>Ga0207865_101785_pt1 | contig 14642 bp, 10 predicted proteins | sample HigsolmetaAR204D_FD_184836 | JGI IMG/M metagenome (GOLD analysis project Ga0207865, IMG submission 184836) | Ionic liquid and high solid enriched microbial communities from the Joint BioEnergy Institute, USA - AR20-4-D (SPAdes) (version 2) ...
TCGACGCCGAGCGCGGTACCGGCCGCGTTCGTCAGCACGATGCGCCCGCCGGCGGCGTCATCCATCTGCGGCTCCGGCAGCGTCATCAGGCTTAAGCGGATATCCGCTGTCGGGGCGGCCAGCCGGAACCGGTCGACGACGTCGACGGATGGCTCGGCTCCCCGGCGCAGCCCGACGCTGCGGCGCCATTCAGCGATGCCCGCCTCGGCCGGGTAGGCGGGCGCGATGTCCAGCGCCAGCTCCGCGAGCTCGTCGGTCGCGGCATAGCGGACGTCCGCCGCCCGGTGCTCCTCCCCCGGCGCCTGCTGGCAGCCGTTCACGGTCGGCAGATTGTGGTAGGCGGACTGCATCGTCCAGATGTCGTACCGCTGCGGACTGAATGTTTTGGACGTGTAGGTTTCCACGCCGGGATCGATGATCATCGGCTGGCCGTCAGCATATACGATGTAATGGCCGATATCGTTATGATTGTGGCTCTCGCCGTTATGTCCGCCCTTGGCCGCCACGTACAGGCCTTTGGCCGAGCCGGTCTGCTCCCGCGCCGCAAACACCTCGATGCCGGACAGCCAGACGTCTCGCTCCCGTACCGGCGGCCGGTCGTACGCCATCAATTCGCCGTGTACAGCCAGCCCGGGCAAGATGCGCAGCAGTCCGGCGTGCATTTTGTCCTCCTTCCAATGCTGACGGTAGGCTTCCGCGCCGTGCGAGAGCATCGCCTCGTCGCCGATCCGCAGGCCGTACCGGTAAATGACGTCCCCGTATACGGTAAACTTGGCGTCGCCATCGGCGAAATTGACGTAATACGGGCCGTCGATATGGACGCGCGTGATGTACCGTCCGATCTCGCGGACAAGCGGCTCCTCGTAAAACGAGATGCGGCCGCTGCTCGCCAGGTACAGCAGCTCCAACGCGTCGAAGAAGGAAGCTCCGGCGTGTCCCCAATACATAGGGCCTTCATCGCAGCCGCCGTCCTCGCTGTATACCGCCGTGAAGCGCTCTAGGCAGTTCAGCGCTTTAGCCGCCGCCTGCGCCCGGACGTCGTGAGCCTCCTCCATCAGCAGAAAACAGGACAAGATGTTGGAGACAATCCACGGATTCCAATTGTTGACCTTCCTCTCGGTAAAGCCCATCCACCAAAAATCGTCCCGCTCAAGAAACGGCGCGTGCAGCCGCCGGGAAAGCTCGTGGCGGACCCTGAGCAGCACCATGCGGCTGACACGGTCCAGCGGGTCGGCCAGCAAATAGGCCGTCCAGGCGAGCAGCGCCCCCGTCTCGGCGGAAAACAGGTCGATGACCGGATCAAGGACGTCGGGCAGTCCGTGACCTGCGCTGCTGCGGGAAAGCGACATATGAGCCGGCACCGTCCACGACGATTCCTCGCAGATGCACCATAAGCCGTTGACGATCTGTTCAATGAACCGGCCCCGGCCTTCCATGCATTCGGCGACGACGAGCGCCGTCAGCGCCTGCCGGCGCTCAAAGTACACAGCTTCGTAGCGGGAGCGGTTGCCGTTCGCCGCGAAGTCCATATAGCGCACGGCCAGCAGCGCCGGCCATTCGAAGTGAAGGCGCGCCTCGCCCTTCGCGATCCAATCGCTTCGGAGCTCGGCGGGCAGCGATTCCCAGTAGGCGCGTTCGCCGTAAACGGCGTACGGGCGAAAGCTTTGCTGGTGCTGGAGCAGGTCGGCAAGCTCGGAAGCGGTGTAACGGCCTGGCCTCATCGGTTCATCCATTCTTTCGATCATCCTTTCGATTCATCTTAATGGGTCCATCCTTCTGGCCGCATTTATTCGCACTGATCCTGATCGCGCAGATCGCAGGCGAGCTTATCGGCTTCAGGGATTTGCTGCTTGGCCTCATTGTACTTTATTCCAGCAAAGGAAAAAACCATCATTTCAGATGATTATGCCCTCCCTGCTTGCCGCGCCGATAATCCGTTCAAATGATTATTTCTTTTTAAAGGGCGGGCTTTTACAATAAAACGCACAAGGTCAAGCAAAAGGCGCCGAGGTCCGGTACGCCGGGATCAAGGCTTGGCCGTTGAAACAGGGAGGAGGAACGAACGATGAACGATTGGGCGGCGAAAGCGGCCGATGCGGCTGACGGTCCCTTGATCAGGCGCAAAAAGCGCGGCGGCACCCTTCGCATGGACTGGGATTTGTACCTGCTGCTTTTGCCGGGACTGCTGTTTTTCATCATTTTCAAATATGTCCCGATGTGGGGCGTCGTGATCGCCTTCCAGGAATATTCCCCGTTTAAAGGGATACTGGGCAGCGACTGGGTAGGGCTGCAGCATTTTGCCAAGCTGTTCGCCTACGACAAGTTTTGGGAAATTTTCCGCAACACGCTGCTGATCAGCTTTTATAATTTGATTTTCTTTTTTCCGGCGCCGATCATTCTTGCGCTGCTTTTGAACGAGCTGAGGCATCAGCTGTTCAAGCGGTCGATCCAGACGATCATTTATTTGCCGCATTTTATTTCGTGGGTCGTCGTAGTCGGCATGACGTATTTGCTGCTCGGTACGCAGGGCGGCATCGTGAACGAGATCATCGCCGCGTTCGGCGGAGAAAAGGTTGCTTTTCTGACGACGCCCGAATATTTCCGCACGCTGCTCGTCTCGCAAAGCGTCTGGAAGGAAGCGGGGTGGGGCACGATTATTTTCCTGGCGGCGCTGTCGGGGGTGGACACGCAGCTGTACGAGGCGGCGATCGTGGACGGAGCGGGACGCTGGCGCCAGCTATGGCATATTACGCTGCCGGCGATTCGCAGCACGATCTTCATTCTGCTCATTCTGCGCCTGGGCAATATTCTCGACGTCGGGTTCGAGCATGTGTTCCTGATGCTGAATTCCACCGTCATGAGCGTCGGCGACGTCTTCGAAACCTATGTATACCGGGAAGGACTCATCGGCGGCAAATTCAGCTATACGACCGCGGTCGGCCTGTTCAAATCGCTGGTCGGGCTGGCGCTCGTGCTCGGGGCCAATTGGCTGACCAAAAAATTCGGGGAAGAAGGCGTATTTTAGGAGGGAGCGCAGCATGCATTACAAACCGTCGCTCGGAAGCAGGCTGTTCGACGCGGCCAATGTCGCGATACTGATTGTCTTTTCGCTGGTGACGCTGTTTCCGTTTCTGTACATTCTGGCTACGTCGCTGGCGCCTCTGCAGCAGGTGCTGCGGGGCGGGCTCATCCTGTGGCCCGAGGAGGTGACGTGGGACGCATACCGCACGATATTCAGCAACACCCATTTCGTGCGCTCGCTGATGACGACCGTCTTCGTTACGGTTGTGGGGACGCTGACGAATCTGGTGTTTACGGTATTCATGGCGTATCCGCTGGCCAAAAAACGGCTCAAGGGCAGGCGGACGATGCTGTTTCTGGTCGTCTTTACGATTTTGTTCAGCGGCGGCATGATTCCGACGTATATGGTCGTCAAATCCGTCGGCCTGATGAACACGGTCTGGTCGTTGATCCTGCCTGGCGCGATCAGCGCGTTCAACCTGATTATTATGAAAAACTTTTTTCAAGGCATTCCCGAAGAGCTGGAGGAGGCCGCCAGGATCGACGGCTGTAAAAATCTCGGCGTGCTGTTCCGCATCGTGCTGCCGCTCTCGATGCCGGCGCTGGCGACGTTTACGCTGTTTTACGCGGTCGGCCACTGGAATCAGTTTTTCGCGGCGGTGATGTACATTACGAAATCGAATCTTTGGCCGATCCAGGTCGTGCTCAGGCAGATGATCATCGAAGGCTCGACCCAAGATTTCGAGGTCGCGATGGGGGAACTGAACATTATCCCGGCCACGATCAAGATGGCCGCCATCATCGTGGCGACCGTGCCGATTCTGCTCGTCTATCCTTTCCTGCAAAAGCATTTCGCCAAAGGTGTGCTGCTCGGCTCTGTCAAAGGTTGAAACCGCTTTTATTATATAAAGTTGAGGGAGGTCTTTCACGGATGATGAACACCCATTACGCGAAAAAAACGGCGGCAGCCGGGCTGACTGCAGCGCTGGCGGCTGCGACCATCGCTGGATGCTCGGGCGACGCGGGCGGCAGCGGGGCGGCCGGGGGAGACGGCGGGGAGAAGCGGCTGAAAATCAGCATGATGTACCCGCTGTACAACGAGCCGCCGCAGAAGAACGAGGTCTGGAAATATATCGAGGACAAGTTCAACATCGAATTCGAGCCGATGGCGGTGCCGAACAACAGCTACGAAGACAAGCTGAAGGTGACGCTTGCCTCGGGCGATTTGCCCGACTTGATTCTGTGGACGAAATATCCCGATCCCGAGCTGAATAAATATGTGGCGCAGGGCGCTTTCCTCCCGCTGGACGAACTCGTTCAGGCGTCGCCGAATATTATGAAGACCCCGCAGAGCATCTTCGATAACGTGAAGATCGAGGGCAAGCTGTACGGCGTGCCGCGAACGCGGGCGCTGAACCGGTCGGCGGTAATGATCCGCAAGGACTGGCTCGACAACCTGGGCCTGCCGGTTCCCCAGACAACCGACGAGCTGTACGAGACGGCGGTCCGGTTCACGAAGGACGATCCGGACAAGAATGGCAAGGATGATACGTTCGGCATCGCGTTCGGCGAAAATATTTCGCATATGGACCCGCTTTGGATGGCTTTTGATATGGGCGCAGGCTGGAGGGTGATGGAGGACGGGACGCTGATGAGCGACTCGATAACCCCCGGCCGCAAGCAGGCGCTGGAATGGCTGCGCAATCTGTATCAGGACGGCGGTCTCGACAAGGATTTTGCCGTGCTGAAAAACTCCCAGGTATGGGAAAAGCTCGAAGGCGGCAAAGCCGGCATTCTGATCGGCGGACAGACGAGCGACTACGCGCGCTACGTCGAAAATTTGGCCAAGGTCGATCCGAAGGCGAACCTGATCATGATCCGCCCGCCGAAGGGGCCGACCGGAGTGTCGGGCTTCAGCGAGACGTCCGGCTTTTTCGGCCAATGGGTCATCCCGGCGAAGACGGACGACGAGAAAGCGCAGCGCATCATGAGGCTGCTCGACTGGATGGCCGGCGACGAGGCCTATCAGATGAAGCGCTACGGCATGGAAGGCGTGCATCATACGAAAAGCGCGGACGGCAAAATCACGGTCAACGTGGAAAAATACAAGGCCGACGGCGTGGACGCGGTCATCCAGCACAATCCGTACGATCCGTACAGCTACGTCGTGATGACGGCGCCGGAGAGCGTGCAGAAGGCGCAGCGGGAAAATCTCGATATGGTGAGAGATCTCGGCATCAAAAATCCCGCGCTGTCGTTCGTGGCTCCGTCGGCCATCGACAAGCAGGCCGATCTGACCAAGCTGCGCGACGAGACGTTCGTCAAGATCGTCATGGGCAAGGTGCCGCTCGAGGAATTCGACCGATTCGTGCAGCAGTGGCTGGAGCAGGGCGGCGCCCAGATTACGAAGGAAACGAACGAATGGTATCAGGCTCAGCCAAAGTGACGGCTTCTTAAATAGCCGAAATGTAATGCCAAAGCGGCAAGCGGCAGAGCTCTTCCCGGGGGCGGGGGAGGGCTTGCTGCCGTGTCGGGAGCCGGGCTTAACCCGCGAAAGGAGTGAAGCCATTGCTGCTGCGCATGTTGACCGAGATGTGGTCGCACGGACCGATGAAGCTGAAGGTGATTATCGCCGCCTCCTTGCTGGCCGTCGTGCCGGTCGTCATCCTGGGCGCGGTCACATATGCCGCCGCGAGCCATTCGCTGTTCGCGGAAGTGGGCAAAGCGAACCGGCAGGCGGTCCGGCAAATTCAGGAGCGGATCGACGAGAAGCTGATTCAGCTGGACAAAATCGTGCTCCAGCACGCCTTCAACCCGGCGTTCAAGCGCTTTCTGTCGAGCCCGAATCCGTACGAGGATGCCGAGACGTTCAGCCAGGTCATGACGGCGATGATGTCGATGGAAGGGCTGATCGACGACGTCAACGCGGTGTATTTGTATATGGCCGACCGCCGCCTGACCGTCAACCCGAGCCAGGGCATTGCCGGCGAGGACCGGCTCGACCCGCAGCTGCTGCAGGAGCTTCGCACGAATGACAGCCCATTCTTCTGGACGGACCGCAAGTCCGATTCGCAGCTGCCGCGGGGCGGCTCGCACATGGTGACGCTTGTCCGGCAGCTGCCAATCGCGGCAGACAAGCCGCTTGGCTATCTCATTATCGAAATGAACGACAGGGCGTTCTTCAAAGTGTTCACGAGCATGGAGGTTGGACAGACCGGAGAGATGCTGATCGTGACGCCTTCGGGCAACGTTTTCTCGGATTGGAACAAAAGCTTGCTGGGCGACGACTTCGATTCCCCCGTTATCCATCGTCTGCTGGCGTCGGACAAGGAGGAGGAGGTGTTCTCCGACGAAATCGACGGTCAAAGGATGCTGTTCAACTACAACAGGTCACCGTACAACGGCTGGAAATACATTTCTGTGCTACCCGTGGACGAACTCACGACGCACGTCGGCTGGATCAAGCGCTCGACCGCGGCGCTTACGCTGCTGCTGATGCTGATCAGCCTGACGGCAGCCGTGCTTCTGGCGCGAAGCCTGATGAGCCTGCTGAGCGGCGTCGTGGACGCGGTGAAGAAGGCGGGGCGGCATCTGCCGCAGCCGCAGCGCGTCCGCAACGAGTTCGGCATCATCCGCCATTATGTGGAGTCGCTTCATTCCGCGAATGACAAGTTGGAGCAGCAGATCCAGGAATCGATGCCGACGCTGCGCAGCGGATTTTTGCAGCGGCTCCTGAGCGAGCCGATGACTGAAAAGGAGGCCCGCGACAAGCTGGTGTATTACCGGCTGGAGATGCCCGCGCCTTATTTTACCGTGCTATGTATCGAGCTCGACGACATGCGGGGCCAAACGGAGCAGGATATCAATCTGTTCATGTACGCGGCGATCAATATTTCCAGGGAAATCGTCGCGCACCGCGCGGGCGGCGCCGCTTTCCGGGGGCAGGGAGACCATATCGCCGTGCTGATCAACCACGGGAAAGACGGGCATAGCCAGCACGAGCTGCAGGCGGCGGTGTTTGAGATGGCGGAAGAGCTGCACGAGGTCATCGAGCGGCTGCTGCAGGTGACGGTTACGATCGGCATCGGAAAGAGCTATTTCGGGCTGGAGGGCGTGCCCCGTTCGTACCGCGAGGCGAAGGAAGCGCTTCAATTCCAGCTCGTGCAAGGCAGCGGCAAGGTGATCTTCATCGAGTCGGTCATGCCGCAGCAGTCCGTTTTCGTCTACCCGATCGAACAGGAGCAGACGGTGGTCACGGGGCTCAAGCTGGGCAATTTGCTCCAGGCTTGCCGCGGGGTCGACGAGTTTGCGTCCAGGCTGAAGGACGGCGGGCAGTACACCTCCGGGGATCATCTGCAGCAGTCGTTCGTGCAGCTGATTGCCGCTTCCCTCAAGACGCTGTACGAGCTGGACCCGGAGCACGGCCCTAAAATTTTCGAATACAACCTGTATCAGCGGCTGACGCAGCTCAAATCATGCGATAAGATCGTCGCCTGGCTGAAAAAGGAGATCTATCCCGCTGTCATCGGCCATATCGTATCGAGCCGCAGCCGGCGGCAGCAGGATACGATCGGCAAGGTGCTGGAGCATATCCACAGGCATTACGACAGCGACCTGTCGCAGCCGATGCTGGCCGATCTCGTCTCGATGCCGAGCTCCCAGTTCAGCTCGATGTTCAAGGAGACGACGGGGATGACGCCGAGCGATTACATCATCGCGTACCGCATCGACCGGGCCAGGGAGCTGCTCACCTCAACCGATCTGAAGGTGGCCGATATTGCCGAGCGGCTGCGCTACAACAACGCGCAAAACTTCATCCGGGTGTTCAAGCGGATGTGCGGGATGACGCCGGGGGAATATCGGCTCAAATATGCGGGGGCGGACGATCCGGCGAAGAAAGGAAAGTAGCCGGACCGTGAGCAGGCCGGCTAGAAATTATGAGTGTATCCTCATTGTATATGTTTGTATATGGCGGTGATGGGCATTCGTGGCGATAAGACCGGCATCAGCGCGAGCGAGGGCAGTCCATGCCGATTGCCGATAGTCAATAGTCAAGGTCAATGCCGATAGTCAGTAGTCCTGCTTGCTGCTCAGCTGTGCGCAGGCGTTCGCCCACTGCCTGTGCATATCGACGAGCCGATCCTCCAGCCGCTCCTTGTCCGGGTCGGGCAGATGGCCTTCGCGCTCGTACCAGTCCAGCATCATCCGCAGCCCGTCATGCAGCGAGATCTCCACTTGAAATTCGGGGATATCCCTTTTGATTTTCGCGTTGTCGAACAGGCCGGGGTAGCTTTTCTCATAGTACAGATGCGAGAACAGCGCAGGGTCGGCCTTCATGAGCAGCTCGCTGGGCAGGTGAACGATATGCGGCTTAATGCCGAGGATACGGCCGAATTCCAGGTAGAGATCGTCCCAAATGCGGACTTCCTCGCTGGTGGCGTGATAAGCCTGGCCGTACGTCTTCGGGTTGCCGACGGCGCCGACGAACGCCTTGGCCAAATCGGGAGCGAAGGTGAAGCTCCACGGCGTGCGGCCGTCGCCGAACATGACCAGCGGCTTGCCGGCGCGGATGCGGTGCGCGATGTTGACGTTTTGCCGCAGCACGCCGAGATTCGCCCCGCCTTCGCCGTACGTGAGCGAAGGCCGGATAATCGTCACCGGAAGCTCGGCGCATGAGGCCTGCCGAAGATAGCGCTCGGCCTCGGCTTTATGATAGGCGTAAGGAAATACGGGATCGTCCGTCAGCTCCTCCAGGTCCTCGCGGACCGGCACGGATCGGAACGGGCGCTTGTAGGCCGCCGACGATGAGCAGACGATGAGCTGCCCGGCCGCGCCGCGGAACGTCTCGAACGAGACGCGGGCGTCGCTTTCATCGAAGCAGATCATATCGATCACCGCGTCGAACCGTCGCCCGCGCATAAGCTGGCGAAACGCCTGCTCGTCCGACTTGTCGCCGGTCAGCGTCTCGACTTCCCCGGCAAACGGCAGCTGCTTGCTTCCCCGATGAAAGACGGAGACGCGATGTCCCCCCGTAAGCAGCCGGTTTACGATTTGCCGGCTGATCACTCCGGTTCCTCCCAAGATCAGTACGTCCATCGATTCGCCCTCTTTCTATATCAGTCTTTCCCCAGCATATCATGATATGGAGAATATGCAAGAGGGCCGGTTCTCTTGAACTTGCTTGCCACTTGATCGGAAGCAAGCTATAGTATTATACAAGCGGACGTATGCCCACCGGCAACTCGCTGGCTGAAACCGCGGAATTTTCACCTTAAAATAAATCGCTGCTGCGAATATATATATCATTGCAAGATGGCTGTCTTCATCTGCTGACAGAAGGGGGAATACCGATGGAGGCAACGATTGGGGAACGTTATGTGCTGAAAGAGCGCGTCATGACGGGGAAGCGGCATTCGGTATACAGGGCGAGAGATTTGGCCTTGAACCGGGACGTCTTTTTATACATTGCGGCGAATGAGAATGCCGGGGAAGCTGGCTCGTATCTGCAAAGACTGGGCCGCGTATCCGGGTTCGATCATGAGCAGTTTATTCATATTTTCGATGCGGGTCTGCACGAAGACCATCCGTATATGGTATTGAAGGCTTACGACGGCGAGCCGCTGCTGTCCGCGATCGAACGGCGGAATATCGAGGCCGGGCGTATATTGGCATCCGTCACGGAGCTCGGCAAATCGCTGCTGGAAGCGCTGGAGGCGGGCATTCAAGGCTTCTCCGTGACGGCCGACAACGTATGGGTTCGGCCGGACGGCTGCTGGATGATCGTCAATTATTGGGAGGAAGCGGATAAAAGGCGGCAAGGCGCCGCAGGTTTGGCGGCGCTGCTCGTTCAATGCTTTACCGCCGCTGCGGAGCTGCCGCCTGACGCGGAAACGCTGGAATTCGCCCTGCGCCGACACATGCCCCGGCACGGAGCGACGCCGGCGCAGACGGAGCGGCTGATCGAGCTGCTGCAGCGCGTTCTGCAGGGCGGCGAGTCGCTGAGCTCTTTTCTGTTTGCGCTGCGGGAAATCGGCGCTTCCAAGGAGGCGGCGGCCGTCGAGGAGCGGTCGAGTTTTTCTTCGGGAGCGGCTTTTGCGCCGCCGCGGCAGGAGCCTGTCCGCAGCGCGCCGCCGGAATACCCGGCGCATCGCGATGCGGTCGCCTACGCCAAGGATGCTGAAGACGCAGCGTACGACGAGGATGAGGCGGACGAGGAAGACGATGGCGACCGCGCCGGCGGCAGGCCCCGCTGGCGCCTCCGCCGGGTGGCGGCGGTCAGCGTCTCCGTCCTGTGCGTGCTCGTGGTCGCCGCCATCTGGATTCGGCAGTCGTTTCAGCCGATCGAGCGCGAGTCGGCCGCGCCGCCTCCGCCGGCAGAGGTCGGCGGGGGCGGTTCCGCAGGAGCAGGCGGACCATCCGGGGGTGGTGGTTCCGCAGAAGCGGGCGCCGACCGCGAAGCCAATGTCGGCCGCAACGGCAAGCCGTCCGAGCCCGATCCGATGGTGCTTCCGGAGAAGCCGGAGACCGACGGCGATACCGTGCACGTTCCTCCGCTGGTCGGCTTGACGCGGGAAACGGCGGAGAAAGAAGCGCTCGCTCTGCAGCTCAAGTACGATTATTTTATCGAGCCGAGCGATCAAGAGCAGGGAGTGGTCTTCAAGCAGGTGCCTGAGCCGGGTACAGAGGTTCCCAAAGGAACCCGAATTACGTTCTATGTGAGCAGAGGAGCGCCTTAATGTCAATGCTCCAAGTTTACCTGGGGAAAAGCGAGGGCCAAAGCCGTATCTGCTTGCCCCCTGACCCTATAGCCGGGGCGAGAAGCGGCGATTTAGGTGTGGATGATAAATATTTTCTCCAAATTGCTGATGCAATTGCGGGAACTGTTACTTGGCTACGGACATAAACTGTTATAATAAATTTTTTATCCCCGATTTCCTCATTGAGAAATCGGGGATTTTAGTCTTAGTTGTCGAGATCGAATTGCTTGAGCTTGCATTTGGTATGAAACATATGCTCCGGATAGACGTTCACATCGATCATGTCGAACTGCGCCTTGATCTCGTCCGGTATGTAGTTTGGATTGAGCTGATGTCGTGATCGATAAACAGCTTTTTGCCGCTGATGTCCCGGGTGAAGCCGCGCACGCGGTAATCGATCATCATAATGTCCGTGTCGAAGGAACGGATCAAATAATTCAAGGCTTTGAGCGGCGAAATTTCCCTGCAGATCAAGACGTCGATGTCGGCGCGGAACGTGCTGATCTCTTCCGTCGGATGATACTCGTAACTTCCATCGTCATGCTCCTTCTGATTTTTCCGTTACCCCTTATTTTGCCCATTATTCCCCGCCTTCATAGCGAACGGGAAAAAATGTGCCAGGGCTGCAAGCGTAACCTACGCTTCCGCTCCGGCCGCCAGCCGTTTTCTGGCCATAACGGCAAAAATGAGCGCGGATACGGCGACGGACATCGCGCAGACGACGAACAGCACGGCGTGCTCCGCATGCTGGGACACCAGGCCGAGGCCAATCGAGCCGAGGCCGATGCCGAGATCGAACGCGGACATGAATGCAGCGTTGGCGACTCCTTTCTTGTCCGGCGGAGCGAGCCGCAGATTGGCTGCCTGCAGGGCAGGCTGCGCCGAGCCGAAGCCGATGCCGTACAGCACGGCGGAAGCAATGATGCCTCCCAGGCCGCTGGCGAAGCTTAGCACCAGCAGCGACAATGCTGTGATGACCAGGGCCGGCAGGATGACGTACCCTTCGCCGAACCGGTCGGACAGCTTGCCGGCCACAGGTCTTGTCAGCGTTAGCGCTATGGCGTATACGAGGAAAAAGGTGCCCGAATTGACCTTGATCGCATCCGCAAACAGCGGCAAGAACGTTGTGACGCCGCCGTAAGCGACGGTGAGAAAGAACAGCGACGTCGTGACGGGGAGCACCGATTTCTCGAAAATTTGGATTTTCCTCGCCGCTCCTGCTGGCTGGAAAGGAATGCGAATCGTAAGCACGAGCAGCAGAGCGGCGGCTGAAAGGCCGGTCGCCAGCAGGAACAAGTGGTGGAATGAGCCGTTCTGCAGCACCCACACCCCGAGCATCGGGCCGATCGCCATCGCGATCGTCATCGCCATGCCGAACCAGCCCATGCCCTCGCCCCGGCGCGATATCGGGATAATGTCCGTGACCGACGTGCTGACGGCCGTTGTAGAGAAAGCCCAGCTGGCGCCGTGCAGCACGCGCAGCGCGATCAGCATCGCAATGCCGCCGACCCAATCGTAAAGATACATCGACAAAATAAAAAAGACGAGTCCCCCGATCATAAACGGTCTTCTGCCGAACCGGTCCAGCAGTCCGCCGACGAGCGGGCGAAATACGACGGCAGCCAGCGTGAACACCCCTACCGCGAGGCCGACCTGCGATTCGGTGCCGCCCAGCTCTTTGATGAAAAGCGGTATTGTCGGCAGCAGCAAATAAAACCCGGTGAATAAGATCAGCATGCCAAGCGTCATTTGAATAAACGGCTTGGTCCACAGTTTCTCCATGGTCATCCTCCAACGATTGATTAATCTTCTTCCGCTTCAATCCGCGCCAGCTCTTCCCGGACCCAGCGCAGCTTCACCTCTCCAGTCCGCTTGTGAAGATCGAATACCCGCAGCAGCTGAACGCGCTGCTTTTCGGGCTCGGGCTTGTGCGTGAGAAGGTACGATTCGGAGTCCAGGACGTGTCTTTGGCTTTTCTCGAGCAACTGCAAATACTGCTTCAGGCAGGAGATGCGCACCTCTTTGTCTACATACTGGAAGTACACCATTTTATAGCGGACGATGGTTTCCGTCTCGGCAAGGGCGTCCATATTCGGATCGAGCGGCTCCTTCATCAGCTGCTGGAATTGCTCGCGCCCGGCGTCCGTGATCGCGTAGATTTTCTTCGTGCGTCCTCCTTTCGTTTCCTCCTCCATCCGCAGTCGAATCCATCCGGTCTCCATCATGCGCGACAAGAGCGGGTACAGCGTTCCTGAGCTGATTTTTCTCCCGAGCCCGACCGAGTTTTTGAGAATATCCTGCAGCACGTAGCCATGCTTCTCGCCCGTCATCAGTTCCGCCAGCACAAACAGTTCGTACAATCCAGCTTCACCCATTTCAAATATGTCGTATCGACATATATTGTATATCGGATCGATATATATATCTAGTCGTTTCAGAAAAAAAGATTGCGCATGATGGGAAAACCGCTGCCGCTTGCCGGGCTAGAGGAGCGGATGCGCTTGCTTGCTGGCGACTGGCAGGCCGATCGAATCGCCGGTTATGCTGATGCATCATGAGAAATTTGACAAGGGCCCCTTGCCTCTTTAATGTATAATGTAAGAGATACAGTTTTCTCGTTGTCAATTGTTTTTTTGTTGTTCTACCAAGGGGAAATGGTTCGCTTTAGCTTACCCTTGCAGTCCCCTCGCGGATAAAGCGGGTTAATTGCTTGTTACCAATAATAAATTCGATGAATTTAAGCGGAGGGTCTTTATGCGCGGCAAGAAGAAAAATAAGCGAAAAAATTTCAAAGAGGATACGACGAGGCTGTTCGACCAAGACGAGAATTTTTATTTTATTGCAGGATATACGGATGGCGGCTTCCCTTATGGAATTACATGGGGGGAATATGAGGCGGAGCAAAGCAGGGAAGCAATGATGAAAGAGAAGGCCGGGGGAGGCCATGTACGGGAGTTGAAATGCACCAGGCAGCAGTTTCAGGAGATCGTGAATGCCTACCATAAATTTGTTGACGGGATCGACGTTTTCCTGAATATCGAAACAGGGGATGTTGTCAAACTGCGAACGCTTGACCGGGATGAAGAGGATGAGGCGTTAAGCGAGATTATTGAAGAAGGACTCAATGAGGTGTATTTTCAAATACCGCATCGGTGGCCGGGTGAACGGTACTCGGACATGATGGATTTTAGCGCAACGCTTGAAGATAAAAAGCTCCAATCCACCTTGATGCACATCATGACAAGAGGCGGCAAAAAAATGGCCCGCAGGTTTAAGCACGCGTTATCTTCCGATAATCAACTGTTAGAGCGGTATCACGATTTTATTGAAGAGCGGGATCGCATGCGTGTCATGGATTGGCTGGAATCGATCGGTGTGAAAGCAACGATGGAGTAAGTTATTTTGACCTGTGAAGAAGGATGAGTCAAGCATTGCGAACCCTATTTAAGAGCGCAATGCTTTTTATTTTCTTACATTTGCAAACAACGATCTCCTGCCGTGAACCTGTTGACTGATTATTCACCGGCTGCTGCAGGGCTAAGATATATTTCCCTGGGCCAGGCACGTATAGGCCATTGCCCACATACAATGAACTATCCTGATAGTTCGACGAAGTCCGTCGGCGAAGTTTCAGTTCTGCAAGGGACGACGGGTGGCGAAGAAATCGCTTGTCACAGGCGTCGCTCCTGAAAATTCAGCGTCATCCGCATGTTGAATTTTCAGCACCGCAGGTGACGGCCGCTGACGAAGGAATCGCTCGTCATAGGCGTCGCTCCTGAAAATTCAGCGTCATCCGCATGTTGAATTTTCAGCACCGCAGGTGACGGCCGCTGACGAAGGAATCGCTCGTCATAGGCGTCCCAC
>Ga0207865_101787_pt1 | contig 14629 bp, 10 predicted proteins | sample HigsolmetaAR204D_FD_184836 | JGI IMG/M metagenome (GOLD analysis project Ga0207865, IMG submission 184836) | Ionic liquid and high solid enriched microbial communities from the Joint BioEnergy Institute, USA - AR20-4-D (SPAdes) (version 2) ...
CCGCTGACCCTGGGCCTGTCGTTCATGCTGGCCATCATGGAGAGCGTGTACGTCATGACCGGCCGCGAGATCTGGCGGCGCATGACCATGTTCTGGGGCACGCTGTTCGGCATCAACTTCGCCCTCGGCGTGGGCAGCGGCATCGTCATGGAATTCCAGTTCGGCATGAACTGGTCCTACTACAGCCACTACGTGGGCGACATCTTCGGCGCCCCGCTGGCCATCGAGGGCCTGATGGCCTTCTTCCTCGAGGCCACCTTCATCGGCCTGTTCTTCTTCGGCTGGAACCGGATGTCGAAGCTGGCGCACCTGGCGGTGACCTGGCTGGTGGCGCTGGGCACCAACCTGTCAGCGCTGTGGATCCTGGTGGCCAACGGCTGGATGCAGAACCCGGTCGGTGCGGTGTTCAATCCCGACACCATGCGCATGGAGATGGTCGACTTCGCCGCGGTGGTGTTCAACCCGGTGGCGCAGGCCAAGTTCGTGCACACGGTCAGCGCCGGCTACGTCTGCGCGGCGGTGTTCGTCACCGGCATCAGCGCCTGGTACCTGCTGCGCGGCCGGCACCGCGCGCTGGCGCGGCGCTCGCTGACGGTGGCGGCCAGCTTCGGCCTGGCCTCGGCCCTTTCGGTGGTGGTGCTGGGCGACGAGAGCGGCTACCTGAGCACCGAGCACCAGAAGATGAAGCTGGCGGCGATCGAGGCCATGTGGGAAACCGAGCCTGCGCCGGCCGGCTTCAACCTGGTGGCCTGGCCGGACCAGGAGGCCGGGCGCAACGCCTTCCAGGTGCACGTGCCGTGGGTGATGGGCCTGATCGGCACCCGGTCGGTCACCCAGGTCATGCCCGGCATCCACGACCTGGTGGACAACGCCGAGCGCCGCATCCGCAACGGCATGTACGCCTACGACGCGCTGGAGCGGGTCCGTGCCAACCCGGACGACCGCATCGCCCGTGAGCAGTTCGCCCTGTCCTGGCAGGACCTGGGCTATGGCCTGCTGCTCAAGCGCTACCGCGACGACGTGCAGAACGCCACGCCGGAACAGGTGCGCCAGGCGGCGCTGGACACGGTGCCGCAGGTGATGCCGCTGTTCTGGACCTTCCGCCTGATGGTGGCCATCGGCTTCTACTTCATCCTGCTGTTCGGCTACGCGTTCTGGCGCATCTCCCGCGGCCACCGCATCGAGGACAGCCGCCGCTTCCTGAAGCTGGCGCTGTGGAGCCTGCCGCTGCCGTGGCTGGCGGTGGAGGCCGGCTGGTTCGTCGCCGAGTTCGGCCGCCAGCCGTGGGTGATCGAGGGCGTGCTGCCGACCTTCTACGCGGTGTCCGGCCTGTCCCGGCTGGACCTGGCCATCAGCCTGGCGGTGTTCGCCACGCTGTACTCGATCCTGGCGGTGGTCGGCTTCCGCCTGATGCTCAAGGCCATCCGCATGGGGCCGCCGGAGGACGACGGCGCCGCCGCCCCGGCCGGCCACCCTGCCTGAACGATCCGGAGGATGCCATGGACGTTTCGATGATTCCGCTGGACTACGCCACGCTGCGCGTGGTGTGGTGGCTGCTGCTGGGTGTCCTGCTGATCGGCTTCGCGGTCATGGACGGCTTCGACCTGGGCGTGGCCGCGCTGCTGCCGGTGGTGGCCAGGACCGACGAGGAGCGCCGGGTGGCGCTGAACCTGGTCGGTCCGGTGTGGGAAGGCAACCAGGTGTGGCTGATCACCGGCGGCGGCGCCGTGTTCGCCGCCTGGCCGCTGCTGTACGCGGCCGCGTTCTCGGGCCTGTACCTGGCCATGCTCCTGCTGCTGGTGGCCCTGATCCTGCGTCCGGCCGGCTTCAAGTACCGCAGCAAGCTGCCGGATCCGCGCTGGCGCCGCAACTGGGACGCGCTGCTGTGCGCCTCCGGCCTGGTCGCCAGCCTGGTGTTCGGCGTGGCCATGGGCAACCTGCTGCTGGGCCTGCCGTTCGGCGTGGAGGCCGGTTCCCTGCGCCCGGTGTACGAGGGCAACCTGTTCCAGCTGTTCACGCCCTTCGCCCTGCTCGCCGGCCTGGTCAGCGTGGCCATGCTCGGCGCCCACGGCGCGGCGCTGCTGGCATGGCGCACGGAGGGCACGGTGGCCGCGCGCGCGCGCAAGGCCGGCGGCTGGCTGGCCCTGGCCACCGCGGTGCTGTTCGCCCTGGGCGGGGTGTGGGTGGCGGCGCTGGACGGCCACGTGGTCACCGCCCTGTCCGACGCCGCCGCCGCCAGCAACCCGGCGCTGAAGTCGGTGGAGGTCGCCAGCGGCGCGTGGCTGCAGAACTTCTCGCGCTGGCCGGCGATGTGGGCGGCCCCGCTGCTGGGCATCGGCGCGGCCCTGCTGGCCGCGGTGCTGCTGTGGAAGGGCGCGCGCGCGGCGGCGTTCCTGGCCACCTCGACGGCGATCACCGGCATCATCCTCACCACCGGCTTTGCCCTGTTCCCGTTCCTGATGCCGTCCTCGCTGCAGCCGTCGCTGGGCCTGACGGTGTGGGACGCCTCCTCCAGCCACTTCACCCTGTGGGTGATGCTGCTGGTGGCGGTGGTGCTGCTGCCGGTCGTGCTGGCCTACACCGGCTGGGTCTACCGTGTGCTGCGCGGCCCGGTGACGGCCGATTCGGTGGCGCGCGACCCGCACGCCTACTGAGCGCGAAGGAGGTAATGCGCCATGTGGTACTTCTCGTGGATCCTGGGGCTGGGCCTGGCCTGCGCCTTCGCCATCCTCAACGCGATGTGGTTCGAGCTGCGCGAGCACGACCGTGATGCCGCCGGGGAGGACGGTCCGCGCACATGAGCACTGAGGGCGGGCCGCAGGCCGCCGCGGCCGCGCGCCTGCCCGCGGAGCACGCGGCCTGGCTGCGGGCGCTGGCGTCGCTGGCGCGGCGCCCGCTGGCGCTGGCCATGGGCCTGCCCCTGCTGGCCGGCCTGCTGCTGCTGGTCCAGGCCGCCGCCCTGGCGCGGGCGCTGCAGCGGATCGTGGCCGACGGCGCGGACCTGGCGCAGGCCTGGCCGCCCCTGGCCCTGGCCGCGGCGCTGGTGCTGGTGCGCGCGGCCCTGCTGTGGTGGGCCGAGCGCGCCGGGCAACAGGCGGCCGAGGCGGTGAAGCTGGCGGCGCGGCGGGCGCTGTTCGCGCGCCTGCTGGAGGCCGGCGTGCTGTGGAGCCGGGCGCGGCCCTCCGGCGAGCTGGCCGACGCCCTGGGCACCCAGGCCGAGGCGCTGGACGGCTACTTCGCCGGCTACCTGCCGGCGCTGGCCGGCGCGGCGGTGCTGCCGCTGCTGTTCTGCGCGGTGCTGGCCGGCTTCGACGTGGTGGCGGCGCTGGTGCTGGCGTTGACCGTGCCGGCCATCCCGCTGTTCATGGCCCTGGTCGGCTGGGGCGCGGAGGCGGCCAGCCGCCGCCATGCGGCGGCGCTGGCGCGCCTGTCCGGGCTGTTCGCCGACCGCGTGCGCGGCCTGCTGACGCTGCGCTTGCACGGCCGGGCCGAAGCCGAGCAGGCGCGGGTGCGCGCCGCCAGCGAGGCCCTGCGCGAGCGCACCATGGCGGTGCTGCGCATCGCCTTCCTGTCCTCGGCGGTGCTGGAGTTCTTCGCCGCCCTGGGGGTGGCCGGGGTGGCGCTGTACTTCGGCCTGTCCTACCTGCGCCTGATCGACCTGCGCGCCGCGCCGCTGACCCTGGAGACCGGGCTGTTCTGCCTGCTGATGGCGCCCGAGGTGTACCTGCCCCTGCGGCGCCTGGCCGCGCACTACCACGACCGCGCCGCCGCGCGCGGCGCGGTGGCGCAGATCGCCTCGCTGTACGGGACCCTGCCCGATCCCGCCCCGGCCGCCCCGGCGGTGGATGCCGGCGCGCCGCCGGCCGGTCCGCGGCGGCTGGAGATCGCCGGCCTGCGCGTGCCGATGCGGGCCGGCGCCACGCTGCGCCTGGAGGGGCCGGTGGCGGTGGCGCCGGGCGAGTGGATCGCCCTCACCGGCCCCAGCGGCAGCGGCAAGTCCACCCTGCTGGAGGCCCTGGCCGGGCTGCGCGAGCACGACGGACGGCTGGAGCTGGCCGGGCTGGCTCCGCGGGCGTGGCCGCAGGCGGCGCTGCGCCGCGAGCTGCTGCTGATCCCGCAGCGGCCGTGGCTGCTGCCCGGCAGCATCGCCGACAACCTGCGCCTGGCCGCGCCGCAGGCCGACCCGGCCGCGCTGTGGCAGGCGCTGCGCCAGGCCGCCCTGGACGAGGTGGTGCGGGCCCTGCCGCGCGGCCTGGACATGCCGCTGGGCCAGCGCGGGCAGGGCCTGTCGGGTGGGCAGCTGCAGCGCCTGGCGCTGGCACGGATGTATCTGGCCGATCCGCGCATCGTGCTGCTGGACGAGCCGACCGCGCATCTGGACGCGGCCACCCGCGACCGTGTGCTGGCCGCGCTGGCGCGCTTCGCCGCCGGCCGCACCCTGGTGGTGGCCACCCACGATCCGGCGGTGGTGGCGCTGGCCTCCCGCCTGTGGGAGGTGCTGCCCGATGGCCGGGTGGTGGCGGCATGAAGGCGCTGCTGGCCGAGCTGTGGCCGCTGCTGCGCCGGCAGCGCCGCCGGCTGGGGCTGGCGCTGCTGCTGGCGCTGGTGACCCTGCTGGCCAGCATCGGCCTGCTCGGCGTGTCGGGCTGGTTCATCACCGCCACCGCACTGGTGGCCGGGGCGCTGGCCACCTTCAACCTGTTCGTGCCCTCGGCGCTGGTGCGCGGGCTGGCGTTCGTGCGCATCCTGGCCCGCTACGGGGAGCGCGTGGCCGGCCATGCCGCCACCCTGGGCCTGTTGTCGGACCTGCGTGTGCGCGTGTTCGGCCGGCTGCTGCGCGAGGACGCGGCGCGGCTGGCGCGCTGGCGCGACGGCGACCTGGTGGCGCGCCTGGCCGGCGACGTGGACGCGCTGGACTCGGTGTTCCTGCTCTCGCTGCAGCCACTGCTGGTCGGCGGCCTGGCCGGCGCGGCGGTGGTCGGGCTGCTGGCCTGGGCGGTGCCGGCGGCGGCCTGGGGGGTGGGCGTGGCCTGGGTGCTGCTGCTGGCGGCCGTGCCGGCCTGGCTGGCGCGCCGGGCCCGCGCCGCCGGGCAGGCGCGCCGCCTGCACCTGGCCGGACTGCGCCAGCAGGTGCTGCAGGCGGTGGACGGCCACGCCGACCTGCTGGCACTGGGCGCCGCGGCGCGGGCGCAGGCGGACTTCCAGGCCGGATGCGCGGCCCTCGGCGGGACCGCCCTGGCCGAAGGGCGCGCTTTCGCCCTCGGCCAGGCCCTGGCCCACGCCGGCGCCGGCATGGCGATGCTGGTCGTGGCCGCGGCCGGGATCGGCCCGCTGCGGGAGGGCCGCATCGGCGGGGCGGTGCTGGTCGGCTGCGTGCTGGCCGTGGCCGCGCTGTTCGAGGCCGCGGTGCCGGTGATGCGCGGCGCCGCGCGCCTGGGCAACACCGCCGCGGCCGCGGCGCGGCTGCGCGAGATCGGGCGCGGGCCGGCGCGGGTGGCCGACCCGGAGGCGCCGCGGCCCCTGCCGGCGCAGGGCGAGGTGGAGTTCCGCAGCGTGCGCTTCCGCCACGACCCGCGCCTGCCCCTGCTGGAGGGCATCGACCTGCGCATCCGCCCGGGCGAGCGGGTGGTGGTCACCGGCCCCAGCGGCAGCGGCAAGTCCACCCTGCTGGCCCTGCTGCTGCGCCTGCGCGACCCGGATGCGGGCACCGTCACCTGGGCCGGCGTGGACCTGCGCCAGGCCCGCCAGGCCGAGCTGCACCGGCGGATCGCGCTGCTGGCGCAGGATTCGCCTGTATTCATGGGCAGTGTGCGCGACAATCTGCGCATCGGCGACCCCGGTGCGGACGATGCGGCACTGTGGGAGGCGTTGCAGGCCGTCGGTCTGGCCGGCGAAGTGCGCGCCCTGCCGGCGGGCCTGGACGAGTGGCTGGGCGAGGGCGGCCGGACCCTGTCGGCCGGGCAGGCGCGACGCCTGTGCCTGGCAAGGGTGCTGCTGTCAGGCGCCCCGCTGCTGGTCCTGGACGAGCCGACCGAAGGCCTGGATCCGCAGGCCGCGCAGGCCTTCCTGGCCGAGCTGCCGCGGATCCTGCAGGGCCGGTCCCTGCTGCTGGTGACCCATGCCCGGGTTCCGCCCGGGCTGGCCCACGCCTGCTGGCGCCTGGAGGGCGGCCGGCTGCGGCCCGCCTGAGCCTGCCGGGCCGTGTCCGGCGGCCCTGCTCACGGATCGAGTGTGACGTCCTGCGCATTTCCCGGAAAAAGCCGCCGGGAGATGGAGGAAACGCCGCGCTCGCGCATCGAGGGGGGGAACGGCGGTCCCAAGGGCCGTCATCGCGTTCGCAGAACTGATTGGAGGCAAGATGCGGAACAGACAACGGGCCCTGGCACGGGCGGTTCGACTGGGTCTCCTGGCCGTGGTGGCGACCACCGCCGGCCAGGCGCTGGCTCGCGAGATGAGCTTCGACGTGGCCGGCGGCAGCCTGGAACAGGCGCTGCCGGAGTTCGCGCGCCAGGCGGGCCTGCAGATCATCGCCCCGGCCAGCGAGGCCGGCGTCCCCAGCATCCAGGTTCCCCCGCTGGTGGGCCAGATGGAGCCGCGCGAGGCGCTGTCGCGCCTGATCGCCGGCACCGGCCTGCAGGTGGCCGCCGACGACGGCCGCACCATCACCCTGCACCGTCCGCAGATGCTGGCCTCGCTGGGTGGCGCCGGTGCCGTGGCCGCGTCCGGCCGTGGCCAGCAGGCCGACCAGGTCGCCGCCGAGCCGGTCGCCAGTGACGCGTCGGCCGCCGGCGACGTGGCCACCCTGGACCAGATCATCGTGGTCGGCACCCAGATCCGCGGCTCCAACGCCGCCGCGATCCTGCCGGTGGTGACCATGCAGCCGGAGCAGATCGAGGCCACCGGCGCGGTCTCCGGCGACGACCTGTACCGCTCCATCCCGCAGATGGGCGACGTCTCCTTCGTCGGCACCAACGGCGGCAACAGCTCCAACTACGCCCGCGGCGACATCGCCTCGGTCAACCTGCGCGGCCTGGGCGTGGGCAACACCCTGGTGCTGATCAACGGCCGCCGCACCGTGGTCCACCCGACCAGCCAGTCCGACAGCAACCTGGTGCCGGTGCTGGCCTACAACGCCAACGCCATCCCGGTGGCCAACCTGCAGCGCGTGGAGGTGCTGCTGGACGGCGCCGCGGCCATCTACGGCACCGACGCGGTGGCCGGCGTGGTCAACAACGTGCTGCGCGACGACATGGACGGCGGCGAGGTCACCGTCCAGTACGGCACCGGCGAAGGCACCGGCATGCACGACTGGAGCATCAGCGGCATCGTCGGCAAGAACACCGACGACCTGCGCGGCAACCTGACCCTGTCGTTCAACCACTACCGCACGACGGGCATCGACTCGCACGACTACGACTGGACCCGCACCGCGGACCGCCGCTTCGACTTCGTCGGCACCCGCTTCGAGGGCGACCCGGCCCTGGATGCCCGCAGCGCCACCAGCGCCTGGGGCAACTTCACCGCCGCCCAGGCGGTGCGCCGCAACGGCTCGCTGGTGACCAGCGGCGCCGGCGCCTTCCACGTGCAGCCGGTGACCAACTCCGCCTGCTCGGCCGACATCGGCAACGACATCTGCGTGGCCTCCGGCAGCAAGGCCAGCTCCGGCGCAGACCGCAACCTGCGCTCCGACGCGCAGAACCAGTGGCCGCTGTCGCTGACCCCGGAGGTCCGCCGCACCAACCTGTTCATGACCTCCAAGTGGGCCTTCGACAACGGCGTGGAGTTCTTCTCCGAGCTGGGCTACTACCACGCCGACGCCGACAGCCTGCAGTCGCCGGTCAACTCGATCGCCGCCCTGCCGGTGGTCGTGCCGGCCAGCAACTACTGGAACCCGTTCGGCGCCGCGGGCAGCCCGAACCGCCTGGACGGCCTGGACATCGGCCCGGACGGCGTGCCGGTGACCATCACCTCCTACCGCTTCGAGCGCCCGACGAAGATCCACGTCGAGAACGAGCAGGTGCGCGCGCTGGCCGGCCTGCGCGGCTACCACTTCGGCTTCGACTGGGAGTCGGCGGCGCTGTACTCGAAGGCCGAGGTCACCGACACCCAGCAGGCGGTCAGCATGACCCTGTTCCAGCAGGCGCTGGCCGACTCCACCGCCAACGCGTACAACCCGTTCTGCGGCGGCTGCAACCCCGACGCGGTGCTCGACCGCTTCTACGTCGACGCCACCCGCCGCAGCCAGACCGAGCTGTTCCTGTGGGACTTCAAGGGCTCGCGTCCGGACCTGTTCTCGCTGCCGGCCGGTGACGTCGGCCTGGCCGTGGGCATCGAGGCCCGCCACGAGCGCCAGCGCGACGACCGCGACCCGCGCGTGGACGGCACCATCCTGTACACCGACGCGGTCACCGGCATCGAGTACCCGAGCGACATGTACGGCGTGAGCCCGACCCCGGACACCGAGGGTTCGCGCTCGGTCTACGCCGCCTTCGCCGAGCTGTCCGTGCCGCTGGTCGCGCCGGAGATGGAAGTGCCGCTGGTGCGCTCGCTCGACCTGCAGGTCGCCGGCCGTTCCGAGTACTACAGCGACTTCGGCAGCGTGACCAAGCCGAAGCTGGCCCTGGGCTGGGAGCTGCTGGACGGCCTGCGCCTGCGCGCCTCCTGGGCCGAGGGCTTCCGCGCCCCGAACCTGGAGCAGGTGAACGCCACCCTGGTCAGCCGCTCGAACAGCCGCACCGACTACATCCAGTGCGAAGCCGACGTCCGCGCGGGCCTGGCCAGCGACTTCAGCAACTGCGCGCACACCGCCTCGACCACCGCGCGCCGTTCGGGCAACCCGGACCTGAAGCCGGAGACCTCGACCAACACCGGCTTCGGCCTGGTGTGGCAGCCGCGCTTCCTGCCGGAGGCCGCCGGTGACTGGACCTTCTCGGTCGACTACTTCAAGTACGAGCAGGAGGGCATCATCGGCCTGTTCGGCGAGGGCAACGCGCTGATCCTGGACTACCTGCTGCGCATGCAGGGCTCCAGCAACCCGAACGTGGTCCGCGCCGACCCGACCGCCGACGACATCGCCCGCTACGAGGGCACCGGCCTGGCGCCGGCCGGCCGCGTCCTGTACGTGACCGACCGCTACGTCAACCTGCAGCCGCAGACCGTGCGCGGCCTGGACTACAACGTCAGCTGGCGCTCGCAGGAGACCGCGTGGGGCCAGTTCGCGGTGAACATCACCGGCACCCGCGTGCTGGAGTTCTACCGCGACCTGTCGCCGGAGCTGAAGGTCCTGGCCGACGCCCGCGACGCCGGTCTCATCGACGGCTCGGTGGTGATCACCGGCGGCGGTGACCTGATCGGCCAGGGCGGCACGCCGGAGTGGAAGTGGAGCGGCACCGTCACCTGGCGCAAGGGCAACCTGACCGTGGGTGGCAGCGCGCGCTACACCGGTTCGGTGTGGGACACCGGCCTGTCCGACTCCGACGGCAACCAGTGGCGCATCGCGTCGCAGACCCTGGGCAACCTGTTCGCCCGCTACCAGTTCGAGGGCGACGGCCTGCTCGACGGCCTGGCGGTCAAGGTCGGCGTGAACAACGTCACCGACAAGCGTCCGCCGGTCAGCTCCGACGCGTTCGGCTACCTGTCGAACCTGTACCAGCCGTATCCGCGCTACTGGTACATGAGCGTGACCAAGTCGTTCTGATGGACGACAGCAGGGCAGGCGGGGGCGGGCGACCGCCCCTGGCCGTCGGCCGTGCGCAATGGCTGGCGGACCAGATCCTTCCGCACGAACCGTCGTTGCGGCGCTGGCTGCGCGAGCGGCTGGCGCTGTCGGCGGCGGACGCGGACGACATCATCCAGGAAAGCTACGCGACGCTGGCGGCCCTGGAGAGCGTCGAGCACGTGCGCGAGCCCCGCGCCTACCTGTTCACCGTGGCCCGGTCGCTGGTGCAGCAGCACCTGCGCCGGGCCCAGGTGGTGGCCATCGAGACGATGGCCGAGCTGGACGGGCTGGGCACCGAGGCGCCGCGGGCATGCCCCGAGGGCTTCGCCTCCGCCCGCCAGCAACTGGCCCTGGCGCAGCGGCTGCTGGCGGAACTGCCCAGCCGCTCCCGGGAGGTGTTCCGGATGCGTCGCATCGAGGGGTTGTCGCAGCGCGAGATTTCCGAGCGGCTGCGGATCAGCCAGAGCACGGTGGAAAAACACATGATCAAGGCGCTCCGGCTGCTGATGGCGGGGATGAGCGCCGCCGAGGATCCGGACGTGGTCGCGGCCGAGGGACGGGCCGGGAGCAAGGAGCGGTCGCATGGACACAACTGACCGCCAGGACATCGACACCGCCGCCGCGATGTGGGTGGTGCGCGAGGACCGGGGGCCGCTGACGGCGGCCGAGCAGGCCGAGCGCGACCGCTGGCTGGCGGCGTCGCCGCGCCATTTCGGCGCCTACGCGCGCGCCCACGCCCTGCTGGCGTGGAGCGGGCGCATGACCGCGCCGGCCGTGAAGGCCGTGCGCCGCAGGCCCTGGCGCCTGCGCTGGCCGCTGGCCGCCGCCGCCGCCGTGGTGCTGGCGGCGGGCCTGGCCGCGGGCCTGATGCTGGCCTTGGCCGTCCGGCAGCGTGCACGAGACCGGGCGTGGCCAGATCCTGCGCGTGGCGCTGGAGGACGGCTCGCACATGACCCTGGACGCCGACACGCGCGTGCGCGTGGATTATCGGCAGGGCCGGCGCCGGCTTGAGCTGCTCTCGGGCAACGCGCTGTTCGAGGTGGCGCACGACCCGCAGCGTCCGTTCACCGTCGAGGCCGCGGGCATCCGCGTCACCGCGGTCGGTACCCGTTTCAGCGTGAGCGTGGACCGCCACGAGCGCGCCGCCAGCCCGGTCGAGGTGCTGGTCAGCGAGGGCGTGGTGGACGTGGCCGGCGCCGACCGCGGCCCGGCCCCGGCGCGCCTGCACGCCGGCATGCGCGCGGTGGCGCGCCCGGCCAGCGGCGTGGCGGTCTCGCCGGTGGAGCCGCAGGAGCTGGACCAGCGCCTGATGTGGCGCGACGGCATGCTCGCCTTCAACGGTGACACCCTGTCGGTGGCCGCCGCGCGCTTCCGCCACTACAGCGACACGCCCATCATCATCGAGGACCCGGACGTGGGCAGCCGCCGCGTCGTGGGCCTGTACCCGGCGCACGACCCGGTCGGGTTCGCCCGCAACGTGGCCCTGAGCCTGGGCCTGAAGGTGGAGCAGCGCGCCGACGGCATCCACCTGTCGGCGCCGGCCCACGCCGCCGCCCCGCCGCGCCGCGACCTGCAATGAGGACCGCCATGCCACGCGCCTTCCGCTCCTGGACCTTCCTGCTGACCCTGCTGGTGCTGTGCTGGAGCGCCGGCGCCCAGGCGGCCACGGTGCTGCTGCGCCAGGCGCGCGTGGCCGACCCGGACAGCGGCCAGGTGCGCAGCGTGGACGTGCTGCTGCGCGACGGCCGCATCGCCGCCATCGACGCCCGCCTGCGCGCGCCGCGTGGCGCGCGCGTGGTCGAGGCCGAAGGCCTGGCGCTGCTGCCGGGCCTGTTCGACGTGCACACCCACTGGACGCCCAACGCGCGTCCGGCCGCACTGCCGGCGGTGGCCAACGCCTACCTGGACGCCGGCGTGACCACCGTGGCCGACTACCACCAGCCGCCGGAGGCCTACGCGCCGCGGCGTGCCTGGCTGGCGCAGGTGGCCGCGCCGACCGTGTTCCTCGGCGCGCGGGTGAGCACGCCGCTGGGCCACGGCGCCGACTGGGGCGACCAGTCCACCACCCGCTGGGTGAACTCGCCGGCGGCCGCGCGCGCGGCGGTGCGCGAGCTGGCCGCGTACCGGCCCGACTTCATCAAGGCCTTCACCGACGGCTGGCGCTACAACAACTACCCGGACAACACCAGCATGGACGAGGCCACCCTCGCCGCGCTGGTGGAGGAGGCCCACGCCCACGGCATCCGCGTGTTCACCCACACCGTGACCCTGGCCCGCGCCAAGCAGGCCGCGCGCGCCGGCGTGGACCTGATCGCGCACAGCATCCTCGACCGCGAGGTGGACGAGGAGCTGGTGGCGCTGATGCGCGAGCACGGCACCGCCTACGCGCCCACCCTGGCGGTGTACGAGCCGGTGCGCATCGGCGATCCGCCGCCGGCCGACCCGGACAACCGCGTGCTGCGCCAGCGCCGCGCCAACTTCGCCGTGGCCCTGGCCAACGCCGGGCGGCTGCATGCCGCCGGCATCCCGGTGGTGCTCGGCACCGACGCCGGCATGACCGGTACCCCGCACGGCCGTGCCACCCAGCACGAGCTGGAGCTGCTGGTGCGCGCCGGCCTGACCCCGCTGCAGGCGCTGCACGCCGGCACCGCCGCCGCGGCCAGGGTGCTGGGCCTGGAGGACCGCGGCACCATCGCCGTGGGCAAGCGCGCCGACCTGGTGCTGGTGGAGGGCGAGCCCTGGCGCGACGTGGCGGCCATGCGCAACGTGCGCCGCGTGTTCGTCGCCGGCGAGGAGGTGACCGGGCCGGACGCAAGGCGGCCGGCGGCCAACGCCCATGACAGCCTGCCGCCGGTGCGGCTGCCGGCACTGCTGGACGATTTCGAGCGCGCCGACGGCCGCACCGCGCTGGACACCCTGCGCATCACCGACAACGACGGCGGCAACGACCGCACCTGGCAGTCGAGCCTGCGCATCGCGCGCGGCGACGGCCACGGCCACGTGCTGTCCACCCACGCCCGTTTCTCCCATGCCGAGCGCCCTTACGCGGCGGTGCTGCTGCCGCTGACGCGCGGCTCGTTGGCCCCGGCCGACCTGGGGGCCTGGTCCGGAATCACGTTCCAGGCGCGCGGCGAGGCCGGCACCGCCTGGGTCGAGGTCCGCGGCCAGGAGGGCCGGCGCTGGATGCACGCCATCGCCCTGCAGCCGCAGTGGCGCGAATACCGCATCGCCTGGAAGGACTTCCAGGGCATGCGCCCGTGGCGCGGCGAGGGCGAGCCGCCTGCCTGGCGCGGCGACGACGCGGTGCAGATCGCCTTCTCGGTCGCCGGCGCGCCCGGCTCGACCGCCTGGTTCGAGCTGGACGAGGTGCGCCTGCTCGAGGCGGAGGCCGCGCAGCCATGAGCCGCACCGCCCTGGCCACCGCCCTGCTGTGCCTGCTGGCCCTGCCCGCGCACGCGGCCGGGACGCCGGCCGCCGACGCGGCGCGGGTGCGCGCCGCGGTCGAGGCCTGGGCTCCGCGCCAGGCCGCGCTGGCGCAGGCGATCTGGGAGCGGCCCGAGCTGGGCTACCAGGAGACCACCGCCTCGGCGCTGCTGCAGGCGGCGCTGCGCGAGGCCGGCTTCAGCGTCGAGGCCGGTGTGGCCGGCATCCCCACCGCCTTCGTCGCCCGCGCCGGCCGCCGCGGCAAGGGGCCGGTGATCGCCCTGCTGGCGGAGATGGACGCCCTGCCGGGCATGTCGCAGCAGGCCGTGCCGCAGCGCCTGCCGTTCGAGGGCCAGGACGCCGGCCATGCCTGCGGCCACAACCTGTTCGGCGCCGGCGTGGTCGGCGCGGCCCGCGCCATCGCCCAGTGGCTGCGCGAGAGCGGCCGCGACGGCGAGGTGCGCGTGTACGGCACCCCCGCCGAGGAAGGCGGCTCGGGCAAGGTGTACATGGTCCGCGCCGGCCTGTTCGACGACGTGGACGTGGCCCTGCACTGGCATCCGGCCGACGCCAACTCGGCGGTGCAGTCCACCAGCCTGGCCAACCTCAGCGGCAAGTTCCGCTTCCGCGGCGTGGCCGCGCACGCGGCCATCTCGCCCGAGCGCGGCCGCTCGGCGCTGGACGGCGTGGAGGCCTTCAACCACATGGCCAACCTGATGCGCGAGCACGTGCCCGACGGTACGCGCATCCACTACGCCATCACCGACGGCGGCCGCGCGCCGAACGTGGTGCCGGCCTACGCCGAGGTCTACTACTACGTGCGCCACCCCGACGGGAACGTCGTGCGCGAGGTGTTCGAGCGCCTGCACGACGCCGCGCGCGGGGCCGCCCTGGGCACCGGCACGCAGGTGGAGTTCGAGCCGCTGGGCGGCGTGCATGCGCTGCTGCCCAACGACACCCTCGGCCGGGTGCTGGACCGTGCCCTGCGCCAGGTCGGCGGCGTGGCCTACGACGCTTCCGAGCGGGGCTTCGCCACGCAGCTGCAGGCCACCCTGGAGCGCCGTCCACCGCTGGAATCGGCGCTGGAGGTGGCGCCGTACCGCGCCGACGAACGCGGCCTGGCCTCCACCGACGTGGGCGACGTCAGCCAGGTGGTGCCCACCGCCGGCATCGCCACCGCCACCTGGGTGCCGGGCACGCCGGCGCACAGCTGGCAGGCGGTGGCCGCCTCGGGCATGTCCATCGGCCATCGCGGCACGCTCAACGCCGCCGCGGCGCTGGCCCTGGCCGCGGTGGAGCTGTACTCCGATCCGGAGCTGGTGCGCGCCGCGCGCCGCGAGTTCGAGCAACGCCGTGGCGGCGCGCCCTACCGGCCGCTGCTGCAGCGCGAACGGCCCCCGCTGGATTACCGCACTTCCCCCTCCCCCTGATCTCCCTGTGCGGACGGCGGTGGTGCCTGCGTGCCCACCGCCTTTTTTTTGGTTCTTC
>Ga0207865_101794_pt1 | contig 14586 bp, 16 predicted proteins | sample HigsolmetaAR204D_FD_184836 | JGI IMG/M metagenome (GOLD analysis project Ga0207865, IMG submission 184836) | Ionic liquid and high solid enriched microbial communities from the Joint BioEnergy Institute, USA - AR20-4-D (SPAdes) (version 2) ...
AAGCTATGATGCGTCCTTCTGCCATCGTAAAAAGCCAGTTCTTATGACCATCACAGAAAAAAAGACTAAAATTACCGGTTTCAGGAATCAGGTTCCAAAACTATCCGCGGACGATCACGGATTCAGGCTATAATTAAGCCTCCTATCATGAAGACACTTTTCCCAGGGATTTCTATCTCATTCTCATTTGCAGTTTCTATAGACAAATATTCGTATAAATTAGTGAATCCAAAGCGTCCCAAGTCTCAACAACGGTAGACATTTCGGCCTACGAAGTCTAAAGCTATCAGCAATTTTGGATAAAAAAAAGAGCCATATGTCGACAGGATGATTTAGGCGACCCTAAGATAATTTTTCCATCTTTTTCAAAACCAAGAGAACAATGACTTCGGTCAGTTCCAGTATCTTTCCTTCCATACATGACGGCATATGTCTAGGGTTAAAGTAGAATAGTCTGCACTAAAATCCTCTTTGAAGCGATGAGGAATATGCTTGAAAAATTAGGTTTGGCTAACGAACGATTCCAGTTCAAGGACGATATGCTGCGCATACATCACTTTTGTCCCCACATTGGACAACCCATCCCGTTGGGCGGCTTCTTCCACTACTTTGAGCATGGGGGCGGAAAGGTCCGTGGCGAGCACGCATCCTCCTGGTCCCACGATCAGTGCTGCGGCCGGACTCTGATCCCCGGCGCCGGCAGCGATGTCCAGCACGCGAAAGCCGGCCGAATGCCGGATGCCACCGGCCTCCGCCGCGTTGCCGGTTCCATTAGTTCTTCGCGGTTTGCTGCGCTGTATTGCCACGCTTTGACCGTTTCGGGATGTTCCCATGCGCTTTCGAAATGTTATGACTCTTTCATATCCGTTCTGCTTGCCTCCTCAACTTATGATTTAGGTCAAAAGTTTGTCGGCGTCCATCGTCAAAATCGAGGAACCGAAAACTGGACCCGTGAAAACTTTCGCCGTCGCCGGACGGCGCCTTGCTGCAATTCGGTTTCATTCGCAACAACTTCAACGCATCAGTGCGAGACATACCGATAGGCGGAAAGCGTCCGGAACCCCCATAAGAACACAATGATTCCGACAATGGCGGCCAAGATGATTCCGGTTACCATCGGATCGTAATGCGAACCGTAATTGGGAAACAGGAAAAACCCGACATTGGCGCTGGCATGAAAGAGGATGGCCATCAAAACGCTTTGGCCGGTGTTGTTATAGATCCATACGATGACAATCCGCAAAAACACGGTAACCAAACCATGCCATACGATCCAAGAGGCATCGTGTCCGGCCTGAATCCACGGAACAATATGCCATATCGCCCATACTGCGCCGCAAACAATGCCAGTCGTCAAAGCGCTCCATCGCTGCTGAAGCGGATCGATGACAAAGGTCATCCAGCCCGCTTCTTCCCCCACCGCGCCGATGAAGAATACGGCAAATAAAACCGGGATCATCGATAAATGCAGATCGGGTTTGGGGAGCGGATAATTCGTGAGAGACATGAACAGGTAGGAGGCAAGCAATACCGCCGGCATGAGGAGAAGCGCCGGCAAGTACCAGACTTTCCTCCGGATTGAACTGAAATCGATCAACCGTTTGAAGAGATTCCTGATCCCCTTTCCTTTCTCTTTTCCATAGGCAAAGATGCACGCGGTGATCAGCGGAAAGAACGCCATAAGCGAACTTACCGGAAGATTGATCGGAATGTCGGGCGCCCCTTCTCCAACCATGTCTTCCAGCAGCCACAGGAAAACGGAAAAAGCAAAAACCGTCAAACAAAAATAAAGAGATGACTTCAGAGAAGACGCCAACGTCCGCATGGCCGCAACCCCCTTGTGTTATCGAGATGTTCGGACTCTTTCATATCCGTTCTGCATGCCTCCCTCATGATTCTGATTCAGAGCTTCATGCTCCGGTTTCCAGCAACGTCTTCAAGCCCGAAAGCACAATCGGCATTCCGTTATCCAGAATTTTTGCGGTGTGAGCGGCTTGTTCAAATTCATCATGCACAACGGTTATGAGGGTTACACCCTGAAGCTCGGCATGTGAAAGGTATCGTGTAGCAAAAAACCCAACCCTGAGCGGGTTGGGTTGGTCAACCGGTGAAGGACTCAGGTCCGAAGCGGCCCCACGCGATGAATGCCGCCAATGTAAAATAGATCAAGTTCAACATTATATGTTTATATTCGCCATGGCGAAGGTGGGTGATCATGGCGCAGATCATCAGCAATATCCAACAAACAGCTGTCACCGGAACCATGATCGGTGCGATGTTCAATAAGGCGGGCAGAATCAGGCCTGCCGCAGCCAAAATTTGTAATACCCCAAGCGTCTTGACGAACCATGCGCTTGAGTTTTCAACCCATTTCGCCCCTGGCTGCTTAGCCAGTTTCTCCACAGGAATGAACGTCTTAGCAATACCGCCAAACAGGGCTACAAAGGCTAGCAGTCCGGCTGCAATCCACAGCGCCAGGTTCATATCGTTATCCTCCTTGTATGTTATTACTAATGAACATGTTTCAATTTATCCGGGTTAACAACAATGAAGAGACGATCGATTTGGTCCCCCAAGACTTCAAATGAAATGACGGAGCACACTTTTTCATCCAAATATACGACGACCCCAGGCTGGCCGTTGACCATGGTGACACAGTAGTTGTACATACAAGAAAATTTTTTCAAAAATCCTGCCATCAAGTTGGAAATTCGAATATGCCCATGAAGCGGTTGCGGGATTGCCTGAACTTTGCCACCCCCGTCGGTGACGAGCACCGCATCAGCCGATAAGAATTTCATGATTTGGGTAGCGTTTCCTGAAGCAAGCGCATGCATAAACTGCTCGACTAAGTTGGTAGTCAGCTTACAATCCGAGGTATCTACATGCTCCGGTTCATTTTTCGTCACACGAAGACTGCGTTTTGCTCGATGAAAGATTTGCCGGCAGTTCGTACTGCTTTTGCCTACGATCTCGGCAATCTCATCATAATCGTACTGCATTGCCTCGCGTAGCAAGAATACGGCTCGCTCTACATATGATAATTGCTGCAATAACAGCAAGTAAGCGGTGGATATCGATTCCTTCTGTAAGTACGAGTGCATTGGATCCATTTCGTCACGATCCGTTGTCACCAGCGGTTCAGGCAACCAGGTACCGACGTATACTTCCCGCTGTTTTTTTGTAGAACGAAGCAATTCCAAGCAGCGGTTTATTACGATTTTGGACAGATAAGCTTTCATATTTTGAATGTGGTCAGCACCGGATTTATTGATGGATAGGAAGGATTCCTGTACAATATCTTCCGCATCCATGACACTGCCCAGCATCTGATAAGCAAGGGAGAACAGCAACGGCTTGTATAAGATATATATTCGTTCTAATTCTTTGTTTTCCGAGATGGCAGGCACCTTCTTTCGTCCTTTAACTCACACTACAATGGCTTCCTTCATGGGATTACAGCCTGACTATATATCGTCATCTTTCGAATCTTAACCTCCCTTCGCTGTTTAGTCTTCCATAAATTAAGATGGAGAATGCTGTGGATTTGTGACATTATCCGCTGATCTTTTTTTGGGGAGTCCTCCGAGCTGGGTATCATAGGTTCTATGCTTATTTAAGATTGCTTCATCCTCCTCAATCCTTTTCTTTTGACGAATTTGACACGGATACAAATCCCCAATCCAATGACATAAAGCGCGCTGGACAAAAGATAGGCGCTTGAAAACCGATCGCCCGCTTCAATGATCCATCCGGCCAAACCGGGTCCGATGATTTGGCCGGTCGCGAAGAAAAAGGTGATAAATCCGACAGCGACGGGAAGCTCGTTCGCATCCACTTGTTCGGAAACCGCTGCCTGGATCAAAGCTATTAAGCCTCCGGTTGAGCCCAATAGCGCTGCCGACAATAAAAAAATGATGGCATCCGGCCAGATGACAGGAAGGAGAGTACCAAGTACGGCCATACACATCGCCATGATGACGACTGCTTGCCGTCCCAGCCAATCCGAGAAACCTCCCAATAAAGGACCGCTCATAATCCCGAAAAATCCGGCAACAGCAAATGCAAATCCTGCGAGTTTTGAAGGGATGCCTGCATGTAACATATAGCTTGTTTGGAATAAAATCGGAATCAGATAAGCGACGCCTACACAAAAGTATAGAAGCGCGATCTTCAACACTTCCTTATTTCGGTAAGTCGCTTTTCCCACAGGACCTCGAGAAGCTTGACCGCGAAGAGCGGACTTGCTTTCGGCGGATGATTTCGATTCTTTCAGCACCAAAGCCGCGGACAAAGCGGCGATCATGGAAAACATCGCAAAAAACAGCCAGGAGTCCCGCCAGGAAAAGTGATGAAATAATGCTTCCTGGATGGGCACGATGGATCCGCTGATGAACATGGCCAAACCAGGGCCGCTTAATAAGAGCCCCATGATAAGTCCCCGCCTTTGTGGGAATGCCGTTATCATGTAGGAGGTTAAGGGGACAAAGGTCATCGCGCTCCCCACGCCCGCCAAAATAGCGATGGGGATCGCCCAGCCGAAGGCAGGGACGGACGAAAAACTGAATAAACTGAAAGTCACCATCGAGGCGCCCGCTGCAATCACCCGTTTTTGTCCCCAACGCGAAGCGAACATTCCTGCCGCAATTACGATCAGCAAATACCCGAGAGAAATACATGTGCCAAGCAATCCCGCCTGTGCATGAGAAAGCCGCAATCCCGCTTGCATGTAGGGCATAAGCACTCCGTAAGACATGCGGGCAAATCCGGTGGTCGCAATCATCAGCATCATACCGGTCAAAGCGTAAAGCCACATCCGCCTTCGTCCATGGGGAATCATTTCGTGCCCCTCCTTCGTAATCAGAGAAGCGACCTTTTGGTCTCTTTTTAGGCCGGAGAATGTGAGTCCTCTCAACCGGGCACGACGAACTTTATAGCTGATCGACGTAGCGTTTCAAGTAATTTACAGCTTGGGCGAGCGGTTCAGGACAACGATAAAGGCGGCTTAAAGCCAGCGCCCCCTCCAGACAGGAAAGAATAATGACCGAAACTTCCTTGGGATTTACCTCTTTCGATATTTCATGGTTTTGTTGTCCGTGAATCACGAACTGTTGTAAGGATGACAATAAATCACTCATCGCCGATTGGACGTAAGGGACGAAGTCAGGCGCGGAATCATCGAATTCAATGGCCGCGTTCATCAAGGGGCATCCGCCTGGTATCGGAACATCTCTCTCTAAAGCGGCAAATGCGTCAATGAACGCCAGCAGTTGTTCTTTTCCGCTTTTTTTGTCTTTTAGGGCCTTTCTATAATGTTCATGCATTGTTTTCGTGGAAAATGTAAATGCTTCAACGGCAAGTTCGTTTTTGCTTTCAAAGTGCCGATAGATCCCTCCTTTTTTCAGTCCGGTTTCTTCCATAATGTCGCTCATTACGGCAGAAGCGTACCCTTTTTGGTTAAAGATGCGGGATGATTTGGCTATGATCATTTGCCGGGTTCGTTTACCTTTGCGCAGCGTCATGTACACTCCTCCAGAAATCGACTGAACCGTTGAAGATGATGATTCAAAAAAGAGACCATACGGTCTCTTTTTTGAATCATACTCCACATTCCTTTCGATGTCAACTCAAATCGAAGGGGTATCCATTTTTGGGTATTCGGAAAAGGTGGTGAAATGTTGTTCTTTCCGCTTTCCATATATACCCGGCTTTTTGTCTGACCAGTTTGAGGATTCTTCCGTCGCTGACTTGCTCAATCCTATCGATGAGCGGTTCGTGATGAACCGTCCCGAAGATATCCCGCAAGTCCGCGTCCACGATCCATTCGCATCCCTTTCTCGGTTCAGGAGTACCGATTTGGATGTTGTGTCGGATGCCATAGGGGATCATCGTTGCGAATCTTTAAAGCTTGGGCACATGCCTTAGCTTCTCCGGATTGACGACGACATAAATCTCCGCGATGCGGCCGTTCTCCATGTGGAACGACAAAACGGCGATCGTCTGTTCGCCTGCCTGCACGACGGCTCCGAGCCGGCCATTGATTTCAGCCAGATGGACGATCGCTTCCGACGGCAATTTCGCGGGCAGAGTCGCGAGAAATGCGGAGATGCGCCGGCTTCCCCATATCGGACGAGGAAGAGCGACAACTTTGCCTCCGCCGTCCATCAAAAGCGCCGCATCCGTCGACAACACGTTCATCAGTTCGCCGACATCGGCATTCGCCAAAGCGTGCACAAATCGCTCCACAAGCCGGGCCTCCTGCCCGGACGCCGCAGGCCGGTCAGGCAGTTCCCGATCGGCCGTCGCCACGGTACCGCCGTCAAAAGTCAACCGGTTGCCGAGGCTGCTCTTGGCACGATGGTAAATTTGCCGGCAGTTGACGCTGCTTTTGCCGACGATGTCGGCGATTTCGTCGTAATCGAACTGCAACGCCTCGCGCAACAGGAACACGGCCCGCTCCACGTAGGAGAGCTGCTGCAACAAAAGCAGGTAGGCCGTACCAAGCGATTCCTTATCCACATAGGATTGCAGCGGATCGGCCGCTTCCGCGGTTCGGCAGGCTTCGCCGACGAGCGGTTCCGGCAGCCACGGGCCCGGATACAACTCCCGCTTTTTGGCCGAAGACTGCAAAAGGTCGAGACAGCGGTTGGTTGAAATTTTGCACAAATAGGCCCGGACGTTCTCAACGTGGTCCATTCCCGACTTGCGGAGTGCCAGGAACGATTCATGGACGACATCCTCGGCGTCCATGACGCTTCCCAACATCCGGTAAGCCAGCGAAAACAAAAGTGGCTTATAGGCATTGTACAGCGTTTCAAAAATTTCCTTGTTGTCGGACACAACCAACACCTCACTTTCCCCCGTCATGTCCATCCGTCAGTCGGGCAACACTTATACATGGAAATCAGACGGTTTCGCGATCTCTCGTTCCCTCCGGCGACGAAGTGTCTCCTCATCTTCATCCGGCTTGGGCCGAATATACGCGCGCTCCGTCCTGCATATCCTGCAGCAACCGCTGCGCCGCCCGCCTTCCGCTCGCCGCCGCTGCATCGACCAGAACTTCTCCATGGCTGGCCCAATCTCCAGCGACGTAAAGCCCGCGAATTTCCGGAACGACCGGGCCGGGGGTTTTGTCGATCCGGTCGATGTGCATGTAATCCCCAACCACCGTCATATTGGGTAGGAACTGCCGGGCCACGACTTCTTTCCGCCAACCGGGCTGAATCCTGTCCATCATCTGTTCGAGAAAAGCTTCATCCTTTTTCGGATCGGACTCCCCGGCGCCGTTATAGCCGTTATATTTGATCAGATGCATCACCCATGAACCGTCCTCGGCCAGCGAAGGGGTGGCTTTGGACTGGTTGGAGAAGAACACCGGCTGATCGATGCCCAGCACCACGTTGCGATTAGGCACCGGAAGCCGCCGCAGACAAAGGTCCAGGCAGGCAACCGAGACCGCTCTCGCCTGATCTTTCCAGACCTGCAGCGAGGTGCGCCCGGCATCCCGAATCAGGCGGCACGTTTCCGCCAGCGGAACGGCGGAGATGACATATCCGATCTCCATCGTTTCGCCATTGGATAGATGAAGCCTGCAGACTTCCCCGCCATCATGCCCGATCGCTTCGACGCCCGCCGAACCAGCTACGATGGCTCCCGCGCGGACCGCTTTCTCCCGCAGCTGATCGATGATCGATTGCCAACCACCCTGAACATACAGAACCCCCTGTTTGCGGAACGAACGCTGGACTTGCCGGAGCGCGGGGCCGATGTATTGCAGGTCGGGAGCCTGCGTGAAGGTGCCCGTTCGGATCAGCGCGTAAAACACGTTCCGCACCATCGGATCGCGCATTTCCCTTTCTAACCATTCCCTCACGCTGATGGATGTCATTTCGCCGTTGTCGGTATCGATCCGGCCCAGCTTGGCAAGCATCCGCAGAAGTTCGATTCTCCCCGTCCAGGACATGTCGCGTCCGAAAAGGAAACGGGAAAGCGGCATCACCCTGTTTTTCCAGATGACGGACACCCGTCGGGACGGACTTCCTCCCTCGAGCTTCAGGCCCAATTCCTGAAAAATGGTGTCCGCCGAACCGCCCCGGTACAGGGCATGGCCGCCAAGGTTGAACAGTGCGCCTTTTTTGCGGACGGTTATCGCGCGTCCTCCGAATTGCGCCGATTTTTCGAACACGACGACCGATTTCCCGGCTCTCGCCAGATCGTTGGCCGCAACGAGACCGGCAATTCCTCCGCCGACGACGGCAACGTCAACTTTTCTCATCAGAATCACCCTCCGTTTGGTCTTTTCAACAAGTAAGACGGATCGGGCTGAAATTTTGTGACAACATTCTCCGTAGGGCCGGTCGGCGTAAAACGAAGCGGATGCCTGGGATGATAACCGTGGCCCCCCTTTCTGCCATTTCCTCGCAAATCGATTTGCCTATGCCGGCTCCGCCACCGGTAACAATCGCAATTTTTCCCTGAAATTCACACATACAAATTATCCTTTCTATTATCTAACCGCTCGGTCTTCCCGTGACGGCCATCCCTTGCCGCAAATATCAGCCGGAAGCAGCTGTTCAGTAAGGACGCGGCGCACCCGTTCTTCGTTGCGTTGCGGCAATTGCAGCCAAGCGCGCATCATCTTCCAGCCATAGTAATAACAAAATCTGAATATCAAGTTAGCTCCGTTAAGGTCATGATGTGAGCATCCGGTAGGTGATGGTACCGGTTGAAATACAGGCTGTCAGCAGTCGATTGAACAACTGGCCTTCAAACCGTCTGCGGTTGGTGCGGAAGCAAAATTCATCCAGGTACGCCTGCAGGTGTTTGGCAGCCAAACCATGGTAGGTGCCGCCACGGGAACAGACCCGCCAGCGCTTCGGCCAGCGATTGTTTGCGAATCCGGCTGAGGCGAGACCATGCTTGATCTGTTGCCGGGCCGAAAGCTGGAGGAATTGCGCACCTATGCCCAAGAGCATACGGACTTCCTTTTGCTGAACCCCAAAGCGGTAGTCATGGATTTGGCGCAGACTTACCATACCTGGATCCGTGAATGTTTCCCGAAAGCGATTCGCATCGCCGATCGTTTTCACGTTCACGGTTATGTGATTGAAAGTGTGCAGGAAGTTCGAAAAACCGTCCAACGCACCTTGTCGCCGCGGGCTAAGGCGTATCTGAAAGCCAACCACCGATTGCTGAATCCGCCGGCGGAATCACTGAGTGAAGAAAGCGGAAAACGGTTGGAAACACTGCTGAGTTACTCCCCGCTTCTTCGCAGCGTATGGGAGTGGAAAGAAGCGTTCTCGACCTGGTATGATTGCTCCCCCAGCTTTGCCGTTGCCCAACGGGGATTTGATCGTTGGTGCGAGCAAGGCGATCGAATCGACCACCCCTCTGTCCGAAGCACGCTTAAGACAATGCGCAATTGGAAAGAGGAGATCGTGAACTACCATAAATGCCGATGGACAAACGCGACCATAGAAGGGCGCCATAATCGCATTAAGGCCTTTCAGCGCCGACATTATTTCACACGAAATCGTAGCCGCTATAGAGCAGGCATTCTCATCGAATGCAACCACCATCGGTTGTTGGGCTAACTGTCAAGCACTGATTTTGAGATTGAGCCTTTATATTCTGTGGAAAGTAGCTTGTAGCCTTCCTTTTCAAATCGACTCCGTACTTCTTCATACGTAAGCTTATCATTAATAAATATCATATTTACCCCTTCCAGGGTCTAGCGCAGCCGTCGTTTTCTATGCGTAATGTCTCCTACGTTTGCAGACGCGACACCAGCCGCAACATGAACCGCCGCGGCAAGGCAAAGATGTGAAAGAAATCATCAACAATTTCTTGGATTTGAGACGTAATTTTTGTTCTCATACTGGCTTTAACTCCCCTCTTCCCGGTTCCGTCACGGCATGGATGCGGAAAATCGGCAACTATCGTCGGGCGGAAACTGCTTTAAAAGCAAGCCAGATCCACACGGGAAAAGGGGGATTCATGCAAAGATAGGTAAGGAAAGACCCCTCGATAAAGGGGCCTTGGGGCTTGCATGGCATTTAGGAGTTGATGCGCAGCAAAATTCTTCCGCGACCATGTTGTGTTTCGCTTTTCTCTAGTGCTTTGTTTGCTTGGCTTAGCGGGAATATGGAATCGATCTCCGCTTTGATCGTGCCGTCCGCAATCAATTGTGCGATTGTCTGGAGATTCTCGTAAGTCGGGAACTTGGTATTGAATTTAGCTGTAACGCCATGCTTTTGAGCGTTCTCTTGGGATGGAGGCTGCGTCAAAGCGACAAGAATTCCGCCCCGCTTCAGAACGGCCCATGACCTGTTCTCGGTATCTCCCCCAACGGCATCGACGACCAGATCCACTTCTTTGACAACATCTTCGAAAGCCGTCGTCGTATAATCGATGACTTGGTCTGCACCCAAAGACTTGACGAAGTCCAGGTTAGAGGTTGAACAGGTGCCGATTACATGAGCTCCCTTCCATTTGGCCAATTGAACGGCGAATTGTCCCACGCCGCCAGCAGCGGCATGAATGAGGACCGTTTGACCGGCTTTCAGCTCTCCTTCGGTAAACAAGGCTTTCCATGCTGTTTCTGCACCGGCCCTGATTGTTGCGGCTTCCTCGAAAGAGAGACCGTCCGGCATTTTCACCAGTTCATCCACCGGAGCAACGGCATACTCCGCGCTCGGCATTTTTGCCGGTTTATTCACCGGAGCAATGCCATATTCCGCATAGGCACCAATGATCATTCCGAAGACGCGATCGCCAACAGTAAATTCAGTCACTTCTGAGCCTGTCGATTCGATCACTCCAGATGCGTAAAATCCCGGAATATAGGGAAGTGTTTTGGGGAATACGTTCTGCACCCATCCGTTGCGAATTTTCCAGTCCAGTGGGATGACAGTTGCATAATGAATTTTGACGAGCACTTCTCCTGCCAAGGGGTTTGGGCGGTCGACTTCTTCGAGTTTCATTACATCCGGACCGCCGTACTCATGAACAAGAATCGCTTGCATTTTAGACTTGGACATCGGATTACCCTCCATCTTTTTTTTGATTTGCCTTATGCGCTCCGACGTTTTTTCGTGTTCCAAAACTGCGTCCGACGTTATGCGATCAACGGTTCCAAACCTCCTTTATTTATTGGTTCTTTAAGCAATAACATGTGTTGAAATGTAGTATAATTATTAAGTGGCGAGTTTGTAAGTACGCACTTTTTCGTAACGTAGTACCCAATTAGAAACTTAATTTGAATGGAATGGATGTGATGTAAATGGGTGGATTGGAAGAGAACATAGGTGGCTGTCCTGTGGAGGAAACGTTGTCGGTGGTGGGAGGGAAATGGAAGGCGATTATTCTTTGGCGATTAGTTAGCGGTTCCAAGCGATTTAACGAACTCCATCGTTCGATCCCGCAAATTACCCGCAAAATGTTAACAGAACAGCTTCGAGAGCTGGAGAGAGATAACTTGATCATTAGAACGGTCTATCAACAAGTTCCGCCGAAAGTCGAATATTCACTAAGTGACTACGGCAAGACGTTCATTCCTGTCATGCAGGCGATGGCGCAGTGGGGGTTGGTTCATCGCGAACGTAGGGAAGCTAACATGACAACGAAAACGACATCACCAAAAAAGTTGTCACCTAAAACAACGTGAAGAACCGTTCGAACATTGAAAGCCATCAAGCACTGATGACAGGGAGTAATTCAAACAAACTGACATAATTTATATGGCATTACCATGACTCCCGGCCTACCAGTTTATCAGCAGGATCACTCTATGAAGGTTCCTGTTGCTAATGACTGTTGTAGGACCTTTGGAACTTTTTGCACATGAGACCGTCTAACCTTTTAGAAATATTTGGGAAGGACGGGAGATGTTATGATTCGAAGAACGTTCGCGATTGCGCTAATCTTGACGTTTGTCATACCGGGAGCCGCATTTTCTGCAATCACAGCTGATCATCACTGGGTGGCTCTGGAACTCCAAACTTACAAGCAGCAAATCGTCAAATTTATAGGCGAAAGTTCTGTGATGGGGCCGATCACGCGGGAAGAATGGCAATCTTTTTACAATCATGTGTTGGATGATTCTATGTTGGATCAGCCGATCGACATTTACCATTGGGTGACGATGATCAAATTGGGTGTCGATCTACCACCAGGACAAGAAGATCAATGGATCGACTCATACGTCTATAGCCTTGTTCCGGAGGGGGAAACGAATATCAACCGTGAGACGGCGGTAGGCGGATTAATCAAATTGCTGTCGTATTCCATTGTAAAAGCAAGCTGGGACAATACCGAAGCGGATGCGGCCAAAGTGTTTTCCGATTTCGGCGAAATAAGCGAGCAACATAGCACACTGGTCCGGATTGCTTACCGCGATGGGCTGCTGGACAGCGGCGTCAAAGACAAGTTCCGTCCGAAGGACTATCTGACAAATGCCGAAGCGATTTCCATCATGGACAAAGTCATGCGCAAATACGAGGAAGCCGCCCTATTTAGCAAGCTGCCCCAAGACCATTGGGCTGTAAGCGAAATTAGCGTTCTGCTTGAAAAACATCGTTTTACTGTCGAACAACTGCAAAAGATCGCCGCCGGATTGGAGGCGAATGATTTTATTCCGACATCGTTATGGCATGAACTGTTGGCGTCGGTACTCGCTTTTTCGCCCGGAAAGGGCGGACAGGAAGAGCAGTACACGTACGGTTTGGCGCAAGGGGAATTTTTAAGCCGCGACCGTGCCATAGCCGGTCTCATGAAATTGTGGGGTCCGCCGCGGGATGCGACGGAAGCGGAGAAACTGGCGGCCGCCGAAGCTTTTGACGATTTTGATCGGGCTTTTGACCGGAGCAAGCTGGCGATCGCGTATCACTTGGGTATCGTCAAAGGTTACGGTTCCTCGTTCCGGCCGGAACAGGGTTTGTCGTACAGCGAAACGCTCGCGATTCTCTCACGAATCGTTACGATCGGTATTCCGTACGAAGATAAAAACCGTTAATTCAGTGTCAATATATACAATATACATGCATCAATGAACCAAAAAGCTCATGTCACCAACAGACATGAGTTTTTGATTTTTTCTTAGGTATGCTAAGCTGTGTACAAGGTAAATATCCGAAGAAAAAACAACTTCTTGAGCGGGAAACGATGCGGAAAGTATCGGAGATAACGGATATATTTTTGGCATCGACCACTCAGACCTGATGTTTAAGCAAGCCCAAAAGGCATCATCGATTAATAAAATGGAAAGATAAAGAAGGAAAACCATGCTGCATTCATCGGCTAGCAGTTCATCCAAGCCAACAAGGGATGGAAAAACAATTACGATAAGATTTGAATGTTGTTATAAAGGCCTGACTTGGGAGTTGTGGTCATTCTCCTTGAAATGCTTTTTGTAATTCCGCAATGTTAAACTTTTTCATCTTCAAGAACGCCTGCGTGACGCGGTCGCGTTGTTCCGGTGTGCCCATGGTCATCATCTCGTCCAGAGCGGCGGGGACGATCTGCCACGAGACCCCGTATTTGTCTTTGAGCCATCCGCACTGTTCGGCTGCGGGTACGGCGGAAAGTTTTTCCCAGTAGTAGTCGATTTCCTCCTGCGTCTCACAGCGGACCCTTAGGGAAATCGCCTCGTTGAAGTTGAACAAGTGTTCGTGCGCGCTGTCCATGGCCGCAAACCAGGTGTTCTCCAGCATAAAGTCGGTGAACATAACGGTTCCCTCTTTGTCCGGCTCTTGGCCGGGGCCATACCGAAAGAGAGCGCCGGGTTTGGCATTTCGGAAGACGGAAAGATAGAAATCGCGTGCCTCTTCCGCCTTGCCGCAGTTTTTGCCCACGAACATCAAGGAAGGTACAATGGTGGGCCGCGGCTCCCCTTCCGGATTCGTCAGAATAAGCTGCCATGACACACCGTACTTGTCCTGGATCCAGCCATACCGTTCGCTGAACGGGTACTGATCAAGCGGCATAAGCGCGGTTCCGCTCGCGGACAACTTTTTCCACACCTCGTCTATCATTTCTCTCGCGTTCTGTTCCCGGGACGGATCAAAATTAACGATAAACGATATGGAAGGATTGAACTTAAAGAGCGGCCCCGCCGAGATGGCCATAAACGGATGTCCCCAGACGGTGAACGAAACCACATCGCAATCCCCCGAGGGCGTATTGCGCAAAGTCGTCGTGCTCGTGATTTTGGAATCCGGGAATACGGAGCCATAGAACTCCGCAGCTTCTTTCGCCTTGCTGAGTTATTCAATATGGCACTTTATCATGCAATTAAAAAATTGCAGTTATGTATCGGCGGAAATCGCCCAGGAGATCTCAGAAGGGATTAAGAAGGGTGCAGAGACTTGGAAATGCCGGCTTTGCGCAACAGTTGCCCGATTTGCAGGGCAGAAAACGCAGCCGAAATTCGTTCTTGCCCCTTTTCAGACAGAGAGTTGTGTTGTACCATAGGGTTACGCACCTTTCTGTTTGGGATGGTAAGACCTAGCAACTTCCATTTTACCAAACGAGAAAGGTGTTTTTCTGTCAAGAACGAGTTTTTTTCAAAAAGAAATCCTAGTCATATCA
>Ga0207865_101801_pt1 | contig 14559 bp, 11 predicted proteins | sample HigsolmetaAR204D_FD_184836 | JGI IMG/M metagenome (GOLD analysis project Ga0207865, IMG submission 184836) | Ionic liquid and high solid enriched microbial communities from the Joint BioEnergy Institute, USA - AR20-4-D (SPAdes) (version 2) ...
GCTTGACCTCCTGCGTCCGGGTTCAGCGAGCGGCGGATAATATACGTGCGGGCAGCTATTGCCTGCGCCTTCAGCGCTTCCAGCTCAAACTCGATCGGCATCTCCGCGGCGACGACCCCGCGCACATAATCTTCCAACGGCACCTCTTCTACCCGCTTCTCTTGAGCGAGATACACCGGCACGATCCGTTGCTGCGGGGTGCTTCGTTCCGCGCCTTGGGGCGAGGGCATTTCGGAATAGCCGGGAACCGGAGAGTCCGGCTTCGTCTGAACCAGCAGGATCGGCACCAGCACAACGACAGCGGCAAAGCTCGCAAACCATACGGCGAGCCAACGGATCCAGGGCTTGTGCTTCGAAGGCAAACGATACCTCATGCAGCGTTCCTCCATCGTTTCTGTTCAGGCGCTTCATTAAAGCCTCGGAACTGGAGCCTATTCCCGCGGGCGGTCTTCCGCCGGCCGCCTGTTCGGCAGCTACCATTATCTTATGAGCTAGACATATAGAATAGAACCGATGGAAGGCTCCCCAGGCAAGGGGCGGTGCAGCCGCCGGAGCTTTGCCCGTTCATGCCAAAAAAGCTATCGTGCCAGAAGTCCGCTCTGGTACGATAGCTTTCGGATCGTATAACTTGGCTGTTACGCCAGACTTGGCTGTACGGCAAACAATGTCATCGGAGCTTCTTCCTCCTGCTCTTCCACAACCTCCGGCGTAATGCGCCGAATATCCGCGCCGAGCAGTTGAAGCTTGTCGGCGATGCCGACATAGCCGCGGTCGATGTGATGCACGCCGGTAATCACGGTCTCGCCTTCGGCCGCCAAAGCCGCCAGAATGAGGGCCGCTCCCGCCCGCAGATCGGTCGCGCACACGTTAGCGCCGCGAAGACGGCTGCCGCCGCTGATGATCGCCGTTCGCCCGTCCACTTTAATCTGCGCGTTCATGTTGAGGAATTGCTCTACATGCATGAAGCGGTTTTCAAACACCGTCTCGGTAACGACGCTGGTTCCATCCGCCTGCAGCAATAGCGCCATCATTTGCGACTGCATATCGGTCGGAAACCCCGGATAAGGCAGCGTCTTCACGTCCACCGCCTTGAGCGGGCTATCGCTATACACGCGCAGGCCGTTCTCGTCTTCCTCGAACTGAACGCCCATCTCCTGCATTTTGGAGATGACCGGCCTTAAGTGATCGGCGATAGCGCCTTCCACATACAAATCGCTCCGAGTAATTGCCGCCGCAATCATGTATGTACCCGCTTCAATGCGGTCCGGTATAACAGTATGTACGGCCCCGCTCAATCGCTCCACGCCATCGATGCGGATCAGTCCCGTCCCCGCACCGCGGATTTTCGCGCCCATCGCATTGAGATAGTTGGCCAAATCGACGATTTCCGGTTCCTTGGCGGCGTTCTCGATCAGCGTCGTTCCGTCCGCCAGCGCCGCAGCCATCATGATATTTTCCGTCGCTCCGACACTGGCCACGTCCAAGTAGATTTTGGCGCCTTTAAGCTTTCCGCGAACCTTGGCCTCGATATAACCTTGCCCAAGCTCGATCTCCGCGCCCATCGCTTCGAAGCCTTTGAGATGCTGGTCGATCGGCCTCGTTCCGATCGCACATCCGCCTGGCAAGGAAATGCGAGCATGTCCCATCCGGGCCAGTAAAGGTCCCATTACAAGAAAAGATGCCCTCATTTTGCGGACCAAATCGTAAGACGCCTCGCAGGTGGATATGCGCTCTGCCGTCACCCGCACCGTCTCGTTTTTATATTCGACCTCAACACCAAGACTTTGCAATACCTGATTCATCACCAGCACATCATCCAACGGAGGAGCGTCGTGGATGACGCTGGTTCCCTCGGCTCCAAGAAGGGATGCTGCAATAATCGGCAAAACGGCATTTTTGGCGCCGTGAATCCTGACTCTGCCGGATAGTCGTTTGCCGCCGCGGACGATTATTTTGCTCATCATGGTCCCCCTCCGCGCTTTTCTCGTCCTGTAACTTTACTAGTTTAACATTGAACATGGGGCTTTACAATCGTCAATCGTTCCGCCAGTTCGAGATATACTATTCGAAGTATATGCTGCCTTAACGGCGGTTGTACTATCCATTGTTGACAAAATTCCCCGCCATTATTCGAGTTTCTTCTTAAAACATCCCAGGCAGCCAGGAGGACCATTGGAAATAATCGATAATAAACCTGGCAATCTGATACCCGAGGGCAACGGACAAAAAAACCTGCAGCAGCTTCGCCTGCGCGCTCCTTGGATTTTTGAGCGCGGCCTCCAGGCGGAGCGACTGCAGCACCCACCAGGAGAAGCCGATGCATATCAATGAGACGACAATATTCAACAAGCCGTTTAAGCCCATAGTGCTTTGCATTTGATCATAATAATCCATTTCGGTCGTTTCCCCCCGTTTTCGGCAATAGCTTGATTCGCCCGGCCCGCCATTTCTGCAGCATGCTCAAGGAAACGGCGGGGTCCGCCTCATCCGAATGCGAACGGAACCTTTCGATGGGCGGACGATCAGCCGCATTACCGCTTTCGAAGAATGTTGCTGAGCAGCACGACCAATTCGGCCCGGGTCGCCTGCTGATCCGGCCGGTACGAACCGTCCGGGTACCCCCCGATCCAGCCTTCCGCCTTCATCTGCTTGAGCAGCGGCGTACCCCAATAGTCATTGTCCACATCGTTAAAAGGCACGGCCCCCCGGCTCTTGCCCGACATATTCAGGCTGCGGGCCAGCATGGCGGTCATCTCCATCCGGGTCACCGGTTGATCCGGAGCAAAGGTGCCGTCCGGGTAACCATCAATAATTCCTGCATGCGAAGCTCTGGCGATAAAGGAATATGCCCAATGCCCGGCCGAAATGTCCCGGTAGCTGATTCCTCGTTCGTTCGTCAGCCCGAATGCCCGCGACAGCACAGCCGTCGTCTCGGCCCGGGTAATGGGGCGATCCGGCCGGAACGTATAATCGCCGTATCCTTCAAGCACCTTGCTCTCTCCCAGTTCGAGGATCGCCTTCTCCGCCCAGTGCCCCTTGATATCCGCATATCCGCCGACAAGCGGCCTGGCCTTAACCTTCAATTGGTACATCCGGTTGTCGAACGCCCGATCGGCATCGAGACGAATATAGTACGTGCCGGGGCTCAGCCGGTTGGACAGCTTTTGCGAGCTTGTGCCCGAAGCGTTCTTCGCGGCAGCGATCGGCTCCATGCTTCGATTGAGCAGCTGCATGTTCATCCGGACGGGTGAAGGAATATTGCTAAGCTGTACCTCCGCCAAACTCTCTTCCTCGAGGCTGAACTGGAACCAATCGATATCTCCCGCCGGATCGATCAGCCCTTCGTACGACGTGTCGAGCGTCATCGTCGTCGCCTGATACGAATGGTCGTTCGGCTCGTTCGGATCGGTCAGGCGGGCATCATATTCGATCTGCAGCGTATATTCCCCGACGATCGGGTTCGCATATTCCTTCACATTGCTGACCTTGATAAAATAACTTCCCGGGAACACTTCCGGCAAATAATAGGTCTCCGTCTTGCCATCGCCGACCGAATCGACGACAATCGCTTTGCCCCCTTGCTTTTGAATCGTCAGCACCGGATCGATCCGGGCCGTATCCACGCTGAGCCGAATCCGCAGCGACCCCGATTGAGGGACGGGAAATTCGAACCAATCGGCGTCATTGCTTTGATGGAATGTTCCGACATACGTCCCGGATCGGGACGGCAGCACGAACGCTTTATACTGCTTGTCGTTATTTTCGAAGGGGTCGGCATAAATATTGAAGGACGTCGTTAGCGTGTAAGGAACTTCGCGCTGCACGTTGTGGTTGGCCAGCCTGAGCTGGACGTAGCCGCGCCCCTTCGTCGCCGCAAGCGCTACGCTTTGTCCGCCGGCGACGATGTGGCTGGTCAGCGTACCTGCGGCATCCGTATGCTGCAAGGAGAACCTCCCATCAGGAGAGGCATCCAGCTTGACGCGAATGGTGCCGTCATACGGCGCATCGATATAAAACCAATCCGTATCCGCACTTCCCGCGAGCGTGGCGTTCACCCTCTGGCTGATCGACAGCGCTTTGGCCAAATCCTTGCGGTCGTTCGGTTCATACATATCCCGCACAAACGTTTCCTTCAGGGCCCGGTCCGCCTGCAGCAGACCGAAGCCGGTAGCCGGATTCCAAATCTCCTCGCCCAAACGTTGCGCCGACTGGCGAATCAATTGGCGAACTTCGCCCGCTTTCAGCTGAGGGTTCTGGCTCCAGATCAGAGCGGCGACAGCCGCTACCTGAGGCGCCGCCATGGACGTGCCGTCCTTGTATTCGTAGTCGCCTCCCATGGCCGTCGTAAATACGTTCCACGGAGCGACCACGTCGACCTCCGGGCCGGAATTGGAGCGCGGATCGGCTTCCCCCGCGCGAGACAAGCCGCCGACCCCAAGGACGGTCGGATAGGCGGCCGGATACTGGACGCTGTTCCCGTCGTTGCCGGTCGCGGCAACAAGCAGCACATCGTTCGCTTCGGCGTAATCGACAATCTCCTGCATATAATCGGAATATTTGTTCAAGCCCAGCGACAATACGACGATCTTGGCACCGTTGTCGATCGCATAGCGGATGCCTTCGCCGAGCTTCTGCTCGCCGCCCGTGCCGTCTGCTTCCAACGCTTTGATCGGCATCATTTTGGCCTTCCAGAGAATCCCCGCGACCCCCCGGTCATTATTGCCGACCGCGGCGATGACTCCGGCGACATTCGTGCCGTGGCCGTTATCGTCCTCCGGCGGCACCCCTTCCTGAATCAGATTTTTGCCGGCAACGAGATTCGGCTCCAGGTCGGGATGATCCAGATCGACGCCCGTATCGACGATGGCGATAATCATATCCCGATTCTCGCGGGCGATATCCCATGCCTCCTGGGCGTGGATTGTACGAAGATAATCTTGTTTTTCCGCAAACGGGTCATTGGCTACCGCAGCATAAACAGGCGCCGCAAACGCTATCAGCAGAAGCAAGCCCGCCAGCGCCGCCAGCATGCTGTCCATCCTTTTGCTATATGTTGTCCCTGGAAGTTTCATAGCCCCTGCGCCTCGCTTGTGAATTAACATCTTCTCTCATTCTATAGGTTGGACCGGAACATGCGCAACTGGAATCCGCGCCCTCCCTTCCCATGAAGTAGATTGTTCGTGAAATTGTAATAATACCGTCTATGAAACCGGTAAACCGGCCTCAGCCTCGCAGATATGCAATGCGAAAAGCCCGGCACGCACGAATCGCGATCGCGCATGCCGAGCTCCCGCCGCCTTGGCTGATTAGCTGAACATGAACAAATCCTGGGTGAGCGTAAATATGCTTTCAATCCAGGCCAGCACCCAGTGCGGCACGAGACCGAGCACGAAGCTCGCCCCGGCGCAGATCCACACCGCGATGCCGAGCGGCAGCGCGACCTTCACCGGCCGCGACTCGAAATCGCTGCGCATGAACATTTGGCGGATCAGCCCGAAATAATAGTAAAACGAAATGACGCTGGTCACGATCAGCACCGCCCCGAGCCAATAATGCTGCGTCTGCATCGTGCCGAGCAAAATATACACTTTTCCGAAGAAGCCTCCGGAGATCGGCAGGCCGGCCAGCGACAGGATAAGCAGCACCGCCGCAGCGGCCGTCCACGGCGCGCGGTAGTACAGTCCGGCAAAGCCGCTCAGCTCCTCGTCGCCGGTAGACCGCTCAATGATCATCAGCACCGCAAACATGCCGATGTTCATGAACATGTAGGCGATCAGATAAAAGACGAACTCCGAAAAATTGCCGTAATGCACGAAGCCGAATTGTATCGCAATCGGCACAAGCAAGTAGCCGGAATTGGCGATGCCCGAATAGGCCAACAGACGCTTCGTGTGGGTTTGTTTCAAGGCGACCGTATTTCCGACGATCATCGCCGCGGCGGCAACGACCATCATCGCCGTGAGCACGTCGGCGTGAAAGGTGGTGCCCATCAGCTGGCCGACGCCGAATACGCCGTACATCACGCGGAACATCGCCGCGAACGCCGCCGCCTTCGAGACGGTCGCCAGGAAGGCCGTCACCGGCGTCGGTGCGCCTTGGTACACGTCAGGCGCCCACATATGGAACGGAGTCGCCGCGATCTTGAAGCTAAAGCCCGCAAGCATCAGGAAAAAGCTCAGGTACAGAAACGGCAGCATCGTGTCCGCATTTTGGCCCAGCTGCTGGTTGATCACAGGGATCGAGGTCGATCCCGTCATCCCGTACAGGAACGACATTCCGTATAGCAGAATCGCCGACGAAACGCCGCCCAGCACGACATATTTGAAGGCCCCTTCGCTGGATTGGATACGCTTCTTGCGCATCGCCGCCAAAATATAGGAAGTGATGCCAAGCAGCTCCAAGCCGACGAACAGCGTAATCAGATCGCCGGAGGATGCCATGATCATGCCGCCGAGCGTCGCGGGCAGAAGCAGATAATAATATTCCCCGACATGCGGTGTCTCCTCTTCCCGAATCGTGCCGATGCTCATGAATGTAATGAGCCCCGCTCCGGTCAGCAACACCAGCTTAAGGATATTGGCGAAATCGTCGACCCGGTAGCTGAACTGCAGCAGCTGCTTCGGTTCAGCCGGATTCAACGCCGCAATCACGAATGCCGCCGATAAGGCGATGCTGACCAGCGACAGCCAGCCGAGCCACGAACGGCTAGCTTGCCGCGGCATCAACAGATCGATCAAGGACAGCGCGACAGCGGCAATGACCAGAGTCAGCTCCGGGGCCAGCAGTCCCAAATCACCAAGCCCAAGACGTAACGGTTCCACCGGTCTAACCCCCTATCTTCGCAAAGCTTCGAATAAATTGGTCAAAGCCGCTGACCGTATGATGCAACGACTCGCTCAGTACGGCAGGATAAATGCCCAGCACGACTATGAAAGCGACGAGCGCAATCATCGGAATCGCCTCGACCAGTCTCGCATCCCGCATTTCCTTGATTCCCTTCGCCGGCGGCCCGTACGTAATGGACAGCACCCCGCGCAGGACGTATACCGCGGCTAAAATGATGCCCAGCGCTCCGGCCGCAGTCACGATCGGCTTCGTCTCGAACAGCCCGAGGAAGGCGAGAAACTCGCTGACGAAGCCGGACAATCCCGGCAGGCCGAGCGAGGCCATCCCAGCGACCAGCAGCATGCCGGAGATGAACGGCACCGACTTCGCCATGCCCCCCAGTTCGTCCACTCTCGTCGTCTGGGTCCGTTCGTATATCGCTCCGACGAGCAGGAACATGAGCGCGGAGATCAAGCCGTGCGATACCAGTTGGAACACGGCGCCTTCCAGCCCGACCGTATTGAACGCCGCAATCCCGAGCAGCACGATGCCCATATGGCTGATGCTGGAATACGCGAGCACGAGCCGGAACTCCCTTTGCACAAAGGCGAGCACAGCCCCATACAAAATATTCACGACGCCAAGAAGCGCCAGCACCGTCGACCAAGCGACCGCCTGTTGCGGAAACAGCAGAATGCCGAAGCGAATCAGCCCGTATGCGCCCATTTTGAGCAGGATGCCGGAGTGGATCATGACGATGGACGGCGGCGCCTCCGTATGCACCTTCAGCATCCAGGTGTGGAACGGGAAGATGGGCAGCTTGATGCCAAAGGCCACCAGCAGCATGATGAATAGCGCCCACTGCAGCGTCCCGGACAAGAAGAAAAAGTTCCCCTCCAGATCGCCCCGGCTCACATACGACTGCGGATTATGAAACAGATTGTCTATGATAACGTTCAGGTCGCCGGTATACATAAGCGATATTCCGTTCTGCCCTTGCGTCTCGCTGAAGCCCGCCGTGCTGACGAGAATCAGGAATGCGATCAGCATAATGGCCGACCCGAGACCGTTATAGATCAGGAACTTGCTCGCGGCGCGCTCCCGCTCCATATACCCCCAGATACCGACCAGGAAGAACATCGGGATCAAGGTTACCTCGAAGAAGACGAAGAACAGGAACAGATCCTGCGCCATGAACACGCCGAGCATGCCGGTCTCCAGCAGCAAGAACAGAAGATAGTACGTTTTCCACCGCTTCTTGATATAGACCGAGGCCAGGGCAGCCATCGTGGCGACCAGCGCCGTCAGAAAGACGAGCGGCAGCGATAGGCCGTCAACCGCCAGCTTGTATTGAAACTGGATGAAAAATGACGTAACCTGCCCTTGCCCGAGCGTTTCTTTGTTAAGCGGAATCGTGATCCACGGCAGCTGCTCGGTGAACTGCGACCCCGGCAGCTGCTCGGTGAACCGGTAGTACAGCCAGGCGGACAGCGCCAGCGGAATGAGCGTGACCGCTACAGCTGTCGTGCGAATCCAGTTCCCCCGCGCCGCGGGAAGACACAGGATGATCAGCACGCCCAGGAGCGGCGACAAGGCGATAAGCGATAAAATCGGCACATTATCCAAAATTGATGAACCTCCTTCCCGCCAGCGCCAGCACGAGGATAACAAGCCCCAGCAGCGTTGCCAGCCCATAGGTCTGCACTTGACCGTTCTGGAGCCGGGACCCGGCCCGGCCGAGGCCCGTCGCCGCATAGCTGGCAAGCCGCACCGCTCCGTCCACGACATATACGTCAAACAGCGTCAGGAGATGGCCAAGGCCCTGCAGCGGGCGTACAATGACGGTCTGGTACAATTCATCGATGTAAAATTTCCGCTCCAGCAGCCGGTACAGCCAGGGGGCTCTGGACGAAATGGCGTCCGCCGGCACGGTGCGCTTGACATAGACCAGGTAGCCAAGCCCGATCCCGAGCAGTCCGACGAGATTGGACAGCACGATGACGAGCCAATTCGCATGCTCGCCCTCCGTATGGCCGACCAGCCATTCGCCGAGCCACGGATTGAACGGCGTGAAGGCGAAGCCTGCCGCAACCGCCAGCACTGCAAGCACGATGAGCGGCAGCGTCATCGACATGGGCGATTCGTGCGCCTCTGCCGAGCTCCGCGGCTTGCCGGCAAATACCAGGAAGAACAGCCGCGACATATAGAACGCAGTGAAGAAGGCGGCGATCAGGCCGATCCAGAACAGCGCCTGATTATGCCGGTAAGCTTCGCTCAAGATCGCATCCTTGGACCAGAACCCCGACAGAGGGAAGATGCCGGACAAAGCCAGCGCCCCGATGCCGAACGTCCACGCCGTTATTTTCATCCTGCCGCCGAGACCGCCCATTTCATGAATGTTCTGCGTATGTACGGCATGAATGACGCTGCCCGCCCCAAGGAACAGCAGCGCTTTGAAGAACGCATGCGTGAACAGATGAAAGATGCCGGCGGTCATGGCGGCGGCGGTGCCGATGCCGAGTGCCATCATCATATATCCGAGTTGGCTGACCGTAGAGTAAGCCAGCACGCGCTTGATATCGTTTTGAGCCGTGCCGATCGTCGCCGCGAAGATCGCCGTGAAAGCGCCGATGAAGGCGACTACCCCGAGCGCCGCAGGCGAAGCGGCAAAAATATCGAAGGTGCGGGCCACCAGATAAACGCCGGCGGCAACCATCGTCGCGGCATGGATCAATGCGCTGATCGGCGTCGGGCCTTCCATCGCGTCGGGCAGCCATGTATGCAGCGGGAATTGCCCGGACTTGCCGATGGCGCCGACGAAGATCAGGATGGCGATCAGCGTGGTCAGCCCTGCGGGCATTTCGCCGCCGCTGAAGGCGTTATGAATCGAGCTGAAATCGAGCGCATGGTTTGGCATAAACCAGAAAAGCAGCAGGATGGCGATGAACAAGCCGACATCCCCGATGCGCGTCACAATAAATGCTTTCCTGGCCGCCGCCCGCGCCTCCGGCTTGAAATACCAGAAGCCCACGAGCAGGAACGAACAGACGCCGACCAGTTCCCAGAAAATGTACAGCTCAAGCAAGTTGGCCGAAATGACGAGCCCGAGCATGGAGAAAGTGAACAGCGATATGTAAGCAAAAAATACGTTAATCCGCTCGTCGCCGTGCATATAACCGCTGGAGTAAATATTGACGAGCAGGCTGACCAATGTCACGATCACCAGCATGAGCGCATTGAGATTGGTCACTTCGAAGCCCATCGTGAGCGTGACGTCGCCCAGCCTGAGCCACTGCAGGTTATTCCAGGTGTAGTCCTCGACCTGTCCGCCCAGCCGCTCCCAAAATACAAGAAGCGAAAGGACGAACGAAACGAATACGCTCACGATGCTGATATAGGCGCCCGCATCCCTCAGCTGCCGCCCTACCGCCGTTAAGATCAGGAACGACAGCAGCGGGAACAACGGGATGAGCCAGGCATATTGCGAGTAAGCCGATACCATGTTTGGACCATCCCCCTATCGCTTCATCGAATCCATCTCGTTGACATTCGTCGTTCCCCTGCTGCGATAATACGCGATCAGGATCGCGATGCCTACCGCAACCTCTGCCGCCGCTACCGTAATCGTAAACAAGGAGAAGATTTGCCCGGTCAGCCCCGGATGAACCCCCAGCTTGGAGAAGGCCACCAGGTTCAAATTCACCGCATTGAGCATCAGTTCGACGGACAAGAGCACGATGACCGCATTTTTTTTGGACAGCGCGCCATATAGCCCGATGCAGAACAGTATGGCCGCCAGCGTCAAATAGGGCGTTGCCAATCCGCTCATGCCCTCAGTCCTCCTCTCTTTTGGCTACGATAATGGCTCCGATGAAAGCCACCGTCAGCAGCACCGACATCAGCTCGAACGGAATGACATGCAGCGTGAACAGCTGTTTGCCGATTTCCATCGTGTTGTCTCCGGCCGCCTGAAACTCCCCGGTCGGCAGGGCGGTCTGCTGAATCGCATAGAAGATGATCCCGAACAAAGCGAGGCAGCCGATGCCGAGCAGCCAGCTGTGCAGGGGCCGCTTCGGCTCAACCTCATCCCCCCGGTGCCTCGTCATCATGATGCCGAAGATCATCACGATCGACACCGCTCCGGCATAGATCAGCACTTGCACCACGGCGACGAATTCCGCCTCCAGCAGGACGTACAGGCCGGCCAGGCTGAGGAAGGTCAGGGCCATGGCCAACAGCATATGCACGACCTTCGTGAAGCTGATCATGAAGACCGCCCCGCCGATGGCCAGCAGCGCGCAGACGAAGAATGCGATATTGGCTCCGCTGGACAGAAAAGCGACGATATTTCCCAGCATCACTTCGCCCCGCCTTTCGACAGCGCCGAATTGGTATCCTTGCGGATATTCGTGTTGTTGTCGTTCAGCCACTGCAAGTTTTTGAACAGGTCGTCACGGCTGTAGGTGCTCAATTCGAAGTTGTTCGTCATGACGATCGCTTCCGTCGGACACACCTCGGTGCACAGATCGCACAAGATGCATATTTCAAAATTGATGTCGTACGTATCGATAACCTTCCCCTTTTTCTCCGGGTCCGGATTCGGCTTGCCAACCAAGTTGATGCACTCCGTCGGGCAAATGCGCGCGCATTGGTTGCACACGATGCATTTTTCGGGATCGAAGTGCTGAATGCCGCGAAAGCGGTCCGGCATCTCGAGCGGCACATCAGGATACGCGTAAGTGATCTTCTTCTTGGTCATGCTTTTCAGCGTGACGCCCATACCCTTGATGATCCCTTTCATTCGCTTGTTTCACCCTTTCCTTCTGACATCCTGCTTACCCTGTGATGCCCAGATAAATCGCCGTCACGAAAATGTTGGCCAGCGCCAGCGGCAAAAGCACCTTCCAGCCGAGTCCCATCAGCTGGTCGACGCGAATCCGCGGCATCGTCGCGCGCAGCCAGAACAAGAAGAAGACGACGAACGAAAATTTCAGCAGGAACCAGACGATACCCGGGATGAAGCTCAGGAACGGGAACGGCGCCTGCCAGCCGCCCAGGAAAAGCGAGGCGGTCAATCCCGCAATGGCGAAGACATACACGTATTCGGCCAGCATGAAGAAGGCGAACCGGAAGCCGCTGTACTCCACGTGATACCCTGCGACCAGCTCGGATTCCGCCTCCGGCAAGTCGAACGGCGTCCGATTCAGCTCGGATACGGCCGCGACGATAAAGACGGCAAAGCCGATGATTTGCGGCAGGAAGTTCCAGTGCCAAAATCCGCCGGCCTGCTGCTCCACAATGACCCGCAAATTCATGCTGCCCGTCATCATGACGACGCCGACGACGGAGATGACCAGCGGAATCTCGTAGCTGATCATTTGCGCCGCGGAACGCATGCCGCCCAGCAGCGCGTACTTGTTGTTGGACGCCCAGCCGCCGAGCACGATGCCGATCGTCGAGATGCCCGACAGCGCCACATAATACAACACGCCGATGTTGAGGTCAGCGCTCATCAGTTGCGGCGCGAACGGAATGGCCGCGACGACGACAAACGACGGGATGAAGGCGATGACCGGAGCGAGAATGAACAGCTCGCGGTCCGCTTTTTTCGGTATCGTATCCTCTTTGATCAATAGCTTCGTCACGTCGGCTACCGTCTGCAACAGGCCGAGCGGACCGACCCGGTTCGGACCGATCCTAAGCTGCATCCAGCCGATAACCTTCCGTTCGAAATAGATCGCATACGTGACAAAGCCGAGAATCACGAGCAGCAGAACGACGCCCCAAGCCAAAAATATGGCCGCGTTCGTCCAGGTCAGCTGTTGCTGCAGCAAATCCAACATCAGCAGTCCACCTCCCCGACGACGATATCGACGCCGCCCAGTATGGTGATCAGGTTCGTCATCGTCTCGCCGACCAGCAGCTTCGGCAAGATTTGCAGGTTGACGAAGGACGGACGCCTGAATTTCAAGCGATAAGGCTTATCCTTGCCCTTGGAGACGATATAGCAGCCGATCTCGCCGCGCGGCGATTCGATTGCGGCGTATACCTCGCCCTCCGGCGGGCGGATGACTCTCGGCACTTTCCCCATGATCTCGCCTTCGGCCGGGAACTGCTCGACGGCCTGTTCGAGAATGCGCAGCGACTCGCGAATTTCCGCTATGCGGATAAGATAGCGATCGTAGCAATCCCCGTTCGTCGTCACCGGGACGTCGAACTCGAACCGGTCGTACAGGCTGTACGGCTGCGTTTTTCTTAAATCCCATGGAACCCCGGTACAGCGCAGGTTGGCCCCGCTTAGCCCGTAGGCGATGGCCGTCTCTGCGTCGTATTTGCCGATGCCCTTGATCCGCGCCAAAAAGATCTCGTTGCCGCTGACCAGGTTGTTGTATTCGTCCAGCTTATCCCGCATATAGGGGATGAACTGCCGAACCTTCTCGATCCAGCCTTCCGGGGCGTCCCATTTGACACCGCCCACGCGCATATAATTATAAGTTAAGCGGGCGCCGCACAGCTCGTTGAACAGGTTGATGATGATCTCCCTGTCGCGGAACGCATACAGGAACGGGCTCATCGCCCCGATGTCAAGCAGGTAAGTGCCCCACCAGACAAGGTGGCTTGCCACCCGCTGCAGCTCCATGACGATCAGCCGAAGAAATTCGGCGCGCTCGGGAATCTCGATTCCCATCAGCTTCTCCACGGCATGAACGAGAACATAATTGTTCGTCATGGCGGAGACGTAATCCATCCGGTCGGTATAAGGAATGATTTGCGTATACGTTAAGTTCTCGGCCAGCTTCTCCGTGCCGCGATGCAGATAGCCCATCACCGGAGTGGCTTCCGTGATGATCTCGCCGTCCAGCTTAACCACAATCCGAAACACCCCGTGCGTGCTCGGGTGCTGCGGCCCTACGTTCAGCAGCAGTTCTTCCGTTCTGATCAAAGCGTCCTACACCTCCGGGTCGAGCGGTTCGTAATCTTTGCGCAGCGGGTGGCCGACCCAATCGTCGGCCATCATGATGCGGCGCAGATCGGGATGCCCGGGAAAGTCGATGCCTAACAGATCGTATATCTCTCTTTCGTTCCAGTTGGCCGTCGGATACAGCTCCGTAATCGACGGAATGGACGGGTTGTCGCGATCGGTCTTGACCTTGACGCCGTATTCGCGCTTCGTCTCGAGCGAGATGAAATGGTAAGCGACCTCCATATGCGTCTCCATATCGATTCCCGCCACATTGCGCAAATAATTGAGCTTCAGCTCCGGATCGTCTCTCAGCAGAGCAGCGGCCGCCTTCCAGCGCTCCGGCTTCACGTAAACACAGGGGCGATGCCCGTCCCTTTCATTAATGAACGCCTGCTCCACCGCGTCTTCCCCGACCTTCTGCTTCAGCAGCTCGACAAGCCGATCCAGCAGCGGCTGATTCGGCGACGGCTCCTTCGGCGCCTCCGGGTCGGCGCCGGCTTTGGCGGCTGCGCGCGCGCTTGCGCGGGCCGCTCTCGCTTCGGCGGCGGCTTTCGCCTTCGCCTCCTTCTCGGCGTCGCTCGGCGCCGCTCGCTCAGCCGCCGGCGCATCGCCCGGCTCCGCGGGCTTCGCCGGCCGCGCGGGCTTCGCCGCCGCTGCGCCTTGCGCGGCTGCGGCGCCTTGCGCGACCGCGCGGGCGCGGGCTGGCGGCGCGGCCTCTGCCGGCTGGCCTGCGTCCGCGCCCGGCTTCGCCGCCGCATCGGCGCGCTCCG
>Ga0207865_101804_pt1 | contig 14542 bp, 14 predicted proteins | sample HigsolmetaAR204D_FD_184836 | JGI IMG/M metagenome (GOLD analysis project Ga0207865, IMG submission 184836) | Ionic liquid and high solid enriched microbial communities from the Joint BioEnergy Institute, USA - AR20-4-D (SPAdes) (version 2) ...
CAATGGGACCCTGGCGCTCCAACGCCCGAATCCCGTTTTGTGGGCTTCAACACCCGGAGACTACGCCACCCTCTCAAAAGTCCACCACATCCCAGACGGCACCTTCGTGCTCGGCGGCATGCCGAATTGCATTCAGGCCCTGGCAAAGTTGTTGGTTGGCGGGCCTCAGTTCACAAACGGTCAATATACAGAGACGCTGCCACGCCGGCCGCAAGGCCGAGCACGCTAAGGGCGCCGACGCGCCCGCCGATCCTTGAGCCTCCGACCCATGCCGCCATCACGGCTTTGACAAGTGTATTCATGGCCACGGCGATCAGGATCGCATCTGCCGCAAGACCGGGCTCGATCGAATGCGACGCCAGGCGGGCCATGGAGATCGAAATCGCGTCCACATCAGCGATGCCCGAAGCGGCGGCGGTCACCAGAACGCCCGCATTCCCGAACGACTGCTGAAGCAGATGCGACACCACCATGACCACGGTGATGAGTGTCCCCATTTTCAGGGCAGGCGCCAATTCCAGCGGGTTGGTGATCGTAAGCTCCGGCTGTTCGGAGGAACCGCGACTCTGCAACAGCAGGAGCCCGGCGCCGCTGGCGAGCACGCCACCGCCGATGAGCAATGGCCATTTGAGATGCGGAAGCAAGCTTGGGTTCAAGGCCGTCGCGACGACTGCGACGCGGATGATCATGGTCAAGCCGGAAAGAAGCACACCACAGGAAAGCAGCGTGCTGGACTCAGGGTGTCGGCGGGCAAGCCTTGCCAGCGTCAAGGTCGTCGCTGTCGAAGAGGCGAGCCCGCCCGCAATCGCCGTCATCAGGACGCCAAGCCGGTCCCCGAACACGCGGACGGCGACGTAGCCGGCGAAGGAGACCGCGGCGATCAGGATGGTCAGCAACCAGATCTCATATGGATTGACGGTGCCCCAGGGATCGACCGGCCTGTTCGGCAGGATCGGCAGCATGAGAAAGGTCATTGCCAGAAGCGTCAGGCCCGACCGGATCTCATTCCAGCTCAGCGACGCGACCCAACGATGCAACGGCTCGCGCAGGGCAAGCAGCACAGCCGTGGCAACAGCCCCGGCGATAGCGGCTGCAAGGTCGCCGACGACGGCAAGCGTTCCCAGCAGGAACGTGGCTATGCCGGCGATGACGGATGTCGCGCTGTAATTTCGTTCGGCCCGCGCTTCGAGCCAGTGGTAGGAAGCGAATGCCGCGGTGAACCCGAGGAAAACAAGACCGATCACAAGGCCTGAGTCGAACTGTCGGGCCAGGGCGCCGGTAATGCCGCCGGTGAGACCGGTCAGCGCGAACGTTCGTAGACCTGCCGCTCGCTGATGGTCTTCCTCGTTGCGGGTACGCCATCCACGCTCCAGGCCGATCAGCAGACCGATCGAAAGCGATACCGCAAGGCGGCTGAGCAGGGCGTCAGTGTCCATGGTCTCCCGAGTTGCCTTTCAGCATCTGGCGTCGATGTCGATGATCATTTGTCTATGAAGAACCTTGCCTCAAACCCGTCAATCCTGCCGCTCGCGGGGGATTGGAGTTCTATTCGCCCATTTGTTCCGGCAGCGATGGTCCGGGCGATGGCGAGCCCGAGGCCGGCCCCCCGCACCAGGGCCTGACCGCGCTCGAAGGGCTCGCTCAGCCGCGCAAGCACTGCGGGAGGCACGACCGGGCCGGCGTTCGTAACGCGCAGACAGCCGTCTGCCGACAAGGTGACGGCGACCGGTTCGTCCCGCACGCCATGCTTGAGGGCGTTTTCGATCAGGTTCCGGGCCAGGATGGCGAAGGCGTCGGCGTCGATGCTTGCGAATACCGGCGCGTCTGGCAGTGCCAAGTCGATGCGCCCTGCCGTCTCGGCCTGCCCATCGAATTCGCTCACGACCATCCGCAGGATGGCGCAGATATCTACCGGCGCCTCGGCGAGAAGGCGTCCGCCCTCGGCTCTCGCCAGTTGCATGAGTTTCTCGGTGAGACGGGAAAGGCGCCGCAAGGCGGTCTGCATATCCTCGGCGCGCTCGCGCGTGGCGTCGTCCGGCGCTTGCGCGATCATGCGCTGCGCCTGCGCCAGTGCAGCAGCCACCGGTGTTCGCAGCTCATGGGCCGATTTGGCCGCCAGGCTGCGCTCGGCCTGCAAGGTACGCGTCAATCGGTCCAGGAGGTGGTTGACCGCTTTGGCGACGGGACCGATCTCCGAAGGCAGGTCCTCCGCGTCGATGGGTGTCAGATCGCCGCCGCCGCGCGCTTCGATCTGCGAGCGGAAGGTCCGAACCGGGGTCATGGACAGCCGGACAATGACCCAGATGCCGATCAAGCCGAGCGGGACAATGACGGCCAGCGGCAGGCTCAGCCCGAGCAACAATCGTCCGGCGGTCATCCGGCGATGCGACAGGGGCTCCGCGATGGTGATGGTCAGATTCTGCTGGAGGGTCGCGTCGGAGTAGAGACGGTGTGTCTGTGTCGTGGCAAAGCCCATTCCGGAAAACGGCGGGAATGCCGCGAGATCGGCGCTGTGCGATCGCAGCAGAACCTTGCCCGTGGCATCGCGCACGACATAGGTGAAATACTCGTCGTGCTGGCGGAGCGTGGCAACGCGCTGTTCGGTGTCGTCGGCATCGCGGCCGATGATCTCGATCGCCGCAAGCGGCAGGATGCGTTGCGCCGTCTCTTCGAGGGCGCTGTCGAACACCTCGTCCATTTCGTGGCGCAGCATCTGCGCGGTCACGACCGCGGCAAGCGCCCACAACACCGTCAGCCCCAGCCCCAGCCATAGCGAGAGCCGCCATTGCAGGCTCCTGGGCCGCTTCATCTTGCCGTTCCGAGACGATACCCGATGCCCCGCACCGTATCGATCGCGCCGTGGCCGAGCTTCTTGCGCAGTCTGCTGACGTGAACCTCGATCGTATTGCTCTTGACCTCGGCGCCGAACGCATAGAGCCGATCTTCGAGCTGCGCCTTGGTCATCGCGATGCCGGGCCGCTGCAGAAATGCTTCGAACAGCGCCCATTCGCGACCGGTAAGCTCGACAGGGCGCGCGCCGTGCATCACGGTCCGGGCGGCGAGATCGATGCGCAGGTCGCCGATCTCGATGAGGGGATTCGGGTTGCCGCTGTACCGCCGCGCCACGGCATTCAGCCGCGAGGAGAGTTCCGACAGATCGAACGGCTTGATCATGTAGTCGTCGGCGCCGGCATCGAGGCCCGCGATGCGGTCGGAGATCTGGTCGAGCGCCGTCAGGATGATGACCGGCGTCACGCTGCCCTCGGCTCGAAGCTTTTTGAGAAAGGCGATGCCCAATCCGTCCGGGAGCATCAGATCGAGCAGGATGAGATCGTATGCCGCGCTTTGGAGATGTTCGCGCGCCGTATCGAGCCGTGTCACCCAGTCCACCGAGTGGAGGGCGGCAACCTGCTCGCGCACGGCCTTTCCGAGGATTGCGTCGTCTTCGATCAGTAGAACTCTCATCCCAGGGTCACCCGTCTCGCCATCCTCCTGCCTAGCGTCCGATGCTGTCGGTTTGCTGAAGACTGCCCCCATCGCTGCTTCAGGCGTTCGTCAGGAGAACGTGCCATGGTTCACCCGAAAGCGCGTTGATCAGGAACAATGAAACGATGAAACATTTGCTGGCCGCGATCCTCGTTCTGGCGTTCTCCGGTCCCGGTATCGCCAAGGCTGACGACGATGATTGCCATGTCTCGATGGATCGATGGAAGCCGCGGGAAGCGGTCGAAACAATGGCCGCCGGTCAAGGCTGGACCGTTGCCAGGATCAAGATCGACGACGGCTGTTACGAAATCCGGGGAACCGACCGGAATGGCCTGGCTTTCAAGGCCAAGGTCGATCCGGAAACCCTCGAAATCGTCAAGTTCCGGCACAGGGATCGCGATGACGACCGTCACGGATCGAGGCGTCAGCGGCTGCCAGCCTCGGAAAAAGACGCCGTAGGCGGGACATCCTCCAACACCCTGCTCGGGACGACCGTGCGGCCCAAAACCACCATCAAGTAACAATCCCATCTCGCTGTCGCTCAAGCACTGCGACCGTCGCAAGGAGATCTCGCCATGCCTCATGATCCGGCCCGTTATTCCAGAAGCATGATCGTCATCCACTGGCTGACGGCCCTGCTGATCCTCGGGGCCTGGCTGACCTCGACGGGAGGCCGTCATATGGCCGAAAACCCGCCCTTGCTGCATTTCTCGTTCGGGTTGGCCGTGCTCGTCCTGGTGCTTCCGCGCTTGATCCTGCGCCTTGTGGGCGGAACCCCGGAAGCGCCGCAGTCCAATGGCCGTCTCGCCCTTGCCGCCAAAGCCGGACATGCGCTGCTGTATCTGTTCCTCATTGCCCTGCCGTTGAGCGGCTGGTACGCCGCCTCGCGCCTCGGTGTTCCCGTTTCCTTCTTCGGCTTCCAGCTTCCGGCGATCACCGAGCGGGTGCAGGGCGCACCGGGCCTGATTGCGGACATTCATGAGAATGCAGGCACGATCATCCTCTACCTTGCCGGACTGCATGCCGCGATGGCGGTCTGGCACCAGTACGTCCTGCGCGACGGGACGCTGCAGCGGATGTCCCCACGCTGACGCGGCGACATTCGCTGCGGCCTTGTTCAGTCCCCGGAGTTTTCGCGGCTGGCCTGCCGACAGGCCGGCCGCTCCTGCATCTGCTGCGGACCTGACCGTGTCCGATGTTTCCTGACGAAGTGCTGACGGAAAATCCCGATGACCGTCAGGCAGCTCTCAGGCGGCTTCGCCACAGTGACGAGGACGGGTCGGCGCTCTGCGATGACCCGGACACCGTTTCCTCGCAAAAGGCAAGCCGACATGAAATCGCTTCTCGCAGTTCTCGCCATGACAACCGCCCTCACGCTGCCGGGCCTCGCCATGGCCCGGCCGGTGACATTGACCACAACGCTGACCAACTATGGCGGCGACGGCGCCTATCTCGCGCTCTATGTCACCGATCCCCAGGGCAAATATGCCGGCACGCTCTGGGTCGCTGGCGGCAAGTCCAAATATTACGAGCATCTATCGGGCTGGTATCGCGCCACTGGCGGCCGCGCTGGCATCGACGGCATTACCGGCGCCAGCGTTGGTGCGGGGCGCACGCTGGAGATCTCGCTCGACCTTGCCGATGCGCTTTTCGACGCAGGTTACACGCTGCATGTCGACGCAGCCGTGGAGGACATGCGTGACAGCCCCAACGAGGTGGCCGTTCCCCTGACCACTGCGGGCGCGAAGGCGTCTGTTCGCGGTCGACGCTACGTTTCGACCGTTGCCTACTCCTTCTAGGCGGTGAAGGACATGATCCGTGTCATCCATCGCTGGCCAGGCCTTCTGGCCGCTCTTTTTCTGCTGGTCTTGAGCCTTAGCGGTGCAGCACTCTCGCTGTTTCCTGCCGCCGAACGGTTGTCCGCCCCGCAGGCCGAGGCAGGGCTTTCCGTCGCGACGCTGGCCGGACGCATCCTCGCCATCCACCCTCAGATAGAACAGATACGTCGCGCGCCCTCCGGCAAAATCACCGCCTACTGGTTCGAGGATGGGGCGCCTCAGGCCGCCATCATCGATCCCGCAACAGGGCTGGGTGTCGCCTCCAGCGATCCGAATGCCGTCGAGCAGTGGCTTACCGGTCTGCACCGGTCGCTCTTTCTCGGTGACGGCGGGCGTATCGCAGCGGCAGTGGGCGCTGCGGCCATGCTGGTCCTGGCTGTGTCCGGCACCATGCTCGTTGCCCGAAGGGCCGGCGGCTGGCGGCGATGGTTCGCGCCGATACGCGGGCCGCTCGCCGGAAGATTGCATGTCGAGATCGCGCGCGTGGCCGTCGCAGGCCTCGTCTTGTCCTCGGTCACCGCATTGTGGATGACGGCGTCGACATTCGATCTCCTTCCCGACGCGGCCACATCTCCCGTCACCCACATCGAGGCGAGCGGCCGGACCGGCATGGCCGCATCGCATATGGATTTGCTGAAACGGACACCGGTCACCGAACTGCGCAGCCTGGCGTTTCCCGATCCGGCCGATGCGACGGATGTCTTCACGCTGAAGACGGATCGCGGCACGGGCTATCTGGATCAGGGTACCGGCGTGCTGCTGGCCTGGAGCGACTTGACCGGATGGCAGCGTCTCTCGGAGACCATCTATATGCTGCATACCGGCCACGGCGCGGCCGCCTTGGGCCTCGTGCTCGGCATGATGGCACTCGGCGTGCCGGCGATGGCGGGCACCGGCCTCACCCTGTGGCTGGCGGGTCGGCGTGGGCGGCCACGGATTCACGGCAATGTAACGGCTGGACGTGCGGAAACGATCCTGCTTGTCGGCAGCGAGAGCGGCAGCACATGGAGCTTCGCTGCGACACTGCACGCCGCGCTGACGAAGCTCGGGCAGGCGGTTCACACCGCGCCGATGTCGTCATTCGATCCTGAGTGTTACCGGCATGCTCGGCGCATTGTCATCCTTGCGGCAACCTATGGCGATGGCGATGCGCCCGCTTCGGCGCGGGGGTTCCTCGATCGCCTGCAAGCCCTGCCGGCAGAACCAGCCATTCCAGTGGCCGTGCTCGGCTTCGGTGACCGCAGCTTCCCGGCCTACTGCGCCTTTGCCCAGGACGTCGCAGGGACCGCCGAGGCGCGAGGGTGGAGCACGCTGATCCCATATGACACCGTCGACCGGCAGTCGCCGCAGGATTTTGCCCGTTGGGGACGGTCGCTGGGTGAGGCGATGGGGATCGGGCTGGAGCTTGTCCATCGGCCCGCCTTGCTGGCGGCCTCCCCACTGACCCTCGTTTCGCGACGCGAATACGGCGCGGAGGTGCAAGCTCCGACAGTGATCCTGCGGTTCGCGCTGCCTAAAGTCCCGTTCTGGCATCGGTTGGCCGGGCGTGGCTTCGGCCGGTTTTCGGCAGGCGATCTTCTCGGCGTGCAGCCCGAGGGCTCGTCCGTTCCCCGGTTCTACTCGCTGGCTTCGGGGCGGCGCGACGGCTTCATCGAGATCGTCGTGAAGAAGCATCCGGCGGGGCTCTGTTCCGGGCAGCTCTTCAATCTGGAGCCAGGATGTATCGTTCGCGCGTTCATCCGCACCAATCCCGGCTTCCATGCCGGCAGGAGCAAGGCGCCGCTGATCCTGATCGGAGCTGGAACAGGGATAGGGCCGCTGGCGGGCTTCGTGCGCGCCAATGCGCGGCGCCGTCCGATCCACCTGTTCTTCGGAATGCGTCATCCTGCCAGCGATTTCCTCTACAAGGACGAACTGACGCGCTGGCATCGCGAAGGACGTCTTCGCCGGCTCGTCGGGGCCTGCTCGCGCGGGCGGATGCCGCGCTATGTCCAGCACGCCCTTCTTGAGGACACCGCCCAGATCGCGGCCCTGATCCGCGGCGGCGCGCGCATCATGGTCTGTGGTGGGCGGGATATGGCCGTCGGCGTTTCGGCGGCGCTTGCCGAGATTCTCGCGCCGGCCGGATTGACGCCGGCCCTGCTCAAGGCGGAGGGACGCTATGTCGAAGACGTCTACTGATCCGATCAGGCACGCGCTCAACGGACCAACTATGGGAACACGCTGGTCGGCGCTGTTCTACACGGAGGCAGGGTTTGATCCGGAGCCGGTTCGGCATGCTCTTCAGACGGAAATGGACGAGGTGGACGCGCAGATGTCCACCTGGAAGCCCGACAGCGCTCTGATGAGGTTGAACGCCGGTCTTGTCGGCGACTGGATCGATGTGCCGGCGCGTCTGGCAGACGTTCTGCATCTTGCGCTCGAAATCGGCCGTGCGTCCGGCGGAGCTTTCGATATCGGCGTGGGCGATGCGATCGGCGCTTGGGGTTTTGGCCCGCAAGCGGCCGACCGGACCTTGATCCAGAAGGCACTCGCGACACCGCGCCAAGCCGCGCATGCGGCGCTCGAACTCGATCCTGTTCGCGCGGCGGTGCGAAAGCGCACGCCGATCACGATCGACCTCAACGGCATTGCCAAGGGATATGGCGTCGACCGGCTGGCCGCGATCCTCGAGCGCTTCGGCATAACTTCCGGCCTCGTGGGAATTGACGGCGAGATGAGGGCGCTTGGCCTGCGCCCCGATGGTGAACCGTGGAATATCGCCATTGAAGGTCCCGACGCGGCCCGTCGAGCGCCGCACTCCGTCCTCGCCTTGCAGGAGGCTGCGGTCGCTACCTCTGGCGATTACCGGCATTGGACTGTCGTGAACGGTCGCCGTCTCTCGCACACCATGGATCCGCGCCGCGGTGCGCCGCTGCTGTCGTCGCCCGCTTCGGTCACGGTCGTCGCGCGAACCTGTGCTGAAGCCGATGCCTGGGCGACCGCGTTGATGGTTCTCGGTCCGACGTCCGGGGCTGAGGTTGCCCGCCGCCTCGGCCTCGACGTTCTGTTTCTTCTGCGCGATGCCTCGGACGGAGTCCGACCGATAGCGACAGGGTCTCTTTTCTCCGCAGGCCAGGCGCTCCATGTGTCGGAGGGTGAGAAGCAGGCCCGGCCGATATGAAAGCGCCCGCCTGCAGGTTTGCAGGCGGGCGCGATGATCATGGATTCGTCAGCGACGATCCAGACATGGCGGGACCGTATTTTCAGGCTGTGAGGCTTCATCGTCCAGCAAAAGGAGCATTTCACCTCGTTGTCGCAAAAGAGGATTCTAGAGGGATATGGAGTAGATGTAGTTCTCCGCTTCGTCGTTCTAGGCTATGCACTGCAAGCGCATCGGCGGCCCGTAGTGTTTCTCTGCGCACCTGCCTGCAAGGTTGGGGCGACCTCACCATTATACAAGGAAATCCAGCTCTCCGCGCGGCTTCCATCCGGCGAGGTAGGCGATCCAGCATGAGGCGGCCGAGCCGAGTTTTGAGGGAGATGCCCAGGATTTCCGCGATTCGCTGGAAATCCCCGAGACGGTTTCATACCGATCGTGGTCGAAACAGACTTCACGATACGAGGCCCGCGCATTGTCCTTGGCGTCATCGGAAAGCTCGTCGAGCCGATAGAGGGCGTTTCGATGATCTCAGGAATCGGGGGCGCCTCCATCGAGAACCTGGGCAAGCCAGCCATCGGTGTAGATCCAGGCGATGGTTTCGCCGGTGGCGAGATCGAGGACATGCGCGCCGCCGCCGAAGCCGTCGAGGCGCGGCCGCGAACAGGTATTGGCATATTGGAAGCCCCAGCGGCCCGAAAGACCGAACGCCGACGCGCATCGCTGGACGAACCGGATGACATGCGCGGGATCGCCAGTGGCATCGTCGCGCATCCAGAGTTGCGTGCCGCCATGCTCGGGTTCGTTCGACAGGAGAAAGCTTTCCGATGGCGGGTCTTCGGCGGCATTCTCGGCGGCGAGCCTGTTGTAGAGTTCGAGCGCGCGAGCGGCATTGTCGGGCGTGCCGACATCGAGCAGGCAGGAAAAGCGGGTGGAATATTCGGCCATGACAGCCTCCTGAAACGACGAAACCCGGCGCATGGCCGGGTCGAATGGATGAAAGAGCGTGGCGGGAAGTCAGGCGGCAAGCGGCAATCGCAGAAGCTCGGCGGCGGTCTCGCGCCAGAGCGCATCGACCAGCCGCGCCTCAAGCTGGCCGGCGCGGTAGCGGTAGTCGCGAGCCGGGCCGTGCTCGCCGCGACCGGCCGCGGCGAAGGCCGCGCCGCGCAGCTTGCTGGCCTCGGTCTCGATCTGGCGGGCCTCGGCGTCGGATGCGACCGGCTGCTGCCAGAGGATGATCCCGGCCCGGATCGTTCCGGCGAGAACTAGGCCCTGATCGCAGTCCTGAATGACGATCATACGCGGGCGCAAGCGCAGCATGTCGTCGGTTCCGATATGGATGTTGCCGCCTGCGAGACGGCGGCCGGCGAGCGACATGGCCTCTTCGGGCGACGGGCATTCGCCGATGACGACAATATGGTCGAAACCATCGGCTTCATTGCTGCCCTCGTAGCTGGCGGTGCCGATGCAGGAGATGCGCAACGGGAATTGTGCGCTCTGCAGGGTCGGCAGGACGTGGCGGGCGAGAATGGCGCCGATCGGGGCGGCGTGGGATTGGCGGGAATGGGTCATGGGATTTACTCCGCGACGGTCGGCGGAAGCCTCTCCTCCACCTCGTAACCCGTCACGGCCAGGCCGTCCGGCCTCTGCCTCTCTCCACTCTGGGAAGGTGGCCTTGGCCAGCATGAAAAATGCGCCCCACGGGATGATGGGGCGCATGTTTCGATCATTCGGCCGCGACGAGAGCGACGTGCTCATCTTCGGCTTCAGCGGCTTCGTCCTCGTCGCCATCGCCTGCCAGGAAGTCCGGTAGGGCTTCGCCGTCACCGGCATCGCTGGCATCCGCGGCGTCACCGTCGAGTTCGACCAGGCGCAGCGGCTCGGGCAGCCAGCCGGTTTCGGCCAGCAGGCGCTCGGCTTCCTTCGCCATGTCGCCCTTCTTCAAATGGCTGATGAGCTGAGCGGCGCGCTCGCCCGCACCTTCGCGCACAGCTTCGAGGATACGAGGCTTGGTGACGCGGCCGAGATAGTTGTCGACCGTGGGCCTCCAGCCGCCATCGGCCACCATGTCGAAGCCGGTCGCGCGCGCGATACGATCGGCACCAGCGAGGCGACGATCAAGGCCGAACTGCGAGACGCCCGAACCGCTGTGTGGGTTCGGCCGCTCGTAGAGGGCGTTGACGCCATAGCTGCCGCAATGGGCCAGCAGCGCCATCCGGCTCGCGTCGTCGAGCGCAGCGATCCAGTCCCAGAGCGCGCCTTCGTCGGAAGGAACGTCGGCCTTCCAGGCGGCGAAGCGTTCGTCGATGGCCTTGGCCGAGGGCGTGTCGCTGAGATCGGCGCTCTGCACACCGAAACGCTGCTGACGCACGAAGACCTCCAGGCAGCCGGTCGGTGCCGAGTAGTGATAGCGTTCCATCACCATGCGATGCAGGAGCGCCGTCATCGCCACATGCGGATTGTTGGCAAGCGCATCGTGGAGCGCGAGCGTGCGATGGGCGGTGAGTTCGATCACCAGCCGTTCGGGCAGCGGCTTGATGGCGTCGTCCTCGTCGTCCTCCGTATCGACCGGCTCGCCGCCGATGGTGATGACGGCGCGCTGCACGCCGGCCTGGGCGGCAACCGCGCCGAGTTCGGCATCGGACCCACCATCGCCATCATCCTCGCCGTCGACGGTGACGGGCGCCTCGTCCTCGGGACGGACATAGCCGCGCGCAACGACGAGTTCGCCGGCCCGGTCGATGCTGATGAAGACGCCGGCGCGGGCGATCTCGGCAACATCATAGATCGCCGGACGGTTTTCGAAGGCGGACAACGCGGCCTCGATCTCGCCGAGTCGCGCATCGATGTCGTCGGGAAGCTCGTCGTAATCGGCGTGTTCCGCCTCGATCCGCTCATATTCCTCGCGCAGCGCCTCGCGGGCGGCGCGCTCCTCCTCGGTCAGATCGGCGAACGTCGCGTTGAGGACACGAAGGCCGCGATCATGGCCGTAGGGCAAATCGGTATCGACCTCGATCCATTTCCAGCCCTCCGCCGCGACTTCATCGGCGATGGCCTTCAGCTTGTCCGAGACCAGCCGGTCGAGCAGCGCGGGGTTCTCCAGCCAGCCTTCGTCCTCGTCGGAGAAGAGATCGCGGAGCATCGCGCCGCCGGCCTGTTCATAGGCTTCGACGCCGATGAACTGCACGCGCTTGTCGTCGGTCGGAACCGTGGTCTCGGTCAGGAGATCGCGGATATACCAGGGCTGGCGGTTGTGCGAACGCTGGATCGCCTCCCAGACCTGCTCCTGACGGGCATGATCGGGATTGACGGTGAACGCCTCCAGCATCGCCAGGGTCATCTCGGCGCGCGCATAGGCGTCCAGCAGCGACGGCGCCACGCGGGCAAGGCGCAGCCGCTGCGCGATGTAGCGTGGCGTGGTGCGATAGGCGTCGGCGACTTCCTCCTTGGACATGCCACCGTCGACCATGCGCTTGAACGCCTTGAACTGGTCGAGCGGATGCAGCGCCATCCGGATGACATTCTCGGCATAGGAATCGTCGACGGCTGAGGTCTTCGCATTGGCCTTTTTGACGAGGCACGGCACGAGGCCGTCTTCGGGGAAGCGGCCTGTCGCGACCAGACGGGCGATCGCGCGGTAGCGCCGGCCGCCGGCCGGGGTCTCGAAATCGCCGGTCTCGGCGCCGGCATCGTCGAGGATCGCGCGGACATTGAGGCCCATCACGAGATCTTCGCGGCGGTCGATGTCATGGGTCAGCTCGTCGAGCCCCTCTTCGACATCAATCTCGCGGACGTTGCTGTCCGACAGCCTGATCCGGTTGAAGGGAATGTCGCGCGAGCGGGAAAACTCGATCATCGCGACGACGGGCTTCTTCTTACGGGTAGCGGCCTTGGCCATGGTCTTCACTCCATGACGGACTCCGTGAGGGGTGCCGTCGCGAGCTGTGTTGAAATTCGGGTGGCGCGATCTCCAGCATAGACATCGTATTGGGTCAGGCGGCGAGGTCAATCGTGTCCTTTGCGGCTGATGCTTGTGTCAGCGTCTTCCAGCCGTCGACCTTGCGCATGGTGATCTGACCGGACGCCAGCAGGGCCCAGAACAGCATGGCGGCGGTGGCCGCCGAGGGCAGCACCGTCTGGGTCTTGATCCGCCGCTTGAACTCCTCGTGCAGCCGCTCGATCGCATTCGTGGTCCGGGCCGACTTCCATTGCGAGGGCGGCAATTTGGTGAACGCAAACAGAGCGTCGCCGGCTTCCTCGAGGCTGTCCGCCACCGCCCGATGCCGCAGCCGCCATTTGCGCAGGAAGGCCTGGCGGCGCTCCGCAATCTCCTCGACTGTCGTGGCATAGATCATGTCGGTGTAATCGGCCGTGATCTCGTCGGAGAGACGCTTGGGCGCATGGGCGAGCAGATTGCGGTGCTTGTGCACCGTGCAGCGCTGCAGGGGAACACCGTTCCACACCGCCGCGAGCGCCTGCTCCAGGCCCGGCGCGCCATCGACGATGACAAAGGCCGGCCGGCGCAGCTGGCGGGCGACCAGATCGTCGAGGACCGCACGCCAGGCGGCCGTGGTCTCGCCGCCCATGTTCCTGACTGCCAGCAGCACCTTCTGCCCGTCCTCACGGATGCCGATCACCACCAGCAGCGAGATGGAGGTGGCCTTCCGGTCGAGCCGGACCCGCACCACCGTGCCGTCGAGGATCAGCCGCACGATCGGCTCGTCGGCGAGCGAACGCTGGTTCCAGGCCTGCCAGTCGGCCTGCACCTTGCGCCAGACCCGGCTGACCGTGTCCTTGCCCACCGCTCCGCCGAACAGGGCGGCCAGCGCCCGGCGCACCCGCCGGGTGTTGGTGCCTGACAGATAGGCCGAGGCAATCAGCGCATCGGCGGCCTTGGTGCGGCGCTGATAGGCCCGAAGGGTGGCACTCCTCCACTCGGTGGTGCCGCCATCCTGCGTGTGCAGGCGGGCCCGCGGCACGGAAATCTCGGTCGGCCCGAAGGTGCCGGTGAGCGTGCGCGACCGGCAGCCGTTGCGGTAGCCGCGCGTGCCGACGGACGGCTCGCCAGCAGGCGCCCGGCCATAGCGGGGTCGGCCGAGAGCGGCCTCCAGTTCGGCCTGGATGAGGGCTTCGATCCAATCGCGCACCCGCTCGCGCACGCCGGTCTCGATTGGGTCGATCCAGGTGTCGAAAAGTCGGGCGTCGGGTTGGCCGGTCAGATGCGCAGACTGTGACTTGCTGATAGGGTCCGTCATGGCGTGGTCTCCAATGGGACCCTGGCGCTCCAACGCCCGAATCCCGTTTTGTGGGCTTCAACACCCGGAGACTACGCCACCCTCTCAAAAGTCCACCACATCCCAGACGGCACCTGCGCGGTTCGACTGGTGCGTCACGGTGGAGTAAATGAGATCGTGGAGGGCAGTACGCAGTATGTGTGGCACCACCAGAAATTTCGGACCAGCGTGGACTGGAGCCTTCAGGTGCTCAGTGGGGCAGAACCGAAGCCGAACGAGTTCAGCACTGACGCTCTCCAGAACAAGGTCATCTCCAAAATGCTTGAGAGCGCTGAACTTCGCGAAGCTGCACGCAAGGCGTTCGTAACGCTTAGGTCATCGCGCAACAAAGTCAACCACGCCTGGACCTCGGGAGAACACACCAGGGAGCACTTCAACGGAGCTTCGGCCTCTGGGTTCCTCAAGGAACTCCAGAACGCTGCTGATGCTGTGGACCGTCTCGTCAATCTTACGATCGCAGCGACTACGGCTCCCTGACCATGAGACCAGATAGATCATGTACGAACGTATCCTGCTGGTCTCCACCTGCGGGACTAGCTTTCTCACAAATGGGGCGAGCACGGAAGATCGCCTCTGGCTTACGAAGATCGCGAACGACGTCGAGGTCGACGACGCGCGCCTGACACCGATCGTTCGTGCCCGACGAGAGGGATTGAGGGCCGCTGACGAGCCCACGCGACGAAAGATGAGTGAACCGCGCCGGGATTGCCGGAGGCATTTTGGTTTGAGTCACGCTGCCATGGCCGGCTCTTCGAGCATAGCGTAGTAGCGCTCCTCGGCTTCGG
>Ga0207865_101805_pt1 | contig 14541 bp, 17 predicted proteins | sample HigsolmetaAR204D_FD_184836 | JGI IMG/M metagenome (GOLD analysis project Ga0207865, IMG submission 184836) | Ionic liquid and high solid enriched microbial communities from the Joint BioEnergy Institute, USA - AR20-4-D (SPAdes) (version 2) ...
ATATCTTCCTTACGAAGGATATTCAACACACAATCAACCAAAAATGAATCTGATATATCCCCTACTGACCCAGAGCGATAATCTAAGCAGAGATTCTTTATGTCTGATATAGCTTTTTCATACCGTTTGGTCTTTTCCTTTTCTTTCTCATAAAGGCACCACCAGCAAAATTCAGGGTCTATATGACAAGTACAAGCACTACTCATTATCCCTTCCCTCCAACGCTTTCCTTGCGGTTTCACCTTTATCTAAATAGATAATTGATGGAAGATATTCGTCATTTGAAATATAAACACCATCAGCATCACATAGGGCTTTACTGATTTGTTTATCTTTGTAATGCTCTTCATCCGCATAAAATTCCAAAGCCTGTTTGTAGCGGATACGTTCTCCATTTACGACACTGTACATTGCCCTTAATTCTTTTAGTTCTTCTTCCACTTCTTGAACACGTTCAGCTTGTTCGATAAGCCAATTAATATCATTTTTAATCAAATTGAAATCATATTCATGTTCCATATATTTTTCTTTTATTTCTTCCAAGCGTTCTTTATCAGTCATTCCTTTCCCTCCATTCCTTTAGCACTTCTACAAACATCTGAAACGTTTCTTCCTGCCCTACTGGATCGCTTTTCATCATGCCTTCGACCATGGCTTTGATTGTGTCTTTCTTACGGTTGTATCGCTCCTGTTTGGTTTTTATATCCTTGTCCAGCTTATCTGGTTCAAACTCGTATTTACTTGCACCCATGTTGCTCCAATTTTCTCTGTGCCGATTAACCATGTTTTCCTCCTATTAAGTGAGGATGTTCGAAAATGTTGCCGATAACTTCGACACTTTGAATGTCACTATCATCCAAAGGAATTGGTAGCAATGCATCTTTAATGTCCGTCAATTTGAAAGCACCGCCACTAAACTTTACAACGTCGATAGTTCCAAAAGGCTTCCCGCTGTAAGTAACCGTTTCGCAAATATCGCCCTCATAAATCTCCTTGCCGTTCTTGTCTGGTAAACCGGTAAATTGGCCGACCGATTCGGGATAAACAGGCACCCAAAACTCATTTACTGTATATTCTGAATCGACTTCAATAAAATCTCCTACGATATACGGTGTTTTTCCATACATTACAAGGTGTCCATAAACCCACCCATTTTCATGTTCTAGGTACAAATCGTCCAATTCTTCAATTGACATTTTTGCTTTACCACGAAACTTAATTTCTCGCATTTTTTGCCACCTTCCTTATCTACTCCCTTAAAGACTTTTCAAATTCTTTTATAATCTTATAAAATGTATTTTTTTTAAGGCTTAACATTTCAATAAACTCTATAGATTTGATTTTTTTTTGTTTCCATTCTTGGTAATGCTGGTATAGTAATTCTTTTTGCTCATTTGATAGAGAATCCAGTGTAATAGGGGGTCTCCCTATTTTCTTGACAATATTTTTGGATTTTCCTCTTTTCATTTTTTCCTTATTGGCAAGGTAAGACAAAAAGGAAATCAATTGTTCTTCCAATGAATTTGCTGAAATTTGTCCCCTAATTTTGGTTGTGTTAAACAATTCTTTTTCTTCCAGAATAATAATGTTTGCTTGGATTGTTTTTGTTATATAAATCCATTGACTGAATATACATTCATAGGATTTACCTAACATATCTAATGTGCCAATATATAAAAGGTCGTTTTTAGATAGTATTTTTTTTAATTCTTCCAGCTGTGGTTGTATGATTTTTCTTTTTGGTAGTATTTCCGTAATGATATGAGATGAAGGAATAACCAAGTTATTCATCTCGTAGATATAGTTATAATCTTCATCTTCTATTGAAGGTACACGAATATAACCGTATATTTGATTAATCGCCATTTCACCCCTTCTTTCTGTTTTAGCCCACGTTTGCTTTAAAATGACGAATCATGAAATGTTTTTAACTTTCATATATTCACCATAGCTTCAATACAATGCAACGGAATTCCGTTGCATTAATTATATCTAATATCAAAGTGTTTGTAAATAGTTGTGTTTCAATTTATAAACACTTTTTTTAATAAAATGAAGGGATATTAGTTTAATTATCCCTTCTTATCGCTATTGGTGCTTTTGTATTTCTTTTGGATAAGTACTTGTTATATATCTTTTCTGAAACAATACTTAAAATACTTAGGATAAAACATAAAGTTGCTACGCCGAAGAAATTGAAATATAACGTGTTTAGAAAATGATGATCAAAATTTCTATGATAGATCAATAAATGAACCAATAAAATAATGCAAATATAAATAGTAGGAAATGTTACAATTTGAAACAAAAGCCTTATCCATATTTTTTTACTTTTGTATGAAATAAAGCCAAAAATTAAGGCTATAATATAGGTCATTGGATTAATATACGGAAAAAATATGATTGTTGCTATTTGTAAAAATATAGCCAAGTTTCCTGAATCATGTACATGACTGCTAAATGGCATAATAGCAATCATGCTCGGAATTGTAGCAGGGAACAAAGCAAACAAAAAATGTTTTAGCATATTTAAAATCCCCTAATCTGTTAATTCTGCCTTGATTTCGTTTATATCAAATGAATTATTTATAACTTTGCCATTAACAATAATTGTAGGAACGCCTTCTAACTGGTATTGTTTTGTATATTGTCTCGTTAAATTAATCACGTCAATAGTCGGATCTTTTTTTAACATATTTTCCTTTAAATGGTATGTTTTAGCTAAATCAGATATATACTTATCTATTTCATCTTCTGGAATATCAAAAAAATTCTGGTTGTCCATAATTTCAAAGAAAACATGGTAGTATTGATCCGGTTGATGTACTTTTAAATTTTGATCCACTTTTGATAATTTTAAAGATACTTCATTTAAATAAACCATACTTTGTGTGCGGAACTTCGCTTTACCAGTTTCAATAAATTCTTTTTCAATATCCGGATAAATATCCTTCATCCACTGATGACAGTATGGACAAGAGTAATCAAAAATGAAAAGAATTTCATTTTTTGCATTTTCCTTTCCTAAGTAAACAAATGTTTCTTCATTTCCCTCTTTTATTGAGGCTTCGGTTCTATCATTATTGGAAATTATAAAATTTAAAACAATAAACCCTATGATTACGGGGATAAGGACGACAAAAATTGAAAATATAAGTTTTTTCTTAGTTGTTTTACCTATGCTTTTCATGCCAACTTTTCCTTTCAGTCAAATGTTTTAGCATTAGTATACGGTTCCGCAGGATTTTAAATAGTCTAGTGGAACTCCATGTCCTGAAGTGATTAAATCACAATGAGTAGGAAACCACTCATAAGGAATCGATTTTCTTCCCCCTGTTAAACTATTCTTCCACCAAGGGTATATTTTTTCGATAGGTACAAAATAGTATTCTTGTTGTTTCGTAAATTCGATAATAAAAAAGGAAATACCCCCTTGGTTCCTATGTGTTTTTAAGTACTGAATTTGATGTTCACGTATGTTTTTAAGAGGGAAATTTGTTTTTATATTTGTGCTTTTCGCTTCAAAAGCAATCGCTCGACCGTGGGAGACACCTATGAAATCCACTGTACTTTTTTCAAGTGGATATGCACTGAAAACCTTCCTTGTTTTATGGTTATAGTTAACAGCCCAAGGAGTTGCAACTTTATCAACTAGTGCCAAACCTTTTTTTCGATAAATTTCATTTGTAAATATGATTAAATCTTCTAGTGCCATCCCACGATTAGCATAAGATGTTTTTACAGCCATATTTAACTTTCGTTCCATCTCTTTGGAAAGCGATTTGTTCATTTCTCACTCCCCTCTATTTTTACAGCTGTTTTTCCGCAAAAACAATCCCACTCATAGCCGTCCAGGTCAACTATCGTTCCTGTATCGCAACATTCTTTACATGTACAGTCCGGGCATGGATTTTCATAAATCTGTAAAGTTTCGAATTTAAAGCTCATTTGTCAACACTTCCTTAACGAATCAACTTCCTTCATGCCATTTATTTATATTTTGAATTTTTCCTTCCAATTCATTCACATATTGATACGTGAAAAATGCTGTAATCATCATCCCCAAGAAATAGCCAAAAACCAGACCGATAATAAACATATTAAACAATCACTCCTTAATTAAATGCCTTTTTAACAGGTTTTGCTCTACTTTTTCGTCAATTTTTTCTAATTCAACTTTGTTTTTTATTAGTTCTGCTTTATTTTGTTGAATTAATTCTTTAATTCTTTTTATTTTTCCCCTCATTCGTAAACGCCTCCTTTAGGATTATTTTTTAAGTTTCGGTTAACAATGTTTGAAAACCTATCAATATTCATAAAATTATAGTCGAAAAGTGTATATGGTTTTCTTAGGTATAACTGAATACCGTCGTATTTTTATTATAACTGAATACCGTTGTATATACAATATTTTTATATAAATTTTCCTATAGTGTACCGTACACTTATTTAAGACTTTTTAAGATGACAAGCATTATTTTAACTACCATTATCAATAAAAAGTAGTTTTATTGTAGTAAAAAATTTTGCCATAATTTTTTCGAAACGCCAACAGGGTATACGTTCAACGTACATCAGTTCGTAATGGCTGTTAGTTTACAATTCGCAGTATTTTAGTGGAAGTTCAATCTGTGAATAAAATATTTCCATATTTCAAGATCTTCTTCCTCTTCCTTATTTTTATTTGTTTTGTTTTGAAACGCTTCATAAGTGGTTTGATATTTTTCTTCAAATGACTTGATTTCCTTTTGAAGTAGAGTTTTTTCTTCTTTTCTTGTTATTTTCTTTTTTTGTAAACCATACTCCTCGGCGATTTTTTTAACAGTATTTTGTTGTCCATTATTTGCAGTCCATATAGAGGATTCTGGAATTTTAACATATTTATTTTTTCCAACACGCTCGACTTTCGAAAACCTGCCTTCTTTAATCCAGTTATTAATGGTTGGTTGAGATACACCAAAAATTCTTGATAATTGACTTGGATTATAAACAATTTCACTTTGCTGTTCTTTAGCAGAAATATTCGCCTCACCTTTTTTAAAATGGGAAGTCACACCATTCACCTCAATCATCAAATTTTACTTTTAAAGTTATGTTATCCTTATTGAAGAAAGTTAAGTAGTGTGAAAAAAATTAAGGTAAAATTTTTTATCAACATAACTCCACTTATGTTGAATTTAGGAAGATTTTTTATTAAAATATACTTATATTATTCAACATAGTTTATGATTGTACTTAGGGTAAACTTATTCAACATAGTTTATGAAGGGGTTGAAAAAGTGGACATTTTGGTCGAATTTGAAAAATATTTAGTGGAGAATGATAAAAGCAAAAATACAATTGATACGTATTTGTTAAATGTGAAGAGTTTCCTAAAGTGGTTTTCTGAATCCAAAGACGTTCCTTTTTCAAAATTACATAGGGAAAATTTTAAAGAATATATTTCCTTTATTAAAACAGTTAAAAAATATAAACCTAAAACGATTAACACCAAAATTAATGCACTCGTCCAATTTAATGAGTTTTTGGTTGAAACAGGAAAGCAAACCAGTATGGTAATCACAAAAAGAGACTATGAAAAGATTCAAGAACAATATGCTTCTCTTGCCAAGTTTGGTGAAAAGGAAATTGAAAAATTAAGACAGTTAGTCCTGGAAAGTGAAAATAAACGGAATTACGCCTTAGTAACAATACTTGCTTATGCCGGACTACGGCTTAGTGAAGCGTTAAATTTACGAATGGATGATGTCAATTTTGCAAGTAGAGAGATGATCATTCGTGGGAAAGGGAGTAAAATCAGAACAGTTTATATGGGAAAGAAAGTACGGGAAGCACTAAAAAGTTATTTGCGAGTACGCAATAATACAGATTGTGAATATTTATTTTATAGTAACCGAGGGAAAAAGTTAAACCGAACAACCGTTAATAAATTATTTGAACGGTATTCTGTATGGTTAGGTGTCGAAATTGCCCCTCACGACCTCCGGCATTTTTTCTGCAGTCATGCGTTAGAATCGGGAATGAGTATTCATGAAGTGGCCAATCAGGCAGGACATTCCAACATTCACACGACAATGCTATATACGAACCCAAGTAGACAAGAAATAATAAGTAAAATGGATCAATTATAATATCTACCAAAAAAAGACTGGATGATACCAGTCTTTTTTAGTGAATCGTGTTGCTAGGGAACTCACAGGAAAAATGAAAACATTTTTTATAGATAATAATATGCATTATTTGTTATGCTGTCAATATGAGGAAATGTCAAATTAATACACCATTATTTATCTTTAATTTTACCAACGTTAACAAACTATATCGATATGCAAATAATCACGATGAATGAATATTACTTTTTATTTTGGCAAAGATATGTTTAAACTGTTTTCATTCGGATAATCGTTCACCCATTTACAAAAAGAAGGTATCCTTAATTTTCCATTACTTGTCCAATTTCGAAACTTCACATTACATGGAATGGTCTTTTTGAAAATTATTAGTTTTTCCGATTCATTTACACCATATTTTTTAATGGATGAATATATCTTTTTTCTTTCATTTATAGGAATAAATTCCATGGTTCCTATAGTTTTCCCATCCACAATGGATCCTAACAAAAATGATTTGTCCTTTTTTATCATCCCGGTGATTAGTACATCTTGATATTTATAATTAATGACCTTTAACCATCTATCCGACCGTTTATTTATTTCATATTTTGAATCTTTCTTTTTAAGAACAATTCCTTCTAAATTCATGTCTTTAACGGCATTAAAATAAGAAAGGCCGTTTCCGATAATCCACTGAACCGGAACTACATTCGTTGTGTCAAAGTCCATTTCAGCTAAGATTTGTTTACGTTCTAGTAATGGTAGCGATGTTATGTTCTTATTATTGAAATAAATTACATCGAATATACAATATTGAATCCGGCATTGAATTGATTTTGACTGAAACCGTTGCATGACTGCTTCGAAATCTGGTTTTCCTTTTTCGTCAGGTACAATTAATTCCCCATCAAGTACAGTCCCATCTGGTATATTCAGTCCTTCATAAATTTCCGGAAACAATGAAGTCACTTCTGTTTGGTGTCGAGTGTATAGGCGAACTTTGTTATCAAATTTTGATAATAACAGCCGAATTCCATCTAGCTTTAATTCGGTAAGATATTCTTCTGAATCAAATGGTTTATTTATTTTTTGTAATAACATTGGTCTTACGAACAATATTTTCACCTCTACACCATTTTACCAATCATGTGTACTCAATTAATTATTAAATTATTGGAAAAAATGGATAGCAAATCCATGAGATTATCAATTATTCCTTGAGTGTCCATATACGTTTATCTATAATTAATTTAACAAATACTATATATAAGAAGGGATACGGTTTATGAAAAATCTAAATGATATAAAGCCATTATTGGATAGTCATTTTTTTGACTACATTCAGAATGAATTAAGGAAGCAATCAATCAAGTACTTTTTGGACTTTGCGGTTGTAGAAGAAACCCCTTTTAAAAATGTCTATGTTTCGTCAGTTGAGGGAGTAGTGTATTGTTTTCAATTAAATGAAGATACACATTCTTATCATACTTTTACTTTTTCAAGTCATGATACGGAAGCCATACAAAGGTTGGCTGAATTAATTGATTTACCATTCTAGGAAGTTTATATATCTCGGTTGAAAATTTGAAAGGGGAATTTGAAATACGAATGGACACGAAATTATTGGTAGAAATAAAACAGGTTTTAAATCAATTTCCTGAATACTGGGAAGGAGAAATGTTATTAAAACATAAACTAATTGATGATTTAAGGGGTTATAAAAAAGATTTATTGGAAAAACTGCTTTCTAATGAATTAATTAAGAACACTTATTCCATTAAATTAGAAACGGGTATTGTTTTTAAAGTTGATGAATTTATTAGTATGTTACGATATAAAACCTATTGGGAAAATAGCTATACACGATATAGTAATGAAATCGGTTTAACGAGCGAGGGTAAATATTTAAAATACAATACGGATGTTGTACTTGATTTTCCACACAAAGATTGTGTCCTTGAAGGTGGAATGACGAACGAAGATTTAAGAAAAAAGGAAATTTATTATCATAAAGTTTTGGCCAAAGAAGAAATTGACACGTTGTTATCTCCAAAAGTTTTGATAAACATTAGGAAGTATGATGAAAACGGGGAGCATGAAGTAACTGAATTTAAGGATACAGATAATCTTATTATTAAAGGAAACAATTTGATTGCCTTGTATTCCCTCAAGGAAAAATTTTCGAACTCTGTAAAGGGTATTTTTATAGACCCTCCTTATTTCTTTTATAAAAATAAAAATGATGACTCGTTTCGATATAATTCAAACTTTAAACTGTCAACATGGTTAACATTTATGAAAAATCGCCTTGAAATTGCAAAAGAGCTACTTTCTGAAGACGGTGTTATTGCAGTTGTTATAGGGATTGATGGATATGCCTATCTAAAAGTATTGATGGATCAAATTTTTGAGGTTCATACAGACTATAAAAGGTACATAGGTACAATCACTTGGAGAAAAACAGATAATCAATCCAATATAGGCGATTTTGCTAATGTAATTGATTATATTTTATTATATAGAAAAAATGGTAATACTAAATTAAATTTACTTCCACTAACCGAAAAAGCTAAGAAAGAATACTCATATACAGATAAAAATGGAGAAAAATATAGACGTTCAAATATATTAGACTTGACTAGAGGGAGATACACATACGAAGTGACTACACCTGATGGGGGAAAACTATATGGACCGTGGATGATTGATGAATATGAATATTCTAAACTCCAGGAAAATGACGAAATCCATTGGCCAAGTAAAGGGAAACAGATTCCTTACGGTAAAATATATTTAAAAGATACAATTGAAAAAGGACAAATTACAAGTGATTTTTGGGATGGATCATACGGAACAAACCAAAGAAGTGCTGATGAAATAAAAGAATTATTTGGTAATAGAGTATTTGAGTATGCTAAACCGGAAAAGTTAGTTCAAAATGTTATATCTTTAATTACTAATAAAAACGATATAATTCTTGACTTTTTCATGGGATCCGCAACAACACAAGCAGTCGCCATGAAAATGAATCGTCGCTTTATTGGCATTGAACAAATGGATTATATTGAAACAGTTTCAGTCCCCCGTTTAAGAAAAGTCATTGAAGGTGAACAAGGTGGTATTTCTAAAGATGTAGGATGGACTGGTGGAGGAAGTTTTGTTTATGCAGAATTATATTCGTTAAACCAAAAGTATGTTGAGCAAATTCATAAGGCAAATTCAGACAAAGAAATTGAAAAAATTATCGATGAAATAAGCGGATCAGCTTTCCTTGATTTTAAGGTGAACATGGAAAAAGTAACAACTCAAAATCCGAATTTTGCTTCCCTGACACTCAATGAAAAGAAAGATATTTTAATTCAAGTGTTAGACACGAATCAGCTTTATTTAAGCTATTCGGAGATAGATGACTCACAATACGAAATACCCGATTCAGTCAAACAATTTAATCAATCTTTCTACCAAAAGTCGGTGAATACTCATGAGTAATGATATATTGCATATAACCATAGAGAAAGAATTTGAAAATTTATTAAAAACAGGTCATTTGTCACTTGATGTGCCAAACTATATAACGGATAACTTGAGTCATCCATTACGACCGTATCAAGAACAGGCATTACGTCAGTTTATATATACACAACAGTCTAATACAGCCAATATTTCCTTTAATCATTTACTTTTCCATATGGCAACCGGTTCTGGGAAAACCTTAGTTTTGGCAGGAACAATTCTATATCTATTTAAAGAAAAAGGTCATCAAAACTTCATTTTCTTTGTCAACAGTGACGCCATTATCAAAAAAACCTATGATAATTTAACAAACACAGCCTCGTCGAAATATTTATTTAGAAAAGACGGGATTGTTATTGATGGGGAGTTTATTACGATACAGGTAGTTGACGCTTTTCCTTCTATTCCAGCTGACAATACAATTTATTTGAAACTAACAACTATACAAAAGTTACACATGGACTTAACAGACCCTAGAGAAAATGGTCTTACTTATGATTCACTAGAAAATATGAAATTAGTTTTATTAGCAGATGAGGCTCACCATATTAATGTCTTAACTAGAAGCGATAAAAGAAAATTAACAACACAAGAAGAACAGGAAAAAACTTGGGAATATACCGTTAATAAACTATTAAAAATTAATCCCGAAAATCGACTGCTGGAGTTTACAGCAACCATTGACTTAAATAATGATGGTCTTTTTCATAAATACAGTAATAAAATCGTTTATCAATATGATTTAAAAAAATTCATGGAAAATGGATTTTCAAAAAATGTTGTTCTATTGCGTGCCAATGAAGATGATGAAAAGAAAATGTTACACGCCATGCTTCTAAGTCAATACCGAAAATACGTTGCCAAAGAAAATGACATTGATTTAAAGCCGATTATTCTCTTTAAGTCTAATAAAATTGCTATTTCGTTGCAGGCCAATGAGACATTTCTATCAATTGTTGAAAATTTAACAATATCACATTTGCAAAATGTCATTCAAAATGGACAAACTGTTTATCAAAACCAACACAGCATTTGGCATAAAATGTTTCAATACTATTCTCAACAGGATTTAGAGCAAGTCATTCGGGATCTTCAATGGGATTTTACAAGGGAAACAATATTAAATGCCAACGATTCTTCCTTTTTATCGGAAAATAATGCTATTTTGCTTAATACATTAGAGGATTCGGACAACCCAATAAGAGCCATTTTTGCAGTGGCAAAGTTAAATGAAGGTTGGGATGTATTAAACCTTTTTGATATAGTTCGTATTAGTGAAGGCGCAAGTGGAACCAAAAAGACAACGGATAGTGAAGCTCAGTTGATTGGACGTGGGGCCAGATACTACCCGTTTAAATATAAAGGAAAAAAATCTGACACCAGGCGTTTTGATTATGAAGCAAGCGATTTAAAAGTTATTGAAACCCTTCATTATCACACGATTAATGAAAATGTCTACATTAAAAACCTTGAAAAATCACTGGAGTCAGCTAATATACAGGTGAGAGAGGATCATTATACACGCTTGCAGGCAAAAATAAAGCCAAATATTCGAAAAATGGACTTTTTTAGATATGGAAAAATTTATATTAATCGTGTCATTCCTACAACACCCGAAGAATACCAGAAATTAGAAAGTTATAACGTGTCGAGGATATATGAAACGGATCTAGTTTCGTCAATTGAAAAGGTATTTGGAAAAAAGGAAGAAACCTATTCAGGAACCAAAAAGCATGAGGAAACCTTACAAATTACAAGGCCGTTATTGCAAAAAGCCTTACAAAGAAATAAATTCTATCGCTTTAATAATTTAAAAAACTTTGTACCAAGCATTTCAAGTGTGAAAGAATTTATTGAAAGTCCAAACTTTTTGGGGGATATAAGAATTATCGTGTCTTTGCCGTATGGTGTTTCAGTAAATGACCTGTCTCCAAAGGATAAATTAAAAATTGTTGATGGTTTTCTATCCTATGTGGAGAAAACAATAAGACTAAATTATATGAAAGAAAAAGGTACGCCTGTATTTGAAGGTGTAGCTTTTCCAACCCTAATTGATGATTATGTAGTTGAAATAAGCAAGGTGACAAATAGTTATGTAAATGAAGTTAAAAATGTAAGAAATATGCGTAATTATGATTGGTTTATTTATGATAAAGCCATTGTTAATCGTTTAGAAAATAACTTTTTAGACTATATTATGAATTATATAGACGAATTAAAATCGAAATATAATGACGTTTATCTCATTCGTAATGAAAAAAAAGTGAAAATTGTGGAGATAAACGGAACAAGAGGTTTTATGCCAGATTTTTTATTGTATCTAAAAGATGAGAATTGCACGTATCAAGTGTTTTTAGAGCCAAAGGGAAAACACCTTTTGGTTCAGGACAAGTGGAAACAGGACTTTCTATTATCTTTATCAAATAACCCTAATATAGAAATTCTTGCTGAAAATGAATCTGTTCGTTTAATTGGAATCAAGTTTTATACGGATAACCCGGACTTAAAGAATGAATTTAGGGAAGATTTTATTGAAAAATTGTTAACCAATTCAAGAAAAAGGGGAGAATAGCATGGGCAAACTCACTATTAACGAAGCAACGGAGGAAATGCAAAAATTAAATAATGAAATAAAACGTCTATTAAAATCATTTGGAGGTTACGAGGGTGAGCAACTCGCTTATAATCCGGATAATTTAGATGATGACTTTATTCGTAGTCAATATCTGTCGATTTTATATAAGTTAAATGATATTCAACGTCGAATAGAATATTTATCAATGCCGGTTACGGAACAAGGAATAATCAAACGTAATTCTTTGGGTCGATATGAATTGCCAAGTGGTTTTTATTTTACCAGTGGATCTGTCTGTGAAATTTTAAAAGAGGATCATGACGATAAGTATTGGGTATATACTTCCATTGAACATAATGGGGAAGATTATTATGCTACAGCATTAGGGAAAAACGTGTCGATTGACGGAAAAACGGTAAGGATTCGGTATAAATATGCTTAAATTAACAGGAATGTTAGGTGATAAAAATGCCTAGTAAAAAACGATTCGAATATTACAGTGTACCTAACCGGTCTATAGGTAAAATGAATATGTATGAATTGGCCAAAAACGATTACGATATGATTATTCAGCTTTTTCGATTGATTGAAAAGCCCAAAAAGCCGGATTATGTTGCGTTCATTGATGTAACTAACAAAGGTACAACTCATTATTTTCTCTGGAAGAAAGATGAGGATACTTTTATCGTTTATGAGCCGGAACAAGATATAAAGCAGGAATTAGCACCGTTTGAATTCTATGCTTGGATATTTGCAAAAATACCATATGTCACTTCTATGGGACAAGGATATACGAAAAAACTTGAGATTAACGAGGAGACTACTTAACGAGCAGTCTCTTTTTTTAATAGCCGAAAACGTATTTTTTTGTTAAGGCTTTTCCAATGGAATAAATAACCATGTTCCTTTCTGTTGCTCTATGAGTCTTAATATCGAGTAATGTTACCGCTAATGTTTGTTTTAATTCTGTTAATAACCCGGTTCCTTCATTTCTTAAATCTGCTATCACCTTATCATCTTCAAAATCAAGCAAAAAATAATATTCATCACAATAATTCAGGTACGTTCGCCATTTTTCATCTCTCATGTAATCAGATTTCGATACTTTTACTTCCACAATGATTATATGGCCATCTTGATTATAACCGATAACGTCAGCTCGTTTCCCGTTGGGTAAGATAATTTCCGAAGCAACAATATAGTCCTTGCTATATAGCCATTTTAATGCCTTGTCTTGTAATTCTCCATGTCGTTTAATTTCATGGGTCGATAAAAGGTTAGATACCTCAACTGCTTCAATGAATGACTGCGGGGATTTCTTTTTCAATTGTTTAATCTTCTTTTGAATTTCTTCTCGTTCTTTTTCCAATTGTAGTTTCCTTTGTTTAATATCAGTAAGGTTGGATAAAAGATCAACAGATAAGCCGGTAGGTAAGCGATATTCGGCGTTTTCCGGAATAATGTACTTTGAATTTCTGTTTTTTTCTTTTTCATAATTCCATTCTGTTGGTAATGGATTCTTCCGATTAATTCTTTTTTCATATTCTTCTACAAATCTATCCAAATCCAATATAAACCACAGATAATGAAATGGATCATATTGTATAATTCCTTTTTTCTTCAAATTTTTTTGCCATGCACTATCAATTCGCCTGGCAAGGACTAATTTATATTCTGTTTTTGAATCTAAATTTAATTTCAATATGAATTTCGCATAACCTAAATGTTTAATTAAAAATTCTTGTACGTTCCTCGGATATTGTTTTAAAAATTCGTTTTGCTGTTCAATTTGCTTAATCAATTCATTTGTTTCCATTTCCATTTTTTCTAGCTCTATTTGTCGCTCATTCAAAACTTCAGTCTGTCTAGTAACTTCATCCTGAATATTACTTAATCGCTTTCTTTTTTCTTGCAACGCCTGTATAAATAAAGGAATTTCATCTCTTTTTGTCCTTTCATTCAGAATGGCCAATATGTCAGTCAATCCTTCCCAATCCTTTTCTTTAAATAGGGATGACAAGGCAAGTGATTTTAAACCTAATTCTTTTAATTTGACAATGGATTGATTGGATAAATGATGTTTCGCTTCTTCAAGGTAGTTATGATAACGACTTAAACGCTTTACTTGATCTAATGATACGGGGAAATTTGCAGGGATTTCTTTTACTTTCATTCCGTTTTTTAATGCAGTCAAGATTTCTAAACTGGTTTTATCCTTACCGGTAATCGGCATAAACATTCGCTCCTTTGGTGTCCCAAACACTTTTTTTCATTATAACAAAAAAAAGAGGCACAAAGTATTACCCTTGTGCCTAATTACTATTCTATTTTTCTAGCTCG
>Ga0207865_101820_pt1 | contig 14428 bp, 11 predicted proteins | sample HigsolmetaAR204D_FD_184836 | JGI IMG/M metagenome (GOLD analysis project Ga0207865, IMG submission 184836) | Ionic liquid and high solid enriched microbial communities from the Joint BioEnergy Institute, USA - AR20-4-D (SPAdes) (version 2) ...
TGCGTCTCCGCTCGTCCGCTGCGCGGCTCGGCTGCCGCTCCAAGCAGCGGGCTCCCCTCTGCGGCGAACGCCCGCCGCGCCGCGCATGCCGCCGCATGTCGCCCCAGCTGCTCCGCCTCCGCTCGTCCGCTGCGCGGCTCGGCCGCCGCTCCAAGCAGCGGGCGCCATTCGGACACGATCGCCCGGCACGCGGTGCATTCCGCCAGATGCCGCTCCATTGCCTGCATCTCCGCCCGCCCCGTATGACCCAGCAGCCAGTCGATCCACGCCTGCTCGCCGTATGCTTGGCGGCAAGCTTCTGCGGCCTCGGCGTCCGGACGGGAAACGAGATTCTTCCAATCCTTCATCCTTTGCTCTTTCCTCCCTTCGCGCGGCTGTTGCCGCTTGTTTGCCAGCCCCGTTTTGCCAACTGCCGGCGCATGCCGTTCATTCCGTAGCGAATCCACGATTTCACGGTGCCGAGCGGTACGTTCCACAAGACCGACAGCTCCCGTTGACTGACCTCGCCCAAGTAGCTTCCGACAATCGCCTGCTTCTGATTGGGCGGCAGTGCATGCAGCGCCTCCCACAGCGCTTCCTTCTGCACCCGCAGCAGCGCCTGCTCCTCGGGCGAAGCGTTGCCGGGAGCGGAGGATGCCGCAATCCGCTCGGCCGCTGCGGCATCTTCTTCCCCGATGCCGCAGCGCACCCGTTGCCGCCGGCGCAACCGATCCAGGCAGCGGCTGCGCGTCATGACAGCCAGCCACGATTCTACCGAGCCCCGCAGCGGGTCGTAATCGCCGCCCCTTCGCAGCGCCTCCAGGAACACATCGTGGCACACATCCTCCGCTTCCATCCGGTCGTCCAGCATCCGTAGCGCGATGCTCATAATGAATGGCGCGTATCTGGCGTAAAACAGGTCGAACGCCTCGGCCGACCCTTCGCACATCGCACGAAGCACCTTCGCCATGCCGCCGCCAGACTCGTTCATCTGCGAGACCTCCTTGCGACGAAGTATTGCCGGTGAACCCCTTTACTTTTTTTTTATCAAAAAATCGCTCGGCAGAAAACCGATAAAAAACGAAAAATGTGTAAATCCGCAGCGCCGTCTCGTGCGTACCGACAGATGAACAAACGCCTGGAAAGGGGGATGCGCATGCAAGCCGCATGCCGAATCAAGTCGATTGGTTTTATCGCCGTCCTAACGCTTGGAGTGCTGCTGTTCGCGGCCGGATTCGTTCCCGCACGGGCCGCCGCAGCCGGCACGGTGGAACTGTACACGCCTTACCTGGAGCTGTCCGCGCCGCCTGGCGAATCAATCAGCTACAGCGTCGATGTCATCAACCGGGGAAGCTCGACCGCGTCAGTCGATCTGTCCTTCGATACGAAAGGCAACAACTGGACGTACGAGCTGACGGCAGGGGGGCGGGCGGTCAACCGGCTGGCGGTCAAGAGCGGCGAGTCGCAGACGATGAATCTGCAGCTCGAAGTTCCGCTGGAAATCGATAAAGGCGCCTATTCGTTCCAGCTTGTCGCCGGAGGCAGCGAGCCGCTGCCGCTGACCGTCCATGTAACGGAAAAAGGCACGTTCCGCACGGAGCTCACGACCGATCAGGCGAACATGAGCGGCCACGCCGAGTCGTCCTTCAGCTTCAGCGCCAAGCTGCGCAACAGGACATCCGAGAAGCAAAATTACTCGCTTCAGTCGGCCGCGCAGCCCGGCTGGAACGTAACCTTCAACTCGGGCGGCAAGGACGTTACCTCCGTCGAGGTGGAGCCGAATGCGGAGCAGTCGATCACGATCAACATCAAGCCGCCAGCCAATATAACTGCCGGCACGTATTCGATTCCGGTCACCGCCTCCAACAATTCGACCTCGGCCGAAACGAAGCTCGAGGTGGTCATTACCGGCACCTATGACATGAAGCTGAGCACCCCGAACGATCTGCTCAGTACGGACGTTACCGCCGGGTCGGAGCGCAAGATCGATCTCGTCGTGGCCAATACGGGCTCGGCGCAGCTGAAGAATGTCAGCCTGTCCGCATCCAGCCCGTCCGGCTGGGAAGTCTCGTTCGAGCCTTCCACCGTCGAGGCGATCGAGCCTGGGGCGGAAGCGCGTGTGCAGGCGACGATCAAGGCCGACAAGAAGGCGCTTGCCGGCGACTATGTCGTGCAAATGATGGCTTCCTCGCCGGAGAAAAAAGCCGACGCCCAATTCCGCGTCGCCGTGAAATCGTCCGCGCTTTGGGGCTGGGTCGGCATCCTGATCATCGCCGCGGTGGCGGCCGGCATCGCGCATTTGTTCCGCAAATACGGGAGGCGGTAATGTGATGCAAGCGAACAAGGAGACGCTGGCGGATCGCCCGGATGCAGGGCCTCAGGCTGCAAGCGAGCCGCCCATTATCGAGCTGAAGGGGCTGACCAAGAAGTACGGCGAATTTACCGCAGTCCATCATTTGGATCTGGCGATCGGCAGAGGGGAAATCTTCGGCCTGCTCGGACCGAACGGCGCCGGCAAGACGACAACGATCCTCATGATGCTCGGTCTCGCGGAGCCGACCTCGGGCACCGCCCGGGTGTGCGGGCTCGATCCGGTGCGCCAGTCGCTCGCCGTCAAGCGCCGCGTCGGTTATATGCCCGACGACGTCGGCTTCTATGAAGACCGGACCGCGCTCGACAACCTGATGTTCACGGCCCGCCTGAACCGCATTCCCGAGGAAGAGGCGCGCCGGCTGGCGCTTGAGCTGCTGGAGCGCGTCGGCCTGGAGCAGGCGTCCGGGAAGAAGGTGGGCGCTTTCTCGCGGGGGATGCGGCAGCGGCTGGGGCTGGCCGATGTGCTGATCAAGCGGCCCGAGGTGATCATCCTCGACGAGCCGACTCTCGGCATCGACCCGGAGGGGGTGCGCGAGCTGCTGCAGCTGATCTCTGATTTGAGCCGCAAGGAGCAGCTGACCGTGCTGCTGTCCTCCCACCATCTGCACCAGGTGCAGCAAATTTGCGACAGGGTCGGGCTGTTCGTCCAGGGAAAGCTGATCGCTTCGGGCGATATCTCCACCTTGGCCGCGCAACTGGACGAGGAAGGGACGGTGACGGTGGAGCTGGAGGCCGCGAACTGGTCCGACGAGCTGACCGAGCGGCTGAGCGGGCTCGCCGGCGTGATCGAATGCCGCGTCGCGGAGGGCGGCAGGCAGGGGGAGACCGCCGCCACGCTCTTATGCCGCAGCGATGTAACCGCCGACGCCGCGGCGGCCGCCGTCGACTGCGGGGCGAGGATTGTGTCCGTCCGGCGCAAGCAGTACGGCCTTGACGATATTTATCACCGCTATTTCGAAGGGGGTGGAGCGCATGGCTGACTGGCTGTTACGGCTGAAGGACTGGCGCGGCCGGCTGGCCAGCATCCCCGGCAAGCTGCGCCTCGCGCTGAGGTCGCTGCGGGCCGGGGAAGAAGCTGATCCGGCCGGCGACGCTCCGGCTCGCAACGTCCGAACGCCGTCTCCCTTCTGGGTTATCGTGCACAAGGAACTGGGGGACCATATGCGCAGCTGGCGCTTCGGCATTCTGATCGCCATCGTGGTTCTCGCCTGCATCGGCTCCGTCTATGCCGCCATCACCGCGCTGCGAAACGGGGTCCAATCGAACGAAACCGACTCGTCCTTTTTGTTTCTGAAGATGTTTACTGTAACCGACCGTTCGCTGCCCAGCTTTACGACGTTCGTGTCGTTTCTCGGGCCGCTGATCGGCATCGCGCTCGGCTTTGACGCCGTCAATTCCGAGCGGAGCAAAGGGACGCTCAGCAGGCTGCTGTCGCAGCCGCTGTACCGGGACGAATTCATCCGGGCCAAATTCACCGCATCGTTGCTGCTTGTCGCCATCGTGCTGTTCGCCCTTGCTCTGCTCGTCATGGGACTTGGGCTGCTGACGATCGGCTATCCGCCGACACCGGAGGAAGTGCTGCGCGTGCTGCTATTCGTCTGCGTCGGGATTGTGTACGTCGGGTTCTGGCTGAATTTGTCCATCCTGTTCTCGATTCGCTTCCGCCAGGCGGCCACCTCTGCGCTGTCGGGAATCGGCCTGTGGCTGTTTTTCTCCTTCTTTTACGGCATGATCACCGATCTCATCGGCCGTTCGACCGCGCCGCCGGAAACGGCGGGAGCCGCCGCAATCATTTCGCACGCGAACGCCATGCTGCTGCTGAACCGGCTGTCGCCCGCCTATTTGTTCTCGGAGACGACGACCACGCTGCTGACGCCCGGCGTCCGCTCGCTCGGTCCGCTGACGATGGATCAGGTGTACGGCGCAATCGCCAGCCCCCTGCCGCTGGGCCAAAGCGTGCTGCTCGTCTGGGCTCAGCTCGTCGGGCTGCTGGCCGCGACGATGGTCTGCTTCGGCATTTCGTATGCGCTGTTCATGCGCCAGGAGATTCGTTCCCGCTCCTGACCGAGAAGGCCGCTCCCCTTGGCAGCATGCCGCTTGTCGGCGCATCGCCAACAAAGCCAAAAAGCCGCCCGTAAGCCTAGAAGGCTCCGTTCGGGCGGCTTTGCTTTTGCTGTAGCGTTATTCGATAAAGTGTTAAAGCGAAGTGCATAACGACGTCGATGGACATTTGCCAAGGCCGAGCCGATGACGAGCGCTTCCTTCGTCATCGGTCGTCACCTGCGGTGTTGAAATTTTGTCGGCGTATTCCGTCCAATTTTCAAGATAGACGCCCATGCCGCTCGCGCAGCACCATCAGAAGATGAAAATGGGGCGCGGGCCCTGGGGGCTATTTTCAAGATAGTCAACAAATGTTGCATTTTGTACAACAAAAACAGGGGGATAAACCGCACTGGCCGCTCAATGTTGTAGAAAGTACAACTTTTCGGGCGATGTTCCCGGGTTTGAAGCCCATCACACCTAAATTGTTGCACAAAGTGCAACATTTCCCTTTCCCTTGCGCGAAGGGTAAGGAAAATGTTGCATTTTTTGCAGGATTCGCCGTCTCAAGTGCCGCGCAGGGGGAGCACTAACGCAGAGTTCGAACGCTAGCGCGGAGGTCGGGGACCGCCGGCTGAATATCCCCTATCCCAGCAAGATTGGTTTGCGCGATAAAGGTCCTTGCCGAAGGCCATGTTCAGCCTGTTGGCGAAGCCCTGATATATTCGGGGCTATTGCTTTTTTAAGGGACGGAGACTACATGTTGAGTACTGAGCTAAAGACGCTCAGGAAAACGATGGCGAAGATCAGATATAGACCGAGGAAAATAACGGTTAACAGCAGCGCAGCCCGGGCATAATTGCGCTTGTTCGGATTCGTCTTGTCGCCGAAGCCCCACACGAACAGCAAAATCAGATTGACGACCGGAATGGCGCAGAGGAATAGCGTCAGCATCCAATCCTTCGTAGATATGATCGGAGCTGCGTTCTCCCCGCCGGGCCATCCCGCGCGGGTCCCGGTCGGTTCATGATTCACGGCAAGTCACCTCGCAACGAAATGTCTGTAGAGCATATGACCGGCCGCATACAAAAATGCGGGCTACGGGAGGAAATGCCCAAAAAGAACAGGCTTCGCCGGATGCGACTTGCCGGGAGCGCTTGTATGATAAAGCTCTGCGCCAGCCGGCTAAAGTCTCGGGCTATGCGAGCAGAGCCGGAAGGAAGCCGGATGCGACTGGCCTGGCCCGCCGCACCGCGAGCGACCAGCGCTCATCGTTTCGGCAAGTGTATGGTTTTCGGACAGCGGTGGAAAGCTATGTGGAAAATTTGACGCGATCAAAGCCGAAAATTTTCAACACCGAAGGTGACGACCGATGACGAAGGAGTCGTTCGTCATAGGCGTCTATCTTGAAAATAGCGCCGGGCCCGCAGCCCAATTTTCACCATCTGATGGTGCTGCGCCAGCGGCATGGGGGTCTATCTTGAAAACTACAATGATAGCAGGCGCATTTTCCTTGCACATACATGAGGTGAATAACGATGCCCTATGCGGAAATTAACGGGACGACGATCTATTACGAAGTGAAGGGAAGCGGGACTCCGCTCCTGCTTATTCATCCGCCGCTGCTTTCGAGCGGCAATTTCCGTTACCAGCTAACCGGGCTGTCCGACCGGTTCCGGGTCATTGCGTTCGATATTCGCGGGCACGGCCGCAGCCGATATTCAAAAATGCCGCTGACCTACGCGCTGCTTGCCGACGATATCATCGGCTTGATGGATTATTTGGGCATCAGGCAGGCTTGCATCGGAGGATACTCCACCGGAGCATCGATCGCGCTGGAAGCAATGCTGGATTATCCGGAACGCTTCGTTGGCGGGGTGATGATCAGCGGGTTGTCGGAGGTCAGCAGCGTCCTGTTGAAAAGCGAAATATGGGCAGCGGTTCGGCTGTCCTCCTTTCGCTTCAAAAGGATGCTCGCTTCGGCGATTTGCTTCGGCAATGCGGATTCGCCGGAAACATTTCGCAGGCTGTTCCGGGAAGCGGTGCGCGGAGACATACGCAATGTGCGCGAATATTTTGCATACAGCCTCAAGTACAACTGCACGGCGCAGCTTGGGCTGATCCGCCAGCCAATGCTGCTGCTCTACGGGGCCAAGGATAAAGGCTTTTACAAGTACGCCCGCCTGCTGAACGCGCATTTGCCTGACAGCCGACTCTATTTTTTGCCCGGCGTCCGCCATCAGCTGCCGACGAAGGCTTGGGAACGCATGAACGGCTTAATCGAGGAATGGGCAGAGGAGGTGGGCATTGCCCCGCAGCAGGCCGCAGGCGGCGCCAAGGCGGAGGAGCCGGCCCTGCCTGCTGCGCCGCCCGAGGCCGACGAGATTCTTCGTCAATGATCCCGACGCGGCGAAAATTTTGGGCAACGACCGCGGCGTTCCCGTCACGGCGGCGATGCGCGAGCTGCTGGCGAAGGAGGCGTCCCCGGTCGACCAGATCATTTACGACTATGTGGGCAGAGTGTCAGAGGCGAACAAGCAAAATCCGGTGAAGGTCAGCTACAATTTGCCGGGCTTCACGGAATTCTCGAAGCTGGCGGAGACGACGGTGCAGGAGATCGGCTTCGGCAAGAAAGACGAAAAAAAGGGCGTGGAAGATTTCTATAGCGGAATCGTCCGCATCTTCGATAACAACAAATAGGCAAGAGCGTCTGCGCCAATCGACGACAGGCTGCCGGAAGGCAGCCTTCGCCGTTGCTTACATGCATAGGGGGGCGGCGCGCCAGGTTTACTTGATAACCCGAACCCATTCTTCGCCGCTAAAGGTATGGATGCGATACCAGGTAAAGCCATCCCCGGACTCCCATTTCTCAAAGGCCTGCGCAAGCTGAGGGGCAAAGAAACCTCGCGTATGACAAACACTTTCGCCGTCCGGAAAGTAATACGTCTCTGTTTCGTCGGTCAATTCTACTGTTTCCGAGGTCGGCACAATTCCTTCAGGCCGCTCAACCAAAATTCTGTCCCGATTCACCCACTTTGGGCCAAACGGGGTTTCCAGATGAATCCAACTGCCGGACGCTTCGATGGCTTGATAGTTCCCTTCAGGCAGCCAACGGTTATTGTCCGTATCCAAGCCTTGCATCGGTTCATCGAAATACCTCGCAGCTGTCGTGAGTTGAACCGTTTCATCCATCTCTCGATAATCCGTAAGAATCTGATGCTTTGGTCTAATCCAGCGTACGCCTTGAGGCAGCTGCGCCTTATACCATGTCGTGGACCAAGGCCCGAACCCTTCTGTCGAAGTGGCAATCACGTCGATAGCCCCGGGCGGAACGATCTCGCCTTCGCCGTCGTCGGCATAGCGGACCGGATAAGCCATCTCCGCTTCCGTCAGTTTGATTTGCATGGAAGCCGGCATCTCTTTTACATCCTCCAGGATAGCCGGGTTCACGATCCATTTCTCTCCCATCCACGTGGTCTGTACCCGATACCATGTGCCGCGGCTCAACTCCACACTAATCGCGTTAACAGCGTTTTTGGGGATATAGCCGAGCTTGGCGGTTATTTTTACTTTCTGAGGAGATAGACTTTGACCTGTCTTCGTATCCGATTTTGGACTATGGTATAGACCGGCGGTGTTCATGATGGTCACTTCCCGAGCTTCCTCTGTCAGGGTCCCATAAATGACGTTGTCATTATCCTTAATCCAGCAGGGGCCCAGCCACGTGTTTACTCTTATCCAATCCCCGGTTTCGGTCAAGAGCGTCGGCGGATCGATTTCGGGGGTTTGCCTATCCACGGACAGGCTTTGCATAGGGGCAAGCGTTCCGATCGGCTTGCTCTTTGGATCGGGCTTGCCGTAAATAGGTGTTTCGTTCAAGATAGTTACTTCGGCTGTTATAAGGCGGAGCGCTTCGGTTTTGCCTGGATTGACGAATAGAGCAGCGAGAAATATGAGGCCCGGCAGAAAATAACGCGCTATGTTGTTCGAAATAACGATCACTCTCCCGGTTGTAATATGAATCCCGATAACAAAATTATACCATAATTTGGCTTGAATTGTGATTTTGATTGCATTCACCTGAGTTGACGGAAGCTTTTATTGCTGCCCAACCAGGGGGTCTATGAAACCAACTGGGAACTACCGCAGTATATTGAAACGATAACGCATCTTGGATTTCTTGGAGATAGGAAGCCGCGAAGCATGCGGCAGCTGGAATTGGGCGCCGAATATATGCTGCGGTCGATTGCTTTCTGCATTTACTTTCCCTGTGATTTCTTCCCAAATTCAAAGACAATAGCCCTGGCGATTTGCCAAGGCTATTTTTTCATTAAAGCGCGCGGCTGCTCGTCATAGGCGTCTAGCCGAGCGAGGCTATCATTTTGCCGTTCCACGGAAGTCCGCGGCGGAAGCGGAATTCATCATGCTCCCGGTACAGGAAGAGGAAGGGCTCGAACTGGTACATGTCCCAGATTTTGCACCGTTTCGCCCTGGAGCCGGAGGCGTGCAAAATCGCGTTGACGGCGCGGCGGGCCGCTTCGTTGGCGCCTTCCATCGTCGCCAGATCCGTGTTCGTCTTGACATAATCGGAAGCGAGGAACAGATTGGGAATCGCCGTATAGGCATGGGGACGCCAGTCCCACGTATATACTTTATTGACCAGCAGCGGCTCGAGATTGACGGGCAGGCCGTCCGGATTCGGATAATGAATGTCCTCGTCGAGGTACCAGGAATGGATGTTGCTGTCCTCCAGCACGACCTTTCCTTCGACATTCAGACCGGCCTTCAGCTGCGCCCAAACTTCGTCGCGGATTTCCTCCGGCGAGCAGTGCCGCGCGCTTTTGCCGTACAGGATGCCCGGTTTCTCCCAATCGGAGATATCGACGGACAGAATGCCCTTTACTTGGCCGTCGCCGTACTCGCTGAAATCGAAACGCGGCCAAAACTGTCTTTGCGAGACGCTCGTCAGCGCCCACGGGGAATCGATATAGATGATATGGCCGTGAATGATGGTGACGTCTTCTTTGAGATAGAATTGAATGCCGTTCATCCAGTCGACGCTTTCCGCCAGCTTTTTGAGATTGTTCAGCGAAGGGTCGATAGCGGCCATCTCCGGCGTGACCATTTCGGCCATCACTTCGACCGGGAAGGCGGCAATGTAATAATCTCCCTTCACCTCGAACGTTTCCCCGTTCTTCGTAACGATCGCTCCCGTAATGATACCGTCGTTGCACTCGATCCGCTCCACGCGGGCATTCTTATGGTAATCGACGCCGATTTGCCGCAAGTATTCGACCCACGGATCGATCCATACTTCGTTCGTGGGGCCGTTCAGTATTCGGCTGGCGCTTCCTCCCGGGACGACCATATCGGCCAAAATTTGCGCTCCGACCGATCCGACCGTCGCCGTATTCGCTTCTCTGGCCTTCGCCGCCACCAGAATGCGCGTCATTCCGGTGAAGACGCGCCGGAACGCCTCGGACTGGCGCTCGGCGTCAATGAAATCCCACCAGGGGATATCCTGATATTCTTCCGTCCTGCGCTCGTTGCAGCTGGTCATCACCTGCCAGATCCGGTCGAGGAAGTGCTCGAACTCCCGCTCGCTCACGCCGAGCCGATTGTCGAACAACGATTTGAGCAGCGCGCGGAGATCCTTCAGCGAGGTCGGGAATTCGGTGAGGAATTCCACCGGCGGCCCGTCGGTTCGGGCCAGGCCCAGGCGCGTCCCCTCTACAAGATTGTCCGCGACCCCCTTCGGATTGTTGCCGTAGGGAATGCGTTCCATCGTATCGATAATATGCTTGTAAAATCTCGGAAAAAAGCGAAACCCGTGCTCTCCGGGCAAATCCTTCCGCCCCTGCTTGCTGCTTCCCGGAACCGGAATGGAGCGCGCCTTGCCTCCCGCAATGCGGCGCAGCTCGTACACGGTAACATCGAAGCCGCGTTCGGCGAGCTCGTGAGCCGCGCTCAGCCCGGCAACCCCGCCGCCTAAAATAACGACCTTTTTCCCCATTGTGCTCCCCCTTGGTATAATTTAGATGATTTATTTTTGTTATACCATATTTTCTAGTTCTATCGTAGGAGTTTTCGATATCGTTTGCTGACGGCCCAATATACTAGGCGCTTCAGGGGACATAATGGTGGACATAATGGAGGAGGAAAAGGCCAATTCCAGATAAAGACAGTAGCGGCAGCGCTCGGGTATGATGGAATCAATCATATTGTCTATCTTGAAAAATTGGACGGAATCCTCCGGCAAATTTTTCAACACTGAAGGTGACGACCGATGACGGAGGAAGCACTCGTCATAGGCGTCAATCTGGGAAAAAGGAGAGGAATGACCATGGCGCCATTTCGCATTGCCGTCGTCGGGTGCGGAGCAATGTCCAAAGCTTGGATTCAATATGCCAAGGAGCTTCCGGATGGCGAGATCGTCGCGTTGGTGGATCTGCGCCTTGAGCAGGCGGAGCAGGCTGCGGTCCAGTATGGCCTCAATGCCAAAGCTTACACTGACGTCCGGGAAGCGATCGAGCAGTCGGGAGCCAACCTGGTGTTCGACATCTCTATTCCGGCGGCCCATGCCGGCGTGACGACAACCGCGCTGCAGCTCGGCTGCGATGTGCTGGGCGAGAAGCCGATGGCCGTCTCCATGGAGGAAGCCCGCGCAGTCACCGCATTGGCGGAGAAGCTCGGCCGCACGTATGCCGTTATGCAAAATCGCCGCTATTTAAGGAAAATTCGCGCGTTTCGCGATCTGGTACTGCATGGCGGCATCGGCGCAATCGGTTTCGTGAACGCCGACTTTTTTCTGGGGCCGCATTTTGGCGGCTTCCGCGAAGCGATGGAAAGCCCGCTGCTGCTGGATATGGCCATTCATACGTTCGACCAGGCGCGGTTTATTACGGGCAAGGACCCCGTCGCCGTGTACTGTCATGAATTCAACCCGGCAGGGTCCTGGTATGCGGGCAATGCGGCGGCTGTGTGCATCTTCGAATATGCCGACGGCGGAGTATTCTGCTACCGCGGCTCCTGGTGCTCCGAAGGCTGCCCTACGTCATGGGAAGCAAGCTGGCGCGTCTCCGGCAGCAAGGGGACGGCCATCTGGGAAGGCGCGGCGGACCCGTACGCGGAGGTCGTGCTGCCGAAGGAGGAGCGCTCCCTTACCCACGCTTTCCGGAAGGTCGAAGCGCGCATGGACTGGAGCGGCCGGGAAGGGCACGCGGGCTGCTTGGACGAGATGTTTGCCGCGCTGCGGGAAGGCCGCAAGCCGGAGACGTACTGCACCGATAATATCGTCAGCATGGCGATGGTGTACGCCGCCCTGGAAAGCGCGCAAAAGGGCGAGAAAGTTCGGATCGCCAGCCTGCTGTGAGTGCCCGTCCGCTATAGCATCCGCTCTAATTGCCGCTGCTTCCGCACTGCAGAAACGAACCCCCTTCAAGCTCGCGCGAAGGGGGTTTTAATCGCTTGAATGCAGCCGGGGGGGTATAATATAATAACGGCATTCGTAAACGGCATTGAATGCGGCATCGGTCGGGGTGCGGGATTGGCCGCAATATTTCTATATAGGTCCGGGTCCCCCCAGCCCGGGAACGCGAAAGGATGAAGCTTGATGAGCGAATCGACGGGACAGCCGAATTTCGATCAAGGGCATGCCTGTCATACGGACGGGGAGCGCAAGAGCCACCATTCCCGGAAGGTGAAGGATAACCTGATCTCGCGGCTGAATCGAATCGAAGGCCAAATTCGCGGGGTAAAGGGCATGATTGAGAAGGATACTTATTGCGATGATGTGCTTAACCAGATCGCAGCGATTCAATCGGCGCTGAACAGCGTAGGCAAAATTTTGCTGGAAGGCCATATGCGAAGCTGTGTCGTCGAACGGCTGGAGCAGGGGGACAGCGAAGTCATCGATGAATTGCTGAAAACGATGGGCAAGCTCATGAAGTAAGAGGCTGAAGGGGCCGTGGAAGGGGGCATGGCATACCTGCGGCTTGCATCCGGGTCGCGGCGAACGATCATCGTACCTGCGGCTTGCATCCGGGTCGCGGCGAACGATCATCGCCGGCATTCTCCACCAGGGACCCGAGCTGCCGGGAATGGATGGCTCGCTCGTTAGCCTTCGCATCGTGTTTCGCTGGGCTAGCTTGAGCTAACTTGGGATAACGCTTGCCACAGAGCTTATTTCACTCGAAACGATCGATTTGGCATTCTAACGACGGTGAGCAGCCTTATTCTTAATTTCGACTGCTAGATTCAGCGTTTTTGACAAAATAGCGCTCTTCAGTTTCGTTACATTTTAAAAAGAGCACAATTCATCAAAATAGCGTTTGTCTCAAGCGTTAGAGATGATCAGAGATGAAGGCCCGCTTCTAGCCAGCGGTTTATGATGTCCAGGCCATGCCTTGCGGTTCGAGATCATGCAACGCAAAAGCTGCATGAAGCCCAACCGATACGGCTGCCTCGATGCGAACCGTCCTGTGACTTTGAGCAAGTCATGGGGCGGTTTTTTTGCGTTTGCTTAAGAATGCTGGCATAGCTTGCGACCGGTCTTTTTCAGGCAATGACTGCCTCTTCAAAAAATCTTTACATTCCCCGAAAGCTCCATTAATATTTGCCTGCTACAATATGCGGGACAACCCATAAAGATATTTCAAGCGAATAGGGAGTCAATGAAATATTGGCTAAGGAGTGAGTATTGGGGATGAAACGATGGAGACCATGGCTGTCCGGCATTGCGGCCGCTTTCATGCTGGCTCTGGCTATGCCCGCCCAAGCGGCGGAGACGAATGCCGGCAGCGCCAGCATTACGATTTTGCACACGAATGACATTCATTCGCGCGTGGACGGCAGCGATGACAGCATCGGCTACGCCCGGCTGTCCGCATTGATCAAGCAGGTGAAGGAGCAGAATCCGAATACGCTCGTCATCGACGCCGGCGACACGTTCCACGGCCAGACGATCGCCAACCTCGTGCGCGGCGAGAGCATCGTTCGCATCATGAACGAAATCGGCTACGACGCGATGGCTCCGGGTAACCACGATTTCAACTATGGCCAGGAACGGCTGCTGGAGCTGGCACAAGAGACCAGGTTTCCGATCCTGGCGGCCAACGTGAAGCGCGAGGACGGCAGCCGTCTGCTGGAGTCCTCTGTCGTTCGCGAGGTCGGAGGCGTCAAGATCGGCCTCTTCGGCCTGTCGACGCCGGAAACTGCCTTCAAGACGCACCCGAACAACGTCGCCGGTATCGACTTTGCCGATCCGGTCGCCGAAGCGAAGGCCGCGGTGGCCGAACTGCAGGGCAAGGCGGACGTGATCGTCGCCATCGCCCATCTCGGCGTGGACAAGTCCAGCGTCGATACGAGCATTAAAGTGGCGGAACAGGTGCCGGGCATCGATCTCATTATCGACGGGCACAGCCATACGCTGCTTGAGCAGGGCATGCAGGTGGGCGACACGCTGATCGTGCAAACCGGCGAATACGGCAAAAATCTCGGCCGCGTCGAGCTGACCGTATCGGGAGGCGAAGTCACGGCGAAAACCGCGTCGGTAATCACGCGCGCGGCGGCCGAATCGGTGCAGCCGGACCAGGCGGTAATCCGTATCATCGACGAAATCAAGCAGGAGCAGGACAAGGTGTTGTCTGAAGTCGTCGGTTCGACGCCGGTCAAGCTGGTGGGCGAGCGGGAAGTCGTCCGGAAGGGCGAGTCCAATCTCGGCAACCTGATCGCCGACGCCATGCTCGATGAGACCGGAGCCGACGTAGCCCTCACGAACGGAGGCGGCATCCGCGCTTCCATCGAAGCGGGGCCGGTTACGAAAGGGCAGGTTGTGTCCGTGCTGCCTTTCGGGAACTACATTCAGACGAAGCAGGTCAAGGGCTCCGATATTGTAGCGGCGCTCGAGCACGGCGTATCCGCCTATCCGGAGCCGCTTGGCGGCTTCCCGCATGTGGCGGGAATGACGTTCGAATTCGACCCGGGGCTGCCCGCGGGGCAGCGGGTGACGGATGTGAAGATCCAAGGAGCGCCGCTG
>Ga0207865_101821_pt1 | contig 14425 bp, 7 predicted proteins | sample HigsolmetaAR204D_FD_184836 | JGI IMG/M metagenome (GOLD analysis project Ga0207865, IMG submission 184836) | Ionic liquid and high solid enriched microbial communities from the Joint BioEnergy Institute, USA - AR20-4-D (SPAdes) (version 2) ...
TCGAACCCTCCCTCGAAGCAGCCTTCGTCGACTACGGCGCCGAGCGCCACGGCTTCCTGCCGCTGAAGGAGATCTCCCGCGACTACTTCCTGGCCGGGGTCGACCCGAAGAGCGCCAACATCCGCGAGCTGCTCCGCGAGGGACAGGAAGTCGTGGTCCAGGTGGACAAGGAGGAACGCGGCAACAAGGGCGCGGCCCTGACCACGTTCATCTCCCTGGCCGGCCGCTACATGGTGCTGATGCCCAACTCGCCCAGCGCCGGCGGCGTCTCGCGCCGGATCGAGGGCGAGGACCGCGCCGAGCTGAAGAAGGCGATGGAGTCGCTGGACATCCCCCAGGACATGGGGGTCATCATCCGCACCGCCGGCGTCGGCCGCGACGCCGAGGAGCTGCAGTGGGACCTGGACTACCTGCTGAGCATCTGGAAGGCGATCTGCGACGCCGCCCTGAGCAGGCCCGCCCCGTTCCTGATCTACCAGGAATCGCGGCTGATCACCCGCGCCCTGCGCGACTACATGCGCCCGGACATCGGCGAGATCCTGGTGGACACCCCGGAGATGTACGCCGAGGCGCGCGAGTTCATCGAGCAGGTGATGCCGCACAACCTGCGCAAGCTCAAGCACTACACGGACGACGTCCCGCTGTTCAACCGCTTCCAGATCGAATCGCAGATCGAGAGCGCCTATGAGCGGACCGTCCGCCTGCCCTCCGGCGGCTCGCTGGTGATCGACCAGACCGAGGCGCTGACCGCGATCGACGTCAACTCCGCCCGCGCCACCAAGGGCACGGACATCGAGACCACCGCCTTCAACACCAACCTGGAGGCGGCCGAGGAGGTCGCGCGCCAGCTGCGCCTGCGCGACCTGGGCGGCCTGGTGGTGATCGACTTCATCGACATGGAGTCGTCCAAGCACCAGCGCGAGGTCGAGGCCCGCCTGCAGGCCGCGCTCAAGCACGACCGTGCCCGCGTCCAGGTCGGCCGGATCTCCAGGTTCGGCCTGCTCGAAATGAGCCGCCAGCGCCTGCGTGCCTCGCTGGGCGAGTCCAGCCAGGTTGTCTGCCCGCGCTGCGAGGGCCACGGCCGCATGCGCAGCGTGGAGTCCCTGAGCCTGTCCATCATCCGCGTCGTCGAGGAGCACGCGATGAAGGACAACACCGGCCAGGTGCTGGTGCAGGCACCGGTGGACATCGCCAACTACCTGCTCAACGAGAAGCGCGGCGCGCTGATGGAGATCGAGAAGCGCCATGGCTCGCCGGTCGTGATCGTGGCCGACGAACAGCTGCAGACGCCGCACTACGAGGTCACCCGGATCCGCGAGAACGAGCTGGGCGAGGAAACCAGCCGCCCGAGCTACCAGCGCGGCACCCCGCGCAAGCTCAACACCATCGCGCTGACCAAGTCCAACCTCAACATCCCCACGCCGGCGGTGACCAACGTCAAGCCGGCACGCCCCGCGCCGCTGCGCGAGGAGCCGAAGGAGGAGCAGCCGGCGCCTGCCCCCGCGCCCGCCCGGGAGGCCGGGCCCGCCAGGGTTGCATCGCCCGGCGGCGGTTTCTTCGCCTGGCTGAAGTCGCTGTTCGCCGCCAACGACCCGGGCGACAGGCCGCAGGAACGCAAGCGTGCCCGGCAGCAACAGGCGCAGCAGGAACCGCGCCGTGAAGGCCGCGGCAACAACAACCGCCGCAACCGCCAGGAGGCACGCCGCGAGGAAGGCCGCAGGGAACAGCAGCCCCAGAAGGAACAGCAGAAGCAGGCACAGCAGGAACAGCCGCAGAAGAAGGCCCGCGACCAGCAGCCCAAGCAGCAGAAGCAACAGAAGCAGTCGCAGAAGCAGCAGCGCGAGGCACAGGCCCGCACGGCCGCGCAGGCGGCAGCCGCCGCGGCCGCCGCTCCCGAGGTCGAGGCGTCCATCCCTGCCGCGGTCCCGGCGCCCCAGGTTGCGCCTGCCGCCGCCGAAACGGCTGCGCCTGCCCCGGCCGCGGAGGCTCCGCCCGCCCCGCCTGCCGTCGCCGCTGCCATGGAAGGTGCCGCCACCGAAGACACGGCGCCTTCCACCGAACAGGGCGCGGAGTCGACCGGCACCGGCCGCCGCCGTCGCGGACGCCGTGGCGGCCGCAGGCGCCGTCGCGGCGGTGCCGCTGCCGCCGAGGCCGCGGCGCTGGCCGGCGCCGACGCGGACGCGGACGCCCTGGCCTCCGACGTCCAGGACGATGAGGCCGGGGACGACGATGCCGAGCTCGCGGCGCCTGCCGTGACGTCAGCCCCGCTCGCCACGCAGCCGGAATTCGATTTTGACGACCTGACGCTGCCCGCAGTGGACGCCCCGGCCACCGGCGACGGCGAAACCGCCGCGGCCGCCGAGGCAGGCAACGCCGGCCAGGCCCAGGCCGCCCCGGACACCGCAGTGGCAGCGCAGGCTTCCGCCGCGGCTTCGGCCGACGCCACGCCCGTTGCCGAAACCGGGATTGCGCCCGCGGTGGAAACCTCTGCCGCTGCCGATACCGCGGCTGTGACCGCCGCCCCGGAAGACGTTGCCGCCGACCCCGTCGCGGCCGGGCCCGCCCCTGCCGCCGGGGCCGTGGGATCCCTGACGCCCGCCGGCACGGACACGCCGGCGGAACCGTCCCCCGTCTTTGCCGGGGCTCACGCCGGGACGGAAGAACCCCCGGCGGGCACCCGGGCCGAAGCGCCTGCGACGGAAGCCACGGCCGCGACCGACGAAGAGGCCCCCGCTTCCACGGACGTCGCCGGAACCGCCGGACGCGCCGCTGCGGATGCGATGGCCGCCTCCGCCGTCATCTCCGCCGATGCCGTGGCCGAAGCCATCGCGGGCCCGGAAGCGGAGCAGGCGGAGCCGGTGGAGGAGGAAACCGCCGAAGCCACGGCTGTCGCCGCGACGCCGCAGGCCTCCGCCGCGGGCACGACCTTTGCCGCGCCGGCCGGCGTGCTCGAACTGGTGCCTCCCCCGCTGCCGGAACCGCCGCCCGCCAGGACGCTCGCCGATGCGGTGAAGGCGGCGGTGGTGGCCGATGCGGTGAAGGCGGCCGTCGCCGCAGCCGCCGTGCAGCAGGCCGTGCATAACCCCGAAGCCATCTCCGCGGACAAGCCCGAAGCGGACAGCCGCGACGCCTGATCCCGCAGATGCACCGGCGCGGGCGGATCACACCGCCTGCGCCGGCCCCACCAGTCCGTACTGGCTCGCCAGACGCGCAAGCTCGATCTTGTCCGCGATGCCGAGCTTGGCGAACATGCGCGACTTGTGCGTGTTGACGGTCTTGGCGCTGAGGCTGAGCCGGCGCGCGATCTCCTCCTGGCGCAGCCCCTGCAGCATCAGCATCGCCACTTCCAGTTCGCGCGGCGACAGCGCGTCGAACGGCGAACCGTCGCCCCCGATTCCCGACAACGCCAGGTTCTGCGCGACCTTGCCCGCGAGGTAGCGCTTGCCGCGCGCCACGTCGCGGATCGCGTTGAGCAGCTCGGCGGCATTGCCGCCCTTGCCCACGTATCCCGACGCGCCCGCCTCGATCAGGCGCTTGGGCATCGGCCCGTCCTCGAGCACGGAAACGACGATCACCTTCGTGCCTTCCTGTCCCTTCACGATCCGCTCGGTGATCTCGAGCCCGCTGATCCCTGGGAGATGCAGGTCGCACAGCACCACGTCGGGCTTGAGCTTGCGGATCTGGGGCAGCGCCGTTTCTCCGTTGTCCGCCTCGCCAACCACCTCGATGTCGGTTTCCGCGGACAGCAGCATGCGCACCCCTGCCCGCACCAGTGCGTGGTCATCGACAATGTAGACGCGGATGGTCATCCCGCCGCCCCCCCTGGAACACTCCTTCGAATGCGAGGCTACCGGCCACCGGTCGCGCGCTGCAACCCGATGCGCGCGGCAATCCCCCGGGCCGGGCGCGCTGTTTCACCGGGGCACGAGACGGCGCTTCCGCGCCCTCGCCGACCGCGTCCGTGGTCCGGCACAATGCCGGCGTTTCCCCACGGAGAGATACACGATGACCGGTTCCGCCTGGCGTTGCACCCCCGCCCTGCTGCTGGCCCTGCTGCTCGCCGCCTGCGGCAGCCTGGACCATGGCGCCGCACGCGCAACCGCCCCGGCACGCGTGGCGGCCACGCCCTCCTGGCATGACGACGTTGCCGCCATCAGCGCACACGCCGGCAGCGCGGAACGCCGCGCAACGATCCGCGGCCTGCTCGCCGGCTCCGGCATCGACGCCACCGAAACCGCCTTCACCACGAAGGACCTGCACGGCGCGAACCTCATCGCACACGTCTCGGGCGATCCCTCGCAGCCGCTGCTCCTGATCGGCGCGCACCTCGACCAGATCGACAAGGGCAACGGCGCCACCGACAACGCCTCGGGCAGTGGCGTGGCGCTGGCGCTGGCACGCCGCTTCCACGAGCGCCCGCTGCGCAACCATCGCGTCGCGGTCGCGTTCTGGGACCTGGAGGAGAAGGGCCTGCTCGGCGCCCACGCCCACGTCGAGGGAGGCGGCGAGAAACCCGTCCTCTACGTCAACTTCGACGTGTTCGGCTGGGGCGACACGTTGTGGATGATGACCCCGGACCCCGCGCACCCGCTGGCCACCGCAAGCGAGACGGCGGCGCGCGCGAACGGCCTCCGGCTGTCCGCGGGAGAAAAGTACCCGCCCAGCGACCATCGCGCCTTCCTCCGCGCCGGCTGGCCCGCGGTGTCGTACTCGCTGGTCGGCGCGGACGAGATCGGGCCCATCCTGCAGATGTTCGACGGCAACAGGCCCGAGACGGTGCCGAAGGTGATGCAGGTGATCCACAGCGAACGCGACACCGTGGATGAACTCGACCCCGCGGCCGTCGAGGCCGGCATCAACGCGGTCGAGGCGGCGCTGCGCGCCTGGGACGCCGGGAACGGCTGAGCGGCCGCAAACGACGGGGCTGCGGCACGGAAACCATCGTGGTCAGCAGCCGGTGTCCGTGCCGGAACGGGAGAGGAAGCGCCGGAACCAGTCGCCCGCACGCATGCGCACGCGGGCGGCGTCATCGTCGCCGGTGGGCGCATGCGCCATGCCGTCCACGATGTCCAGCGCCAGGCGGCATGCACGTTCCCCTGCGTAGTACGGCGCCAGCACATCGTGCAATGCGCGCGCATCCCCGGCACCGACCATCGCATCCCGGCCACCATGGATGACCAGCAGTGCCGGCCCCGGTGATCCCGCCGCGATCCCGGCTGCCCGGGCGATGGCATCCGCGCGTTCCGCAAGCGCGCGCGTTTCCGGCGTCCATGCATACGTCCTGCCCGTGGCGCGCTCGTAGGCGGCGACCGAGGCAGGCAGGCCGGTGGAGGCATTCAGCACCACCGCCGCCGCCACCGGCACCTCGCGCTCGGCCAGCGCCAGCAGCACGGCCGCGCCACCGGCGGAAAATCCGAACAGGCCGATGCCCTCGCCGGCTTCCATGCAACCGGCGCGACGCAATGCGTCCACCATCACCGGCAGTTCGCGCACGGCTCCCATCACCACCGGCCCGAACACGCCGGTCACCAGATCCTCGGACTGGCGCCGGGCGAGTTCGCCGGGATCCTCCGGCGCGCGCCTGCCGAACAGCGGCAGCCCGGCGTACACCTTCACCGCCGGCAGATCGTCCAGCGGCAGCAGCGACATCAACGCCGCCTCGCTGTCCGGCGGCCCGAAGCCGTGCCAAAGCACGATCGGCGGCATGCTGACGCGCGGCGGCACCCGGATCAGCACGGGTACGCCGCCCAGCACGGTCTGGACGATGCGGACGCCGGCAGCCGCCGGCCCGCAAACCGGTTGCGATGGCGCCGCGCCACGCACGTCCGCCGCGACGAACGGCAGGCAACACGCCAGGGCCAGCAGGATGTTCCTGATCATATGCAACCCGTGGAACGGGGAAGCGGCTTCCCGTGGGAAGTCCGGTCAAAGCCCGATGCCATGCGATGCCGCATCCCGGCAACAGGTCAATCGCCGGGATACATCATCGGCAGCACGACCGGTGCCAGCGCGCGGTAGATCGAGCCGTGGTCGAGATCCGGCCGGGCTTCGACCCGCCACTGCAGGCCTGCCGGTGCAGCCCGGCGCATGGATTCCTCCAGACGCAGGACATTCGGGCCGATGGAATCCGGTTCCGTCCAGGCCAGATACAGCCTGCCTGCGACACCGGGGTTCGCATCGAACCAGCCTGCCGCATCCCTCGCCAGCCGTCCTGCGTTCCACCACAGGCTCGGGTCCAGCACGATCCAGGTATCGAACAGGTCCGGCTGCTCGAAGAGCGTCTCGAGGATGAACAGCCCCGCGAGGGACTCGCCGATGATCGCCCTGCCTTCACCGGCCGGCAGGTTCGCCTCCACCCACGGCACCAGCTCGGAGGCGATGAAAGCCCGGAATGCCGGTGAGCCGCCCACCACCGGCGCGATCGCCCTGTCCTCCTCCACTTCGGTCGGCCCGGTCATGTCGCGGCGCCGCTGCGTGTTGGCGATGCCGACCAGGATGACCGGGGCCATCCGCCCCTCCCGGATCGCGGCATCGATGGCGCCGGCCACGTGCGGGAAATCCTCGTCGAGGCCGCCATCCGGCATGTAGACCACCGGATAACGGCGATCACCACCATGGTCCGGCGGCAGGTAGAGGTTGATCGCGCGCGCCTCTCCCATCCGCTCCGACTCGAGGATGACCGAGCGGTGTGGCGGCAATGCCACGGGATCTGCCCGTGCGCCCGGCGCCAGCAGGCCGGCGGCGAAGAGCAGCAGGAACGGATACAGCGCGACTCTCATGACGGACGGGGCCTGTCTGTCCACGTGGAACGGCGGAGTCTAGGAGACAGCACCGGCAACGGGGACATCCCGGCCCGTTCCCGCCAATCCCGGCCAACATCGGCCGGGCGCCGCCCGCGCCGTCACTCGACCGCGCCGGAATCGGCGCTTCCTGCCTCCCGCAGATAGCGCATCGCCTCTTCCCGGTAGTCCTCGTGGCCCGGCGCCAGGTGCGGCAGCAACAGCCGCACCCAGGCACGGCCAACGCGGCGCGTTTCCGCCGGGCAGGTCGCGGCGCGGGCGGCGGTCAGGTCCCCGGCCTCGACCATGCCCGCGAACTCCTGCGGATCGGTGCCGTAGATCAGGCACTGGAGGTTGAAATAGCGTTGCTCGCCCAGCGCGTGCTCGTCGGCGTAGGCGTCGAGCTGGTAGGCGCCGGTGCTGCGCATGAGCATTGAATGCGCGGCCATGCGCAGGTCCCCGATCACCTCGTCCGGGGTCTGGTTGAGGCGCGCGAAACGCAGCATCAGGATCGCGGCAAGCTGGTCCACCGCATCCTCCTGCCGGCCCGTCACCGGCAGGTCCAGCAGGTGCACCAGCGCGTGGCCGGTCTCGTGCAGCAGCATGAAGCGCACGTTCGCGCGGACGTAGCGCAGCGGCTCCGCCACCGTCATGCCGAGCGGGTCCCGGTACTGTGCGCCGCGCTCGTACAGCGTGCGCAGGGTCTCGTAGCACAGCACGACCTCGGTGGTCGCCGGGCGGTAGAACGCGCCGAACTCGCCGCACTCGGAAGCGACGTAACGCAGCGTGCGCGACAGCGAGAACATGCCGTCGATGGCCTGGATCTCCGGCAGCCGGCGCAGCAGGTCGGCGTCGCGTACCCGCCGGTGGATCTCCTGCAGATCCGCCGATGCCGGCACCTCGTAGGCGTATTCGAACCGCGGGGCCGCTGGCGTCCCACCCGCCATCGCACAACCGGCGGCAAGCAGCATCAGGATGGCCGGGAGGAACCGCACGCGCACCGGGGATGGAATTCCTGGAGGAATGCAGAAGGGTACAGGGAAAGACGAACGGCCGCCCCGCTCGCGTTCGCTCCTCCCCCGTTCACGGAGGGTGGGGATGAGCCGCGCGGCCCATCCGGACGCCCGGTGTGCCGCACCGTGCGGATGGCTGGAAGGAGGCAGGACATCGGCGGGGAATATCCGGCGACACGGAAGAATCCCCCCACCCCAGCCCTCCCCCGTGAACGGGGGAGGGAGTTTTTTCCCGCATGCCCGCAAGGGGGCCCCGCGGGCGGGAGAGAGGATGCGCCGGCCAGCGCAATGCGCCTGCCTGCTTGCCTCCCTGCGCACGCATCGCCCCGCCTGCGGGGAGAGGATATTGAACCCCTTCCCCTGCCCACGCATTGCCGCTTTCCCCCGCTTGCGCCATTCCCCGTCCCCGCTTGCGTTTCCACCCCTCCCCCTGCGAAGCGGGGGGAGGCCGGGAGGGGGGCAAACCGCCAGCGGGGAATGTCCGGCGCCGCACCGGGAGGACGATCCCCCACCCCGACCCTCCCCCGTGAACGGGGGAGGGAGTTTTTCCCGCATGCACAGGAGGGGTTTCCCACGCCTGCGCTGCAGGCCGCCTACTCGCCGCGCTGGCGCTGCGGGTTGAGGTGGTTGGAGAACAGCGCGGCGTTGAGCAGGAGGCGTTCGGTGCCGTGCCAGTACTTGCGGTGGGCGGGGTCGTCGGCGAAGACCACCACGTTGCCCTTCCCCACCGGCACCACCTGCACGAAGGCGCTGCCGGCCACGTGCCTGCGGTTTTCCTCCGACAGGTAGCCGTTGACCAGCGGCTCGTCGTCGATGCGCACCACGTCGAGGTACGGGTTGGCCCCCTTCTCGAACACCAGCCCGGTCTCCTTGTTGACGAAGATGCGGCGCTCCTGCAGCCCGAATGCGATCGGGTGCGTCAGGTCGATGTCGGCGCTGAGGATGTTCCCGCTGACCCGGCGCAGCGCGAACACCTCGCGCTGGGTGCCGAAGTCCAGGCGCAGCCCGCCCCCGGCCGGAGGCGGCGGCTCGCGCAGCTTCGCCGGCAGCAGACCCTTCTCGATGGCCCAGCGCGCGCCGGTGTTGCAGGCCACGAGCGAACCTCCCGCGGCGATCCAGCGCCTGAGCGCCTCCACCGCGGCCTCCGGCACGCCGGCATAGTTGCCGTTGGCCAGCACGATGGTGGTGTAGCGCTCCAGCGGAACCTCGCCGAGCTGCACCGGTTCCAGCTTGCTGGACGGCAGGCCGAGCGCGGTGTCGAACGCGTGCCACGCGGCGCCGATCTCCGGCGGCGACACGCCCGCACCCATCACCAGCGCGACGGAAGGCCTGCGGACCGGCTTGAGGCCGTCGCTGCCCAGGTCCACCCCGGAGGCACTCTTGCCGCTGTGCACCGCCTGCACGCGCACGCCCAGTTCCCTGGCCAGCGCGTCGATGCGCGCATGCAGCGCCTGCGCATCGAGCGGCTGTCCGGCCACCGGCACCAGCACCAGCCCGCGGCGCGGCTGCCCGGCTTCCCCGGCCGGCGCGACCGGCGAGAACGCCGCGCGCAGCCGGAGGTCGTCCGCGAGCAGGGCACCAACGAGGCGATAGGCGCCGAAGTCGCGCAGATCGAGGGCATAGGCGTAGCGCGCCACGCCGCCCTCCACGCCTCCCGTGGCCGGCGGCACCTGGTGCACGCGCGCGCCCGCGGGCAGCACGCGCCGGCTGGCCGCGTAGCGCAGGCCATAGGCCGGGGCCACCGCGTACGATGTGCCGCTGTAGAAGATGTCGCCCTTCACCGGCGGCGTGAACTCGAAGATCGCGTGCGCCAGCCGGAACGAAGGCTGCCGCGCCGGCACCACCCATGCACTGCCCGGCTCGAAGCGCCTGCCGTCCACTTCCACCGGCTGCGCCAGCTCGTGCACCTCGATGCGGTGGCGCAGCAGCAGCGTCAGCAGACGGCGGCTCAGGGTCGGGTCGTTGCGGTCGCCGAACACCCACGCCTTCACCGGGTAGCGCGCGGCCTGGTCCAGCGCGCTGCGGAAGAAGTCCTTCTGCAGCCGGAACAGGAAGTCCTTCTGTTCCACAGCGCCGCGGACCGTGGCCAGCCCCACGTTGAGGTGGTTGCGGATGGTGAAGCGGAACTCGAGCAGGCCGTTGACGGTCTCCTGCACGCGCCCGCGCGAGCTGGCCTGCTCCACCGTGGCGCCCACGCCACCGTGGAAGTCCGGATAGGTGGAACCGTAGATCGGCGAGAAGTTGTCGAAGTTCTCTCCGCTGTAGTACAGCGAGCCTAGCGCATCGAGCGCCTGCGCGTGGTAGCGCGCCAGCACGTGGTTGGCCTCGTACGAGCTCCCGGGCAGCAGCGGGCTTTCCATGCTCTTCGGCGAAGGCTCGAAGTAATAGGTGCTGTCCTTGCCCATCTCGTGGAAGTCGATCTGGACGTTCGGGTACCAGCGGTGGAAGTGTTCCACCTTCGGCACGCTGTCGAGCTGCGCCAGCGCCAGCCAGTCGCGGTTGAGGTCGGTCAGGTAGTGGTTCCAGCGCCCGCCCGGGAACGGCTCGACGTGCTCGCGGTCGGCCGGGTCCGGCGATGGCGGCTGCGAGGCCCAGGCGTTGTGCCAGTTCGCGGTGCGGTCGCGGCCGTCCGGGTTCTGCGCCGGGTCGATCAGCACCACCGCCTCGCGCAGCCAGCGCCGCGTCTCCCCGCCGCGGTCCGCCGCGAGGAACCACGCGGTCAGCAGCGCAGCCTCGGCGCTGGAGGTCTCGGCACCGTGCACGCTGTAGCCCAGCCACACCACCACCGGCGCGCCGGCCGCGGCCTGGAGTGGCTGCGACGGGTCCACCAGGGTGGCGTGCGCGCGACGCAACTCCTCCAGCCGGGCATGGTTGCCCGGGTCGGTGATCGTGGCCAGCAGCAGCGGCCTGCCCTCGTAGCTGCGGCCGATGCGCTCCACCTTCACCCGCGGCGACACCCGTGCCAGCTCCTCGAAGTACGCCACCAGGTCGGCGTGCCGCGTGTAGCGGCTGCCGATGGGATAGCCGAGGAACTGTTCGGGCGTGGGCACGGCCGGGTCGGGATCGACCGGCGTGGCCGGGAAGTAATACGCCGTCTGCGCGTGCACGCTCCACGCGAGCGAAGACAGCAGCAGGAACGAAGCCAGGAACAGGCGTCGGGCGATCAGGGACATCCGGCACTCCGTGGAAGCGGAAAAACGGGCGGCCACGCCGGGCCGCCCGGGGATCAGAAGCTGTAGTCGAAGCCGACCGAGAAGTAGCGCCCACGCAGGTCGTACTGCGAGAAGTCGTACGGCGCGCGGATGCCCGGGAACGAGGCATCGTGCGGCGGGGCCTCGTCCAGCAGGTTCTGGACCTTGGCGTACACGGTCAGCTTCGGCACGCCGCGCCACGCCAGGTACAGGTCGAACTGGTCGTGGTGGTCCACCCGCGACTGCCCGCTGCTGCGCGCCTGCGCGTAGCCGCTCGTGTAGTACCAGGTCAGCGCCGCCCCGAAGTCGCGGAAGCGCCAGTCCAGCGTGGTCGTGGCCTTGGTGCGCGGCAGGGTGAACCCGGCGTTGCTGCCCGCGTACTCGACCAGCGGGCCGCCGGGCGTGTTCTGGCGGCGGTACTCCAGCACGTGGGTCAGCACGCCGGAGAGCACGAACTCGCCTGCGGACGCGGTCTTCCAGCGTTGGCGCAGTTCCGCGTCGATGCCCGAGGTCTTCAGCTCGGTCAGGTTCTGGTAGCGGTTGTACACCGCCTGCAGCTTGCCGCGTCCGTCCCGGACCACGTCGCGCGGGTCGTTGCGCTCGACGATGGCCGCGGTGTTGCCGGTGCCGATCAGGTTGTCCAGCTCGATGCGGTACCAGTCCAGGCTCAGGCTGGTGTCGGGCCGCGGCGAGAACACGATGCCCGCGTTGTAGCTGTGCGTGCGCTCGGGCTTGAGCTCCGTGTTGCCCACGGTGAAGAAGGTCGGGCTCTGCCGCGAACCGGGGATGTCCGGGTCGTACGGGTCCACGACCGAGCCGTAGGAGATGTTGGTGCTTGCCGAGTTCTCCGACAGCGACGGCGCCCGGAACCCGCGCGAGGCCGCCGCGCGCACCAGCAGCGCATCGAACGGCTGCCAGCGCAGGCTGGCCTTGGGCGAGAACGCCTCGCCGAAGTCGCTGTAGTGGTCGCCGCGCCCGGCCAGCTGCAGCTCGAGGCGCTCGCGCAGCGGCAGGTTGACCTCGGCATAGACCGCGGCGACCTCGCGCCCGCCGTTCACCGCGGCGATCGCCGGGCGGATCTGCAGCCCGGCGTCGATCTGCCACGGGTTGCGCGAGACAAGCTCCTCGCGGCGCCATTCCACACCCGCGGCGAAGCCCAGCGGACCGGCCGGCAACGTCCCGATCCGGCCGATGATGCGGGCGTCCACGCCCGCCAGCCGCGAATCCGCCGGCCGCAGCGTGCCCAGGTTGATCGCATCGAGCACGGACTGCGGCGTCGCCGCCGGGTCGTGCAGGTTGTAGCTGCCATCGGCCAGGGCGTCGAACAGCGCCCAGCGGTTTGCGAAGCCGCCCGCGACGCGCTCCTTCTCCCTGCTGCGCGCCAGGAACGCGGCGGTTTCCCAGTCCCACTCCCCTGCGCGCCCGCGCACGCCGCCGAGCACGCGGTGGGCATAGGACCGGTTGGTCTTGATCGACCGGCCGAGGTTGAAGAACGTGTACTCGATCGGCACGTCCTCGCCGTACGGGTTGTACGGGTTGGCCGCCGGCAGGATCGCCGGCACCGGCTCGGCCAGCCCGGTCTGCGCGTTGAGCGCGAAGCGGCCGCCTTCCAGCGTGAAGAACGGGCTGCTGCCGAACCACGAGGTGCCGCGCAGGTAGCTGTAGAGCAGCTCGCCGAAAGCCTCCACGTTGTCGCCGATGCGGTACGTGGCGTTGACATAGCCCTGCACGCGTTCGGTCGCCGGGATCAGCGTGGTGTAGTCGGCCAGGTTGAAGGCGCAGGTGTCGCCCGGCAGGCCATCGATCGGCGCACTGGGCACCAGCACGGTGCCGTCCGGGCAGTTGCCGTCCGCATCGAGGAGCGGCACCGACACGCCGCCGACCAAGAACCTCGCGCCCTTGGCCGACCAGCCGTTCCAGCGCCCGCCCGGCAGCCCGGTGTAGATGCCGGAACGGGTCAGCCTGCGCTGGGTCTGGTCCAGCCGGTCGCGGTCGTAATAGTCGAGGCTGTAGAGCACGTTGTAGCCGTCGGCCCCGATGTCGCCGAAGCCGCCGATCAGCCTGGCCTGGCGCTCGTCCAGCCCACCCTCGTCCGATGTGCCAAGCCGGCCACCGACATCCAGTCCCTGGAAATCCTGCCGGGTGATGATGTTGACCACGCCGGCCACCGCGTCCGAGCCGTACACCGCCGAGGCGCCGTCCTTGAGCACCTCGATCCGCTCCACCGCCACCAGCGGCAGCGCGTTGAGGTTGACGAAGGTGTCGGACAGGCCGCCCGACGGGAACCCGTAGTTCGCCAGCCGCCGGCCGTTGAGCAGCACCAGCGTGTTCTTCTGCGACAACCCGCGCAGGCCGATGCCGGCCGAGCCGGAGGCCCAGCCGCTGTTGCTGGTCTCGTTGGTGGCGTTGCCGGTGTTGGCCGAGATCGAGCGCAGCAGGTCGGCCACCGTGGCCTTGCCGCTGACCTCCAGCTGCTCGCGGCCGATCACCTGGACCGGGTTCGGCCCCTCGGCATCGGCGCGGCGCAGGTTCGAGCCGGTCACCACCACGGTGGCCAGGGTCCGGCTTTCGCCGGCGGCACCGGAGGCCTCGGCGGGTTCGGGTTCGGCCCCGGCGGAAAGGCCGGGTGCAAGCGGGAGCAAGGCCGCCACCGCGGCGGCCAGGAGAGAGATGCGTGGCATGGCAGGGAGGGAGCAACGACGTGGGAACCCTATTCAGCCATCGCCGTCCCGCCGCGTGAAATGAAGGATCGTTATGTCGTCATGACCGTTCCGTCATGAGGACTCCGCTGTTCCTCACAGAGTGCGTTGTTCACCCTTCCCCGCCTGTGTTTTTACCCGTCCCCCGCCTGCATCATTCATCCCCTCCTTCCGTGCGCTGGCCAGCTTGCCTCCCTGCCCACGCATCGCCTCCTTCCCGCTTGCGCCACTCACCCTCCCGCTCGCGCTTTCACCCCTCCCCCTGCGAAGCGGGGGGAGGTTGGGAGGGGGGCAAACCGCCAGCGGGGAATATCCGGCGACACGGAAGGATCCCCCCACCCCAGCCCTCCCCCGTGAACGGGGGAGGGAGTGTTTTCCCGCCTGCGGGCAGAAGATGTCGAACACCTTCCCCTGCCCACGCATCGCCTCCTTCCCGCTTGCGCCACTCACCCTCCCCGCCAGTGTTTTCACCCCTCCCCCTGCGAAGCGGGGGGAGGTCGGGAGGGGGGCAACAGACTCGCCTGCGCTCCCCGACCGGAGGACCGCTGGATTCCCACGCCACGCAGGCAGCTTTCCGCGCTGCCGGTCCTCAGGCCTGCCCCGCCGCCACCGCGTCCGCGAGGCGCGGGTACAACGGCCGGAACCCGAGGTCATCGCGCAGGCGACGGCCGTCGAGCACCGCGGCGAAGGCGCGGGCCCGCTCCGGGTCGCTCCCGTCGGGTGGCGGCTGGCCGACCGCCGCG
>Ga0207865_101823_pt1 | contig 14414 bp, 13 predicted proteins | sample HigsolmetaAR204D_FD_184836 | JGI IMG/M metagenome (GOLD analysis project Ga0207865, IMG submission 184836) | Ionic liquid and high solid enriched microbial communities from the Joint BioEnergy Institute, USA - AR20-4-D (SPAdes) (version 2) ...
AACGTCGGGATCATGCCGCCGCTGAAAAACATCGTGAAGACGATCATTAGCGTAAACGTCTTGTGAAACATCATCTCCTGGCGGGACAGCGCATAGGCCCCCATCGCCGTGACCATCAGCGCAATGGCTGTGCCGACTACGGTATAGACAATCGTATTCTTGTAGGCTAACCAGATTTTCGGGTCTCCCAGCACGAGCTCATACATTTTAAAATTAAGCCCCTTGGGCCATAAGGTGACTTCGCCTTTGATGACGTGGATGTCGGAGCTAAGCGAGACGGCCAGCATATACAAGAACGGATACAGCGTCGCGACGACGATCGCCAGCAAAATCAGTGTGTTGACGACGGTAAACCAGCTGAACCGCAATGTCGTTCTCATCGGATATCCCCCCCTTTACCACAAGCTGGTTTCGCTGATTCTGCGACTAATGGCATTGGCCCCGATGATAAAGATCAGGCTGATGATGCCCATGAACAGATCGATCGCCGCGCCGTAGCTGAAATTGCCCTGCTCCAGGCCGACCCGGTACACATAGGTGCTGATAATGTCGGCGGTCTCGTAAATGGCCGCATTTTGCATCAAAAATACTTTTTCGAACCCGATCTCCAGCACTTTGCCGACGTTCATAATGAGCAGAATCACGATGGTCGGAGCGATGCCCGGCAGCGTGACGTTCCACAATTTGCGCCACCGTCCGGCTCCGTCGATGCTGGCGGCTTCATAGAGCATCGGGTCGACCGCCGTCAGCGCCGCCAAATAAATGATCGTCTCCCAGCCGATGTGCTGCCATATTTCCGAGAGCACGTAGATCGATCGGAACATGCCCGGCTCCATCATGAAGTTGATCGGTTCGAATCCGAGCGACTGGATGATCTTGTTGACAAGACCGCTCGTCGGCGACAAAAACATGATCACCATGCTGGCGACAACGACGTTCGAGATGAAGTGCGGCAGGTAGCTGACGGTCTGCACGAACCGCTTGAACACCGCGTTCTTCAGCTCGTTCAACAGCAAGGCGAGTATAATCGGGGCCGGGAAGCCGAACACCAGCTTGTATAAGCCAAGCAGGAACGTGTTGCGCATTAATTGAAAGAAATCCGGATTTTCAAAAAACATTCGGTAATACTTGAAGCCGACCCATTCGCTTGCCCAGATGCCTTTGAACAGATTGTAGTTCTGGAATGTGATCACGAGCCCGAACATCGGGGCATATTTGAAAATCAGGTAATATAAGAGGCAGGGCAGGAACAATATCCATAAATATTTGCTCTTCCGCCATGCCAACCTCCAGTTTCGCGACTGTGCCATCATGTGCGATTCACCACTATTCTCCAAAGTTGTCGTTCCGGCGCTCACCCTGCGCGTCTCCGGCTGCGGCCGGGTCGTGATCCGCCGATGCAAGACCGAGTATACCCGCATTTCCCGGCCAAAGATATCTCCACCTTTTTCACAAAATGATGCCAATATCGGAAATCGGAGATTCTGAATACGAATCCATAAAGATGTATATTGTTCAATGAAATCGGAAGGAGCTAATATGAATATGAAGAAGAAGTAAAAAGCGATGGGCGCGGGAGAAGACGAGCGTTGCTGCAGACACAAAAGGGGGGGACCGGGCGTGCATCGGCTGGACAAGATGAAATGGATAGGCGGTTCCTTGTTTTTCAGGCTGCTGAGCAGCTTCCTGGCTGTCATTTTCATATTCACGCTATTTAACGTGTTCACCTTTATTTACTTGAAAAATCGCATCCTTGATGAAATCATCGTCTACAACAATCAGGACATCGATCATACCGTCCAAGGCTACGAGCATCACTTCCGGTTAGCGCAAAGCACGATCGCCAGCCTCAACCAGAGCGACAAATGGATCTCCGACCTGAACGCGCTGCGGCATGTGAAGGCCAACAACAGCTATGAGCGCGCCCTGGATATCCAATCCGAAATCAAGCTGCTGTATGCCAATCCGTTCCTGCATATTGAGAATTTCATTTTATATTTCCGCAACGATGCCTATGTCCTGGAGAAGGAAGGCACGAGTTCGGCGGCGGATATGTTCGGCAAATTTTACGCGAGCAGCGATTACCCTCCGGCGTTCTGGGAGCGGCAGTTCGACGATCCGGCGGCCTTCCGCATTTTGCCTGCTTCGGAATTCAAAGAAAATTACATGCATTTGCAAAAGTCGCGCGGCCTGCTTCTGCCCGTGCTCGTCAAGCCGTTCGCGTATTCCGATCTGTACTACATCGTGCTGTTCGATGCGCGCAAATTGCAGGAAACGTATCACTCGTCATCGCTGCACTCCTTCTTCATCCTTGACGATGAAGGCCGGACCGTATTTGCCTCGCATTCGGGCGGCCCGGACACCGACGCGGACTCGGACGCACCCGCCGACGCCGGTGCATGGCCCGCCTTTGGCGGCGGCAGCGGTTATGTTCATGCGGACGGACATTATTATTTCTATAAACAAGGCGACGTTACCGGCTTCACTTATGTCAGCAAGGTGCCGGTGGCCAGCGTCACCTCGCAGCTAATCAAGCTGAATCTGGTGCTGATTGTGCTGCTGGTCGTCGCCGTCGCGATCGGCATCAGCACCTCCGTGCTGTTCACGGTGCGCTTCAACAATCCGGTTCGCCGCCTCCTCGATTCGTTCCAGAAGCAGGAGCCGGGCATGCTGCCCCGCGAACCGATCCGCGAGTTCAATCTGCTGGGCCAATGGGTCAGCGATATGTGGCAGACGAACCGGGACATCCGGGATGACCTGGTGCGCAAAACGTCGCTGCTGCGGTATTACGCTTACACCAACAAGCTGAAGAACATTCATATGAACTTCGCCGAGCTGCAGGAGCTTGTCGACATCGCCAAGCCGTTCCGCTTCGTGCTGCACCGGGTTACCTTTAAAACCGATTCTCCTTTGCTCGTGGACCAGGAACGCGCGATGTATTATATCCGCGAGCTGATCGACAGCACGCTCGTCCTGGCCTTTCCGGAGTCGTTCACGTTCCAAATCGAGCACGATCTCGTGCTGTCGCTCGTGTATGCCGAAGGCGAGCCTTCGGAAGATGCGCTCATGGACAGGCTGGAGCAGCTGAAGCAGGTGCTGGACGTCGATCTGGAACGGATCGTGCTGACGATCGCGGTCAGCGATGTATACAGGGATTCGGCCGCTTTCCGGCAAGCGTTCGAGCAGGCGTCGGCGATGCTGGGCCAGCGCCGCCTGCGCGACGGGACGCAGATCATCCGCAAGCTGGAGCCGGAGCGGAAGCGGATCGTGCTGACCGCGGCGGACGAGGAGGAGCTGCACACCAAGCTGATGTCCGGAAGCGAGTCCGCCGTTATGGATTGGGTCGTGCGCCGCCTGGACAAAGCCGATCGGAGCGGCGCTTTGGAACGGGAATACGCCGCGCTGGCCTCCGATGTCGCCAAGCTGGTCGAGAAATCGGTCATCCGGCTTCAGCTGCACGAGGCATACGAGCAGAGCCGGCATGATTCGGCTGCGCCGGTGCATAGCTTCCACAGCCGCGAGCAGTATGAGCAGTGGTTTCGCCAGCTGTTCGCGCCGGCGCTGCAGCTGATCGCCAGCCGTTCGCAGACGCGGGACCCGATCACTGACTTTGTGCTCAGCTACGTGGACAGCCATCTGAGCGAGGACATATCGCTCGACCTGCTGGCCGACAAGCTGAACTTGACCCCAGGTTATCTGTCCACGTATTTCAAGGACAAAACCGGCCGCAACTTCAGCGATTATTTGAATGAAACGCGGATGTCCCGGGCCAAGCGTCTGCTGCGGGAGCCGGAGCGGCGCATTCAGGATGTCGCGGCCGAGGTCGGTTACCGCAATGTCAATTCATTCATTCGCACGTTCAAGAAGTTTGCGGGCATGACGCCCGGGGAATATCGGAAGAAAGGCTGGGATTTGCCTTGACGCGAGTGCATCGAATCAAGCGTGTGGCGACGCCGGACGGCGGCGGGGAGATCGACTGGAGGCGCATCGCACCGCTCAGGCTGAGCCATGTATTATGGCTGGACGTTCCTGCGCCGGATACGGAGGTGCAGCTCGCTTATACGGACGAGGCGCTGCATGTCCGGTTCCGCGTCGACGAAGCGTCTCCGACGGTCCGCCATCTCGGCGTGCAGGTGCCTGTCTGCAAGGATAGCTGTGTCGAGTGGTTTTTGCAGCCGCGGCCGGAGGACGATAGCCGCTATGTGAATTTCGAGTGGAATGCTGCCGGCGCGCTGCGGCTGGCCATCGGCTCCGCTCGGCATGATCGGAGCGACGTGCCCGGCGTGTCGGCGGAGCTGTTCCGCTGGCGCGCGGCCACGGGCCTGCAGGATGAACGCGGCGCGTTCTGGACGCTGCAATTCGCGATCCCGTTCGCCTGGCTGCAATCGCTATATCCCGGCTTTCAGCCGGAGCCCGGCTGCCGGATGCGCGGCAATTTCTTCAAATGCGGAGACGAGACGCCGATGCCGCATTACCGCAGCTGGAGCAAGGTCACGTCGGACACGCCGGACTTTCATCGCAGCGCCGATTTTGGGGAATTGGTGCTGGAGTAAACGATTTCGGGGAAGACATCCCGCGCTATCGCTCGCCGCAAAGCTTAATCCGCTCGAAATGAACGGTTTCGGATTGCAACGCTTGCCAGCCGCCTTATTTCGCCTGCCGCGACGGCTGGCCAGCTCCGGCCAGCACGACTTCGCGGCCGGTCTCGTGAGAACGGTACAGCGCCTCGACGACCTCGATGATGGCGCGCGAGTACGCCATGGTGCACAGCGGCTCGCGGCCGGTTTCGATGCTTGCGATGAGATCGCGGATTTGCAAGGCCATAGGGTTCGCCTGATCGGACGGCACGAGCGGTTCGTAATCCGCATCGCCGCGGCTGATCCAGGCGCCGACTCCCGTCTGCAGCCGGATGCGGCCTTCCGTGAACGACAGCTCCGTGACGTTGCTCGGGCTTCCCCGGTAGCCGGACTGGACGATGGACGAGCAGACGCCGCTTTCGTGCTGGAGCATAACGACGCCGCTCCCTTCCACATCGCCCCGATCGCCGAAGAACGTTAAGCCCGCCTTGACGGAGACAATGGGAGAGTCCGTAAACCAGAGCAGCTTGTCGATGGAATGCGAGCCGAGGTTCATCATGATGCCGCCGCCGGAGAGCGCCTTGTGCAGAAACCAGTCCGGACGATTGGCCCGGAAATAGTTCAGATGCCGCGTATCGCTGATCATGACGAGCCGGCCCAGCTCGCCGGAGCGGGTCGCCGCTTTGACAGCGCGGTTCTCGGGGAAATAATGCTGGGTGTGGCCGACGAGCATCCGCACGCCGCTCGCCTCGACCGCCGCGATGATCTCGTCGCATTCCCGCGTATTCAGAGCCATCGGCTTCTCCAGCAGGATGTGGCAGCCTGCCTGAGCAGCCCGAATCGCCGCTTCCCGGTGCAAAAAATGCGGCAGCGTAATAATGGCAATATCGGGACGTTCCCGCGCGAGCAGCTCGCCGTAATCGGTGTACAGCTTCAGCCCCGCATATTTCTTGTGCAACTCTGCCAGACGGCGCTCGCTCGTCTCGGCAATGGCGACCGCCTGCGCTTGTTCCACGCTGTCCATCGCCTGCAGATGCGCCTCGGCAATGATGCCTCCGCCGATAATCGCTATGCTGTACTTTTTCAAATCCGTCTCCTCCCTCCGGCTTGTTCAACGTTCCTCGGATGGCCCAGCTGCCCCTTTACGTCTTGGCAAGCAGCGGCACCCCGCGCTTGTATACCTGCTGCAGGCTGAATCCGGCGCTGCCGCGGCGAAACAGAATGAGATCGGCTTCAGCCCCCGTCTTCAAGCCGTCAAAAGCAAGACCCGCGAGCTTCGCCGGCCGCGCCGACGCCATATCTAGCGCTTCGGCCAGAGGGCAATCGGTCAGCCGCGCCATCTCATGCACGCATTCCAGCAGCGACAGCGCCGCGCCGGCCAATAGAGCGGGCTGATCGGCCATTTGCAGCCTGCGCGATGGCAGCAGCTCCACCTTGCCGCCGACATGCGTGGTGTAGGTGCCTGGCGCAAGGCCGGCCAGATGCACCGCGTCGCTGACCAGAACCAGCTTCTCCCGCTTGGCGGCTCTGAACACCTTCAGCACGGAAGGATGAAGATGGTGGCCGTCGGCGATCGCGCTCGCCCACAGACGATCTTCGCCGAGCTGGCTCCAGATGCAGTTCGGGTGCCTGGGCAGCAGCGGATGCGCGCCGTTGCCGAGATGGGTGGACATTCGCGCGCCAGCCTTCACCGCCGCCTCGATCTCCTCGGGCCCGGCCGCCGTATGGCCGATGCTGGCGATAATGCCTTCGCCGCACAGCCTGCGAATGAACAGGAGCGCGCCGTCCCGCTCCGGAGCGAGCGTCACCAGCCGGATGCGGTCGCCTGACGCCTCGCGCCAGCGGGCGAACTCTGCCCAATCCGGGTCGCGAATCCACCGCTTCGGATGGGCCCCGCGCGGTCCGTCCTGTTCGGAGAGGTAAGGTCCCTCCAGATGAATGCCCGCGATCACCGAGTCGGTAAAACGGTCCTGTTCGCAAGCGATGCGGACAGCCGTTACAATGTCCATGATCTGCCGGGACGAAGCGGTGATGACGGTCGGATAGCAGCGCGTCGTTCCGCTCCCGGCAATCGCTCTGGCCAGCCGATGCACCGTAACAACCCGCTCCTCCAGCTTCACGCCGGATGCATTGAGATCATGGCCTTGAAAACCGTTGATCTGCAGGTCGATCAGGCCGGGAGCGACCCACAGCTCGCCGCTTCCCTCCTCTGCGCGGCCTGCCGCATCTTCCGCAGACCGGACATCCCTGATGGCCGGACCGTCGATCGTAATCGTCAGCCGCAAACCGCTGAATGCGTCCCTTGCATGGATTCGCACGGGTTCCGCCATCGCCGACGTTCCTCCGCCATAACCGTCATATGCACTCATTGCAGAACGCCTCCTTTTCGCGCCGATAACGCATTCATGATTCCTATCGCCTTGACTGCGGCACGCCGCGGGTATTCCGGGGCGATGCGATGGAGGAGCTGAATGCGATCTGCTCGGCCTACCGCATATCGCGCCTTATTCGGCCAGCAGCGAAGCGCTCTCCCGATCCAGATACAGCGTGCAGCGGCTCGCAGTCCGCAGGATGGAGGCCGGGCACGCGGCATCGATCTCACCGGTCAGCGTGCGCCGCACCGCTTCGCTCTTGCGGATGCCCGGCACGGTGCAGTAGATGGACGAGGCGCTAAGAATCGCGGGAATCGTCAGCGTCAGCGCCCGGGTCGGCACGTCCTCCAGCCGCGGGAAGCAGCCGTCGTTCACCTGCTGGATTCTGCTTGCCTCGTCAAGCTCGACCGGCTTGATCATCGCAGGATCTTGGAAATCGGCCACATGCGGATCGTTGAAGGCGATATGGCCGTTCTCGCCGATGCCGATGCAGGCGATATCAAGCGGCGTATCCGCCAGCAGCTGCGCATACCGCCGGCATTCGTCCGCCGGATCGTTCAACCCGTCGATCTGGTGAAAATGCCGCGGCTGACGGTATTGGAACAGCTCCTTTCTCAAAAAGGCCGAAAAGCTCTGCTCGGCTTCAGCCGGCAGCCCGATATATTCGTCCAGGTGAAAAGCGACGACCCGCTCCCACGGAATCCCTTCCTTCGCCCGCAAAGCTCGGAGAAAGTCCAGCTGCGAAGGGGCCGAGGCAAAGACGACCGAGACGAGCGGCTTGCGCTCCAGCTGCCTCTGAATCTCCGCCGCGACATCGCCTGCAACCGCCTGCCCCATCGGCTCGCGGCTTTCGTAACGCTTGACGGTCAGATTGCTTCCATTCAGGTTGCTTCCATATTGTTGTTCCATCGATTCCCCATCCTCCCGTTTCCTGTCAATCTTTCCTTGCCGCCACCGTCTCACGGATCACCAGACGCTCCTCGAAATTGACCTGGCGGTATTCGCTGCCGGCTTCCTCGTCAAAAATCCGCTCGAACAGCAGCCGCGCCAACGTCTTGCCCGCCTCATAAGTCGGCACCGATACCGTCGTGAGCGGCACGGCCATCAAATCGATATCGTCGAAACCAGTGACCGACAAATCGTCGGGCACGTTCAACCCGCAGTTTTGCGCCCCCCGGATGACGCCCATGGCGATCACATCGTCGAAACAGATGAGCGCCGTCGGCCGCTCCGATGCAGGCTGCTGCGCCAAGTGCTCGCCGATCCGCACACCGTCCTGAAAGCTGGCCGCCTCGCTGAACATATAGCGGGAATCGAGCGTTAAACCATGCTCCAGCAGCTGATCCTTAAACGCCGCAAGGCGCAGCTTGGAGGCGCGCGACGTCTTGAGGCCTGCGACAAAGCCGATGCGCGTATGCCCCTGGCCGATCACATAAGCCGTGACGGCTCTTCCGCCGCCGTAATCGTCGAACGTCACGCAATCGCATGCCAGCCCGGGAACGCTACCAAGCAGCGCAAACGGCAAGCCCTTGCGCTTGAGATCATGAAGATGCCCGAGCGGCACGTCCTCCAGCAAGGGCGCGATGATCAGCCCGTCCACCCGTCTGGCGATCATCGCCTGAATCTGCGCAATCTCCGCTTCGTGCTGCTCCCCGCTGCTGCACAGAAATACGGTGTAGCCGTGCTCGCCGGCGATTTCCTGCACACCTTTGGTAATGCGGCTGTAGAACGGATTCGTGATGTCCTTGATCACAAGGCCGATCGTCTTGGTCCATTTGGAGGTCAGCCCCCGGGCAATCTCATTTGGGACGTATCCGTATTGCGCGGCTGCGGCAAGCACCTTGCGCCTCGTTTTTTCCGAGAAGCCCGGCTTGTTGTTGAGCACGCCGGACACGGTGCTCTTGGCCAGGCCCGTTAGCCGGGCCAGATCCGCAATCGAGATATCGCTCACTCGGCAACCTCCCAACAACTTGTAACGGTTCAAATTATTTATTCAAAATATTCAATTTCAAAGTCATTTCGATTTTTGAACCGGTTCAAATTCATTGTATAAGGGAATGCCGTTTCCGTCAATGGCCGTGAAGCGACGAATAAGGAAAACCGAAAGGTATATTTGGCTATATGGCAGCCTGAACCCGCACCGGCGGGTGCGCTTTGCCTGGCTGCTGTTCCTTCAATCCTTCTGCCCCTAGCTGTTCACGTTTTGCCATTCGTTTCATCCTCCTTTAATTTTGGGCACGCAAAAAAAGCTCATTCCTACTCATAAAACAAGTTGGAAAGAGCTTTTGAAGTTTATCAAGTGTTTGAATTGTTTAGTGTTTGGTTTGTTGGTTGTATTGTACGATCTTGTTGTTGGGGCTGTAAACGGGCTACATAAGATTTTTAACAAGGGGGTGCCTTGGCGATTACGGCAAAAGCTTTAATTCGATTAATCGATCGTATGCCGCTTCGATCTCGGTTGCCGTAAATTTATCCTTTTTAATGCTCCTGACCCCCCTGACGACATCCACTTTGACCGCACCGCCGTAGAACTTGTTCATGGAATTGGCCACGAAGTGGGTCGTTGACCAAAGCTCAAGACTTTTGGATTCACTCGGGAGCGCGTTCAGAACAAAGTTGATTTTGGCTTCGTGTTCTCTGATCCATTCGGAATGATGCTCGATAATCGATTTTGTTCGATTGCCCGATTTTATCGTAAATCCGTTGCCATGAGCATTCGGCGATACTTCGAGAACGCCCTCGATTTGTAAATTATCGGTTTCGTAATCCAATTCCGAGGAATATGGTCCGAAATGGTGAATGCGGAATGACAAAGGAGTGGGAACTCCCTTGGCGTCAAGAAAATACATATATTTTTGAAAGGCCTTCTTGCCCGGAATAACCCCTTTTCGCTCCACCAAATAGGCGACTAGCGGTTGAAGACTCACTTCGATCCCCTCCTAAGAACGGCTGAACGCTGGCGCACATAATCTCTGACTTCCTTCGCAATATCCGTATCAGCATATATTCTACAAACGTATATCGGTTCCTCTAATTTGGCGATAACGGGAGCCCGATCTTTCATCGAATAGGTTATCGCAGGATCTTCCTTGCTGATGATACTAATCGTCGGAGAACCGTCGGAAAGGGTAAACTTTAGAGGCGGTTTTTGATACCGGTCAACGATCACTTGATATGGCGGGTACCTGCTCTCGAGTTCTTCTTTGATTTGCAGCTCCGATTCCCTTTGAACGATTCTTTCTTCCAGCGTTAGCGCGGGTTCCGATTCCCAAATGCACTTCAAATGCACCCGATTGAGAAAACGTTCGGCCCATGGACTTTGAATGGTTTTCGCTTTCTCGATAACGGAGTAATCGTCCCATTGAATAAAGGCCCTGACGTCCTTCGGCAATCTACCTGTCCCCGTCTCCGCCCTCAATATATCCTTCAGGAGCTGGATCATAATCTGATCGTAAATCCGGCGAGTCCGATGCAAATATACTTGCGTAAACATAAAGTATCTGGCAAGGATTAATCCCTCTACGGCTTCCACCCCATCATGCTCGATGCCGATTTTCCAGCGGTCTTCTTGAAAATATAAAGAGATGACATTCAGAATCCGATCCAAGTCAAAATGCCCGTACTTCACACCGGTATACAGCGAGTCGCGCAGCAAGTAATCCATTTTATCCGAGTCTAACTCGGAAGCGAAAATATCGGCAAGCAATCGTTCTTCGTTATTAAACGCATTGCCTGTGATGAGTGCGGCGATTCCGTGGCAATTAAACCCGTACTCCTCACCGATCTTGTCAATGATAGGGGCAATCTCGGATTCCGTGATGATTTTACCCGCCATGCCTTCGTGCCCTTTGACGGACTGGTCAAACAGGTCGTCGGATACATGCGAAAAAGGAGCATGACCGACATCATGCAGTAAGGAGGCTAGCCTCAGCATTTGCCGATATTTCCGGGCTTCTTCATGAGACCATCCCAATACGTCCTTCCTTTTGTCAAAGACTTTGTCAAAGATCAGGCTGGACACGTGCATAACCCCCAGAGAATGCGGAAACCGCGTATGCTCGGCGGAAGGGTACAACAAATAGGTCGTCGCCAGCTGGCGAATTCTCCTTAACCGTTGGAAAGAAGGTGTATCAATGATTCGCTGCTCATCCTCGCTTATGTATATAAACCCGTGAATGGGATCGCGTATATCCGGCATGTTCTCCTCCCACATTATATATCGAACAAAAGTTCGCGTTCAAGATGAATAACCTTCCGTCTTTCACTTTAAAGCGAAACCGCTCCGGCTGCGCAGCCGCTCGGCCAGCCTGTACAGATCGGCCAAATCCAGCCTCCCCTGCTATCTGAACACGGCCGCGGCTTCATCCACAGACATGACTTCCAAACATATATTTCTTCATTCGACACTCATGCATCAAATACCTCTAGATCCACTTTGGGGATACGGACTTTTCTCGCTGTCCTTTTCTGCCATTTCAGGTATTGCTTCTTGTGAAAACAACCGGGTTTGGTTACAATTTCCACAAAACACTTCTCCGGAAAGGAGTCTTCCTATGCATCCCAAAAAAGTGCCCCGTTAATCCCGAGGCCCTCCATTCATGTGCCGGCTTACCTAACCTTTAGTCCAAAAAAATAAAGGGAGATGCACATCATGCACATGAATGGACCTATGAAAATGTCTCAAAGCGACAGACTGGAATTATGCCGCGAAATCGCCGATCGGCTGCGCGAGGTTTACGAAGATCGCCTCTTGGCGATTGGCGTCTACGGTTCGGTGTCCCGAGGGACGGACGGCCCTTACTCGGATATTGAGATGTTTTGTGTGCTGCGCGATACGAATGAACCGGTGGATTATTGCTATGAATGGTCGGCTGGGCCCTGGAAAGCGGAGGTGGACGTATGCAGCGCGAGCGTGCTGCTCCAAAGCGCCGCTGAGGTGGAAGGAAGCTGGCCGCTGACGCACGGACCGTACTTTGCCCCGCTGAGCTTGTACGACCCGGAAGGCTTCTTTCCGCGCTTAAGGCAGGCGGCCGAATCGCCGACGAAGGAAGATTTCCGGGCGGCCGTCAACGAAGTTCTTGTCGGCGAAATGTACGAGTATGTCGGCAAGCTGCGCAATGCGAAGCGGAACGGTTCGCTCACCTACTTGCCTTACTTGGCCGTTCAGTTTGCCCATTACGGCGCCATGCTGGTCGGACTGCACAACCGGCACCTGTACACCACCGGCGCGCAGGTGCTTCCCGAGGCATTGGCGCTGCCGGATCGTCCGCGCGGCTTCGACTCTGTCGCTCGGCTGGTGATGTCGGGCGATCTGGCGGACCCGCCCGCCGTCGCTGCCGCCTGCGAGGCATTTTGGAGCGGCCTGGAGGATTGGGCCGCCGAGCATGGCTACACCATTCATGCGCAGCAGCGCATGCCGTTTTGACGATGCCCGGTATTGACAATTTGGCAGCGATCCGCCGACGAATTTCAGCGGGCTGCAGGCGACAGCCGATGATGGAAGATCGCCCTCGCCAGGCGTCTATGCAGCATAGCGCGCTTAAGATGGACAACAGCCCCTTCTGACGAGGGGGCTTTACTTTTTCTTAGGGAGGGATTTCGATTCATTACTCCTGAAATCGTGATGAAGCATCGATTTCTCATTCATCCCTGTCCTTCGTGGACCATGGCCATCATCTGATTCCGGGATTAAGTGCCGGCCATTATGATCTTTTCGAAAACTTCAACGAAACCGGAGGCCGGATACGCGCCTGATATGATCGTTTCGTTATTGATCACGAAGAACGGGGCGCCTGTGATCCCCATGCGAACCGCTTCATCATAGTCATGCTCGATGTCGATCAAACCGTCCCCGGCCGCAAGCCTTTGGGCTATATTGCCGCCATCCAACCCCAGTCGCTCCGCCAGCTGCAAAAGCACCTGCAGATGCCCGATATCGTGTCCTTCTTCAAAATATGCGGTCATCACTGCATCAACCCACTCTGCCCTCCGGCACGGAGACAACAACGCACCTACGCGATGGGCCAGCAACGTGTTCGGCATGACGGTCACAAGGTCGTATCGAAACTTAAGTCCAATAGATTCGCCTATTTCCGTAACCCGCTGAAGCAAGGAGCGCACCCGCTCGGGACTGCCCATCCTTTTCATATGATGCATGAACGGCACCCCTTCGGGCGGAACAGACGGATCTAGCTGAAAAGCCCTGAAATTCACCGCGATGTCCACGCCAAGTCGGTTCTTGATTTCGTCCAATGCATCGGATAAGTTTTTTTTCCCGATCCGGCACCAAGGACACACCATATCGGAAAATACATCCACCTGCAAATGTATCACCTGCCCGCAATTATCGATTTTCTCCGGCAGCCTTCATCGCATACATAGGAGCCTTCCGAATCATTGGAGCAGTTGCGTCGGCTCCGGAATAATCGTAGTATAGTTTAAAATTTTCAGCTTCAGAAGTACCTACTTTTATGTTATATACATACTAAAAAGTAAATATTGAGCGAATAAGGGGTTTTTGAAGATGGACACCTGTTACCGTAAGCTTGAAACAACATTGAAGATCATCGGCGGCAAATGGAAATGTCTGATCTTATATCATTTATCCGAAGGTCCCAGGCGTACGAGCGAGCTGCAAAAGCTGATGACCGACTGTACGCAAAAAATGTTGATACAGACGTTGCGAGAATTGGAAAACAGCGGCCTGGTTCTAAGAAAAATCTACAAGCAAGTACCTCCAAAAGTGGAGTACTCTTTAACTGCGCTCGGAGAATCGCTGCAGCCCATTCTGATGACGCTTGTTGAGTGGGGAGAGATGTATTTGGAGGAGCAGCGCGCTCAACCGCAATAACAAAAACGAGGCGGTAGCTTTCCCCGCCCCGAAACGTTATAAATGCGATCATGTCAAGAAAAGTTTCTCCCAAAGCCAATCCGTCAGGCTGTCGTCCGCCCCATCACGCTCCATCACCCGACCCGCCGAATCCGCAAGGCTTGATACGGCTTGCCGGGTAAGTCGACGCGGGAGCCGTTCGTAAACAACCCGTCCAGGCGGGTGATGGTCATCTCCCAGGCATCGATCAGCTCGATCTCGAATGAGATGCCTTCCGGCAGCTCAAGCACCCGGAACGCCGGCCTGCTGGCTCCGAAGTAAAGCAAATAATATTCGCCGTCCACCCCGCCGGCGGCAGCATCCCACTTGAAATGGATCGCCGGCGTGTCCAGCGCCGGTCCCGCTTCCACGATCTCCCGCAGAAACCGGATGCGCGCGGCGCTTTCGCCGTGCAGCCGGCCTCCGTGCGACCACCAAATAATGTCGTCCGGATGCACGAAGGTTTCCCCATGCGTAACGTATCCGCCTCGCAGCATTCCTTCCCAGAAGCAGTCCATCATTTTCTCGGCGGTAATATTGCCCCATCCGTGGTTGAGATTGCCTTCATAGCGGCATTCATCCACCACAATCGGCTTC
>Ga0207865_101824_pt1 | contig 14400 bp, 11 predicted proteins | sample HigsolmetaAR204D_FD_184836 | JGI IMG/M metagenome (GOLD analysis project Ga0207865, IMG submission 184836) | Ionic liquid and high solid enriched microbial communities from the Joint BioEnergy Institute, USA - AR20-4-D (SPAdes) (version 2) ...
TTCGTCAAGCGCAACGGCTGCGTCAAGGCGATGCCGATCCCGGCCCATGACCGGGCATCGATCATGCGCGAGATCGAGGCGCACACCCGGGAAGGCGCGCTCTACTACACCGACGAGTGGCAGGCCTATGCCACGCTGAAGCTGCGCGGCGAACACGTGATGATCCGCAAGGAGAAGGGTCGGCCTGCCGGGCGGGATCACATCAACGGCATCGAGGGCTTCTGGAGCTACGCCAAGAACTGGCTCTACATGTATCGTGGCGTGCCACGGCAATACTTCCACCTGTACCTGGCCGAAGTTTGCTACCGGTTCAATCATCGGCACGAGAACCTGCAACCCTTGCTGTACAAGCTTCTCAAGCAGATCTCGATCCAGGAACTACGTCCAATTCTGGTCCGGAAAGGTTAGGAATTACCTTCTTTTTTTGGGGGAAACGGTGTCGACGATGTCGCGGGGCCTTCTGCAGCGGATCGGGTCCCTTTACCTGGGACGCCCGAGGAGCCGCCTCCACCACACGGACGCGCTCGATGGCCTGCGTGGCCTGGCGGTCCTGATCGTGATCGGTTCGCACCTGAGCAACTCCGGCCTGCTGCCGCAGCCCGGGCTGGCCGGCACGGGCAAGGCCGGCGTCTACCTGTTCTTCGTGCTCAGTGCCTACCTGCTGGCGCGGATGCTGCTGGAGCGGACGCCGCGGCAGCTGTCCAGCGTGCGACTGTGGGCCGACTACCTGTTCCGCCGGGTCCTGCGGATCTGGCCTCTCTACCTGGTGGTCCTGCTCTCGGCCTGGTGGCTGACCACGCAGGGCGTGCCCTGGCACTACCGGATCGACAGCGCCGCCCTGGTGCAGCACCTGCTGCTGCGGGAGGGCTACAGCGTGCTGTGGAGCATCCCGGTCGAGTTCGTCTTCTATTTCTGGCTGCCGCCGCTGGTGCTGGCGTTGGCCTGGCTGGGCGCGCGCGCCAGCCTGGCTGCAGGCCGGGTTCTGGCTGGCCCTGGTGGGGGTGGCCATCCGGTCCTGGCCGCCGGCTTCGGCGGCGGTCAACGATGTGCGCCTGGGGCCGTACCTGCCCGTGTTCCTGTGCGGGGTCGGCGCGGCCTGGCTGGAACGCGGCCTGCAGGGCCGGGCCGTGCCGCCCGCGGTCTGGGGCCTGGCCGGTGCCCTGGGCGCGCTGGGCTGCGTGGTGATGGTGCCCTCGGTCTGGGCGCTGCTGTCCGGGCAGCCGTTCGACCGCGGGGTCAGCCATACCTGGTTCCTCGCCCATGGCCTGTGCTGGAGCCTGGTCCTGCTGGCGGCCCTGCACGGACCGGCCTGGCCGCGCCGGCTGCTGGCCTCGTGGCCGCTGCGCCTGGTCGGGGTGGTCAGTTTCAGCGCCTACCTCTGGCACATGCCGGTGCTGGAAGCGGTGAAACGGGTGGCCGGCGAGGGCGCGGGCATCGGCGCCGCCGCGGCCGTCCTGGCCGGGACGGTGGCGGTGTCGATGCTGTCGTTCCTGCTGCTGGAGCGGCCGGGGCGGGAGCTGCACCTGCCCCGCGGCGGGGTCGGGCGGACCTTGCAGCCCATGCCGGAAGGGGCGATGCGGCCGGGCAGGCAAGGGGAGGGCACCCCGCGCCGCTAAGGGAGAGTTCAGGTGGCTCTGCTAGGCTGGTCGGCCACCCCGACCGACCTCCGCTGTCCATGACCCATCGCTCGGGTACCCTCGCCATCCATGCCGGCCAGGCGCACGATCCGTCGACCGGCGCGGTGATGACGCCGATCTATGCGACGTCGACCTACGCCCAGTCCAGCCCGGGCGTGCACCAGGGCTTCGAGTACTCGCGCAGCCACAACCCGACCCGCTTCGCCTACGAGCGCTGCGTGGCGGCGCTGGAAGGGGGCACCCGCGGCTTCGCCTTCGCCTCAGGTCTGGCGGCTACCTCGACCATCCTCGAGCTGCTGGAAACCGGCAGCCACGTGATCGCGATGGACGACGTCTATGGCGGCACCTTCCGCCTGTTCGAGCGGGTCCGCCGCGGCAGCGCCGGGCTGGACTTCAGCTGGGTGGACCTGTCCGACCCGGCCGCGTTCGAGGCGGCGATCCGTCCGGAAACCCGGATGGTGTGGATCGAGACCCCGACCAACCCGATGCTCAAGCTGGTCGACGTGGCGGCCATCGCGCGGATCGCGCGCGCCCGCGACCTGCTGGTGGTGGTCGACAACACCTTCTGCTCGCCGATGCTGCAGCGCCCGCTGGAACTGGGCGCGCACATCGTCATGCACTCGGCGACCAAGTACCTCAACGGCCATTCCGACATCGTCGGCGGCATCGCCGTGGTCGGCGACGACGAGGCGCTGGCCGAGCGCCTGGGCTTCCTGCAGAGCGCGGTCGGCGCGGTGCAGGGGCCGTTCGACAGCTTCCTCGCCCTGCGCGGCCTGAAGACCCTGCACCTGCGGATGCAGGCGCATTGCGCCAACGCCGCCGAGCTGGCGGCGTGGCTGCAACGGCACCCGGCGGTGGAGGCGGTGCACTATCCCGGCCTGCCGTCGCATCCGCAGCACGAACTGGCGAAGCGGCAGATGCGCGGCTTCGGCGGCATGGTCTCGATCGTGCTGCGCGGCGGCCCCGAGGCGGCGCGCCGGTTCTGCGAGAAGACCCACCTGTTCGCCCTGGCCGAGTCGCTCGGCGGCGTGGAGAGCCTGGTCAACCTCCCGGCGGTGATGACCCACGCTTCGGTGCCGCCGGAACGACGCGCGCGGCTGGGCATCAGCGATGCGCTGGTGCGCCTGTCGGTCGGCGTCGAGGACGTCGAGGACCTGCGCGAGGACCTGGCGCAGGCGCTCGCAGCGGGGCCCGGCTGATGCCGCCGGCGGCAGGCACGACGCTCGCGGGCGCCGTCTCCCGTCCCTGGGGGGCGATCACCCGGCACTGGTCGCTGACCCGCGAACTGGCCAAGCGCGACATCCTGGGACGCTACCGCGGCGCCAGCTTCGGGCTCCTGTGGTCGCTCATCAGCCCGTTCCTGATGCTGATGGTGTACACGTTCGCCTTCGGCACGGTGATGGGCGGGCGCTGGCCGCAGATCGAGTCGGGCGACACCAAGTTCGCGATCGTGCTCTTCTCCGGCCTGATCGTGCACGGCTTCTTCGCCGAGTGCTTCAACAAGTCGGTCGGCCTGATCGTCGGCAACCCGAACTTCGTCAAGCGGGTGATCTTCCCGCTCGAGATCCTGCCGTGGCCGATGATCATCTCGGCCCTGTTCCACGTGCTGATGAATCTCATGGTGTTCCTGGTCATGCGGCTGGTGGTCGATGGCCAGATCGCCCCGACCACCTTCCTGTTCCCGCTGGTGCTGGCGCCGCTGGTGGTCCTGGTGGTCGGCGTGTCGTGGTTCATGGCCGCCGCATGCGTCTACTTCCGCGACCTCGGCCAGGTGACCGGGGTCATCTCGATGGCCCTGCTCTTCCTGTCGTCGGCGATGATGCCGGTGGCATCGGTGCCCGAGCGCTACCGCTGGGTGTTCGAGCTGAACCCGCTGACCTTCATCATCGACCAAGCGCGCAACGTACTGCTGTGGAACCGGATGCCCGACTGGGCCGGGCTCGGCTGGTACCTGCTGGCCAGCATCGCGGTGATGTACCTGGGATACGCGGTCTTCGCCTGGCTGCGGAAGGGGTTCGCGGATGTGCTCTGACCAGGCCATCGTCGTGCGCGGGGTCAGCAAGAGCTTCCCGGTCTACGCCAAACCCCACCACCGGCTCCTGCAGATGCTCCTGCCGCGGGAGAACCGCTGGGCGCAGGAGTTCCAGGCCCTGAGGTCGGTGGACCTGGAGATCGCCCGTGGCGAGACCATCGGCATCGTCGGCAGGAACGGGTCCGGCAAGTCGACGCTGCTGCAGATCATCTGCGGAACCCTGGCGCCCTCGACCGGCACGGTCGAAGTGCACGGCCGGATCGCGGCCCTGCTCGAGCTCGGTGCCGGCTTCAACCCGGAGTTCACCGGGCGCGAGAACGTCTACCTGAACGGCACGGTCCTCGGCCTGACGATGCAGGAAGTCGAGGAACGCTTCGACGAGATCGTCGCCTTCGCGGACATCGGCGACTTCATCGACCAGCCGGTAAAGACCTATTCCAGTGGCATGTACGTGCGCCTGGCCTTCGCGGTCGCCATCCACGTCACCCCGGACATCCTCATCGTGGACGAGGCCCTGTCGGTCGGCGACGAGGCTTTCCAGCGGAAGTGCTTCGCCCGGATCGACGCCATCCGCGACTCCGGAGCCACCGTCCTATTCGTCTCGCATTCCGCCAGCACGGTGGTGGAGCTGTGCGACCGGGCCATCCTGCTCGACCGTGGCGAGGTGCTCTCCAGCGGGACGCCCCGGCGGGTCATCTCGCAGTACCAGAAACTGCTCTATGCGCCGGCGGACAAGGCCGCCCGGGTGCGCGCGGACATCCTCGAGGGACGCGAACCCCAGCGCGGCCAGCAGGCCGGCGGCACCGCGCCGGCCACCGGCGACGGCGAGGCCGCGGCGGCGGACGACGACCTGCCCCAGGCCTACTGGGAGGAGGGCCTGCGCTCGGAAAGCGCCATCCCGTACGTGCAGCAGGGCGTGACGATCCTCGACCCGCACATGCAGACGCTGGACGGCAGGCGGGTGAACAACCTGGTCCCGGGCGAGCAGTACGTCTATACGTACAAGGTCCGCTTCGACCAGCTGTCCACCGCGGTCCGCTTCGGGATGATGATCCGCACGATCACCGGCGTCGAGGTCGGCGGCAGCGCCTCGCATCCGGAAGGCGAGGGCCTGCCTTTCGCCGACCCGGGCCAGACCGCGATCGTCAGGTTCCGGTTCCGTTGCCTGCTCGCGCCGGGAACCTACTTCGCCAACGCCGGCGTGCTCGGCCTGGTGTCGGAGGGCGAGGAGTACCTCGCCCGCATCATCGACGTGTTCATGTTCAGGGTCATGCCGGTCCCGCGCCGCCTTGCGACCGGCCTGGTCGACCTGGACGTCGTCCCCCATGTCAGGTTCGCCTGAACGGAGCGTCGCCTTGAGTACGGCAATTCTAGTCTGCGGAATGCACAGGAGCGGTACGTCCGCCACCACGGGCGCGCTGCGCCTGGCGGGGGTGTCGCTCGGGGAGAACCTCCTCGGCCCCGGCGAGGACAACCCCAAGGGCTACTGGGAGAACACGCAGGTCGTCGCGATCAACGAGGAACTGCTGGCGGCCCTGGACCGGACCTGGGACGACATCCGGCCGTTGCCGGAGGGCTGGGAGTCGACCACGGCGGCCGCGCAGGCGGCGGCGCGGATCCATGCACTGGTCGACAGCGAGTTCGCCGGTGCGAAGGTCTGGGCCATCAAGGACCCGCGGCTGTGCCGGCTGGTGCCGGTGTGGCGGCGCGTCCTTGCCGAGCGCGGCATCCGCACCACCGCGCTCCTCGTGGCCCGCCATCCGGAAGAAGTGGCTGCCTCGATCTCCAGGCGCAACAACTGGAGCGCCGAGGTTGGCAAGCTGCTGTGGATGCGCTATGTGTTCGAGTCCGAGCGCTACACGCGTGACCTGCCGCGGGCGGTCATCACGTACGAGAACCTGCTGGCCGATCCGGCGGGCGCGCTGGAGCGCGCGGCGCAGCGGCTCGGGATCGAGCTGCCTCCGCGCGAGCAGTGGCGGGAGCGGGAGCTCGGCGAGTTCATCGATTCGGCGGACCGGCACCACCGGCATGGGGCCGGGGCGCCGTCGTCGAAGCTGGATGCGGCGCTGGCCGAGGCCTACGCCGCGCTCGCCGGCATCGAAAGCGGCGGCGGGGAATGGGCGGCGTTCCTCGGCGCCGCAGAGGCGGTACGGGCCATCCTGGAGCCCTACGCGGCCGGCCTCGACGGCCTGGCCGCGATGTCGCACTACTGGCAGTCCCGCTTCGCGGAAGCCGACGTCGAGCGCGCCACCACGAGGAGCGACTTCCTGGCGCAGGTGCGCTGGTCTGAGGAGGCGGTGGAACGCGAGCGCGGCCTCCGCGAGGCGCTCGAGACCGAGCGCTCGCGCGCGGGCGCGATCCGCGACCAGCTGGCGGCGCAACAGCAGGAGCTGCTCTCCAGGCTGGACGCCTTCTTCGCGCAGAACGAAACGCTTCGCGAGCAGCAGCGCCAGGAGCAGCGGCGCGCCGACGCGGCCGAGGTCGAGGTGGGGCGGCTGCGGGCGGACCTTGCGGCGCAACGCGAAGCCGCGCAGCGGATGGCGGACGAGATCGCGACCCTGCGCGAGGAAAGCCTGGAACTGTCCAGGCTGAACCAGGAGAAGGAGTTGAGGATCCTCGCCATGGAGCGCTCGCTCTCCTGGCGCCTCTCCCGGCCTGCGCGGAGCGCGCTCGACTGGCTGCGCAGGATATTCGGCAACTAGCCTCCGTCTCCCCCCCCGGCGGGCGGAACCACATCAAGACCCAAGGCAGAGAGATGATCTACTACACCTCCATTTGTGCGAACTACCTCCCCAAGGCGATGGCCCTGGCGGAGTCCGTGAAGCAGCACAATCCCGATGCAGTGTTCGTGCTCTGCCTGGTCGAGCGCGAGATCCCGGCCGTAGCCGCCGAGTTCCCCCACTTCGACGACGTCGTCCTGGCCAAGGACGCCGGCTGGGACAACTTCGATGCCTTCATGTTCCGGCACTCGATCGTGGAGGCGTCGACCGCGGTCAAGCCGCGCTTCCTCCAGTACCTGGTGGAGAGGTTCGTCGATGCGGACAAGTTCGTCTACCTGGATCCGGACGTACTGGTGTACGGCGAGTTCACCGAACTGCGCGCGCTGCTGGACGAACACACCATCGTCCTCGTTCCGCACCTGCTAAGGCCCGGCAACATCGACATGGAGATCAGTTCGCTGGCCCATGGCACCTACAACCTCGGCTTCCTCGCGATCCGGCGCAGCGACAACGCCGCGCGCTTCCTCGAGTGGTGGGCCAGCCGCCTGTTCCTGTTCTGCTACGACGACAAGGCCAGGGGCATCTTCACCGACCAGAAGTGGATCGACCTGGTGCCGAGCTTCTTCGACGCCCACATCCTCAAGCACCACGGCTACGACTTCGCCACCTGGTCCCTGCTTGGCAGCGAGCTGGTGGAGCGCGACGGCCGCTACGTCGTCAACGGCGACCCGCTGCGCTTCATCCACTTCTCGGGGCTGGACTCAGGCACCATCGACAAGGCCATCGGCTGGTGGCTGACCGACGACAACAAGTCCACCTTCGTCAAGCTCTACGCCGAGTACAAGGCGCATCTGGCGCGGCACGGGCAGGAGGCACTGGGGCGGACGCCCTGGACCTACAACACCTACGTCGACGGGCGCCCCATCAGCAAGGACGTCCGCATCCTGTACCGCAACCCGGCGCTGTGGAAGGCGCTGCCGTCGCCCTACGAGGCCAGCGACGACCAGATCAGGGACGCGGCCAGGAAGGCGGGGGGCGCGGACGCCGCGGCCCCGGCGGTGGATGCACAGGTGGCCGCAATCGCCCGCTATCCGCGTTCCGCAACCACGCCGCCCTCGATCGTCGACCGGTTCGCCCGCTCGGTGCTCGACATCGGGTTCGGCCCTTCGGTGGCGAAGGCCCTGAAGATGATGATCCGCCAGTGATGCAGGGAACGGGGAACGCAAGGATGGCCTGCGCAGGGGGGGATGGATGGCGCGCGTATCGATAGTCATTCCGTGCTACAACGCGGGCGACCTGATCTTCGAGGCGGTGGATTCCGCCCTGGCGCAGACCTTCGCGGACGTCGAGGTCGTCATCGTCGATGACGGCTCGACGGACGAGCGCACCCGCCAGATCCTCGATTCGGCCAACTGGCCCAGGACCAGGATCATCCGCCAGAAGAACGCCGGACCGGCAGCGGCACGGAACGTCGCCGTCGCCAACGCGACCGGGGAGTTCATCCTGCCGCTCGACGCGGACGACAGGATCGACCCGACCTACGTCGAGAAGGCGCTCGCGGTCATGGACGCCCGGCCCGAGGTCGGCGTGGTGTACTGCCGCGCGATGAAGTTCGGCGCCGAGCAGGGGCCCTGGGCGCTTCCGGCGTACAGCCTGCGCGAGCTGGTCATCGACAACGTGATCTTCGTGACCGCGATGTACCGCAAGGCCGATTGGCTGGCGGTCGGGGGCTACAGCGAGGCGCTCAAGCACGGTGTGGAGGATTACGACTTCTGGATCAAGATCGTCGGCCTGGGCCGGGAAGTGGTCCAGTTGGACGAGTTCCTCTTCCACTACCGGATCCAGGCCAGTTCGCGCACCACCAGCTTCCAGCAGGACCGCTCGGTCGTGGTGAGTACCTACGCGAAGATCTTCAGGGACAATGCCGCCTTCTACCTGAAGAACGCCGAGTACCTGTTCGAGCACCGGTTCGGGCTGTACGACGAGCTGCTCCGCTACCGGGCGCGGTACGGGCGGCTGGATGCGTTCATCTCGGCCAGGCCGCGGTTGCGGGCCTTGCTGGGGCGGCTGGCGAGGTTGTTCCGGCTGGTCTGAGCGCGGGGCGCAGTTCTTCAACGAGGGAGACTAGGTCCATGTCCAGGCGTTTCCTGTCCGTCGCCGCCGCGCTGGTCGTGCTCGCGGCGGGTGGATGTCGTGAGCGGGCGGTGCCACAGGCACAGCCCGGGGCGGCGGTTGCCGAAGCGGTGGCGCCGGCAGGCGCAGGCGCGCGCTCGTTCGGGATGTCGGCGCTGGAGGCGGCGCAATGGACCGGGAAGCCCTGCAACCTGGACATGATCGACCGGGGCCCCCCGGACGCCGCCCTGGCCACCGCGCAGCCGCACCTGTTCGAGGGCTTCCTGGTGGGGCCGGACGGCAGGCCGGGCGGCGATTTCCAGTTCGTCCTCAAGGGCGCGACGTCCGCATTCGCGATCCCCGGCGCCACCGGCGTTGACAGGCCCGACGTCGCCGAGTACTTCAAGGATCCCTCGCTGGCGGACGCGGGGTTTGCGTTCACGGCCAGCCTGGCCGGGGTCCCAGCGGGCGAGTACCAGCCGGTGCTGGTGCTCGGGCGGGATGGCGCCATGTTCTTCTGCGAGACGGGCCGGCGCGTCGTCGTCCGGTAACCGCGAATCCCAGGAGTGGCTACTGTGGAGAGTCTTCCGAAGACGCGGCGCGCGCTGGTTCCTGGCGCCTACGAGGTGGCGGTCGTCGCGATCGCCGGCGCGCTGGCCATCGCGCTGGTGACGCTCCATTACCCGGGCCAGATGTCGCTGGATAGCGTGGTCGCCCTGTACGAGGCCTCGCTCGGCAAGGCCGTGGGCTGGGGGCCGCCGTTCTTCGCTTCGGTCCTCGCCTGGCTTGGCGGTGGCGAGACGGGGGCGGGGCGTTTCGTCGCGATCAACACGTTCGCCACCTATGGCGTGTTCGCGATCCTGTTCCTCTGCGCCACGCGGGCGCCGGGCATCGGTGGCTTGTGGCGGACCGCGGCGGCGGCGTTCCTGGCGCTGAATCCGCTCTTCATGGCGTACGCGGGCATCGTCTGGAAGGACGTGATGCTCGCGACCACGGCCGCAGTGGCCACCGTGATGATGCTGGTGGCCGGCAGGTTCTCCCGTCCGCTGGCAACCGCGGCCTTCGTCCTGGCCGTCGCCTGCATATCCGTGCAGCCCCTGCTCAGGCAGCAGGGCATCCTCCTGGCTGTTCCGCTGTCGCTGGCGTGCGCCTGGGCGGCGGGGAAGTACTGGGGCAAGGGAAGGCTGCACCGCCGTGCGGCCCTGGCCGTACTCGCAGCGGTGATGGCGCTGGGCACGGCGTTTTCCTGGGCGGCCGGGCGGACCGTGGCGAAGCTGCCGGCAAGCCCGGTGTCGGTGGGGCTGCTGACGATCGCCGCGTACGACATCATCGGCACGGTCGCCTACGCCCGGCCGGACGACCCGTCGGAATGGGCCAGGGCCCCCGGCGACGTAATCGACCGGATGCGGCGCGACTACAGCCCGGAAAGGATCGACAGCAGCTGGGCGAGCGACGAGGTCAAAGGCTACATCAGCAGGCTGTCCGCCGACGACCTGAAGGAGATCTGGCTCGAAGGCATCCGCCATGATCCGCACGCCTACCTGACCCACAGGTGGGCCGCGTACAGGGCGCTGCTGGGCATGGAGTCGATGGACGGGTGCGTGCCTGCGTACTGGGGAGTGGCGGGGATCCCCGAGCACCTCGACGTTCTCGGCATACCGGAAGCGATGGACGAGAAGGACCGTTTCCTGGGCAGGAAGATACTGGCGCTCAAGGACGGGTTCTTCTTCCGGCACTGGTGGTATGCCGGCATCCTGGCGCTGGCGACCCTGGTCGCCCTGCGCCCATCGAAGGCCCCCGAGATATGGGTGGTGAGGGGCGCCCTGGCCGCGGCATGGATCTATCTCGTGAGCTTCATCCCGACTTCCATAGCCTGCGACTTCCGCTACCTCTATCCCATGACAACCTTGGCTACCGTCATCGCCATTTACCTGGTCACCGAGGCTCCTCGCCTGCGTGCCCACCGCCAGGAGGAAGCATGAGCGAGCTGCTTGCGGCACAGGGACTCCTCGGGCAGGGTCGGCCCGGTGGCGAGGGCCGGCCCCGCATCGCGGTGGTGATTCCCTCCTACAAGGTGCGCGCGCATGTCCTGGACGTGGTGCGTTCCATAGGGCCGGAGGTCGCCGTCATCTATTGCGTCGACGACGCGTGCCCCGAATCCAGCGGCGACTTCATCGAGCAGAACTGCACCGATCCCCGGGTGAAGGTGATCCGGCATGCGGTGAACCAGGGCGTCGGCGGGGCCACCCTGACCGGATACCGCCAGGCCGCGGCCGACGGCGCCGACGTGATCGTGAAGATCGACGGGGACGGGCAGATGGATCCGGCGCTGTTGCCACTGTTCGTCGCCCCCATCCTCCGCGGGGAGGCCGACTACTGCAAGGGCAACCGGTTCTGGGAACTGAGCGAGATCCGGCAGATGCCGTGGTTGCGCCGGATCGGCAACCTCGGCCTGTCCTTCATGGCCAAGGCGTCGACCGGCTATTGGGACATCTTCGATCCCACCAACGGCTACACGGCCATCCACGGCCGGGTCGTCGCGAGGCTGCCCGCCGAGGCCATCAGCAAGCGCTACTTCTTCGAGACCGATCTGCTGTTCCGGCTCGGAACCATCCGTGCGGTCGTCGTGGACGTGCCCATGGACGCGAAGTACGGCGACGAAGTCAGCAACCTGAAGGTATCCGACGTCCTGTTCGAGTTCGCCTACAAGCACGCGCGGAACCTGTTCAAGCGCATCGCCTACAAGTACTATCTGAGGGATCTTTCGATCGCCTCCCTGGAGCTCGTCGTGGCGGTGCTCCTGCTGGCGTTCGGGGTTTCCTACGGCGGCTGGCACTGGTGGCAGCTGGCCGGCTCCGGCCAGGCGGCGCCCGTGGGCACGGTGGTGCTGCCGGCGCTGGCGATCATCAGCGGGATCCAGTTCCTGCTGGCCTTCCTCGGTTTCGATATCGCCAGCGTGCCGCGCCGGCCGATCCATCCCTACCTGGTGGATATCAAGGGCAAGGCCCGAACGTGACCGGCGACGGGGCCATGGCGCGCCATGGCCCGATGGACCGGATACCCCGGCGGGGCGGCGCATGGCCCCGCACCGGCGCCATGTGAGGTCGAATGATGCAGGGTGGTACCGCACAGGACCGTAGCAGTGGCATGACCGCGAAGGCGCTCCTCGTGGCCGGGGCGCTGGTGCTGGTGGCATGGTTCGTGTTCGAGCCCTACCAGAGCCACTACCTCTCGGCCCTGGCCATGCTGGGCGACACCGCCACGCAGGCCTACTGGGGCGTGGCGAAGGGCGGACGGGGGGACGAGTGGTCGACGTACCTGCCCATGCTCAAGCAGGCATACCTCGAGGGCTTCCCCGCGGTATCCGCGCTGGAGCCGTACCGGGAGCGGCTGGACTGGTTCATCGCCATACCGCATGCCGACCTGTCCCTCCTGTTCCTGCCGAACCATCTCCTCTACTGGTTCCTGCCCGGCGGGAAAGCCCTGTCCTTCCAGGGCCTCTACTACAACGCGGTGCTGCTGGGCTCGGCGTACTGGCTGATGCGCAATCTCGGGGTCGGCCGGCTGGTCGCCGTGACGGCCAGCCTGTCGCTGGCCTTCAGCCACTTCTACCAGGTGTGGTGGACGAGCAACTTCCCGGCGCTGGCGATGTGCCTGCTGCCGTTCGCGATCCTGACCTCGCGCCTGCGCGACGCGATCAGGTGGCCGGCCCTTTCCTGGGCGGTGGCGGCGATGCTGCTCGGGCAGATGTACCCGCCGTTCTATTTCGGTGTCGCCGTGGGGATCATCCCTTTCGTGCTGGCCGTGCGCACGGACCTGCTCAGGCCGCGGACGCTGGCGCTGGCGGCCGCCTCGGCGGCGGCGGGCCTGGGCGTCTACCTGTTGCTGGAATGGGATTACGTGGCCGCCGTCGCGGGGACCTCGTACCCGGGGAGCCGGGTCAGCACCGGCGGCGATTCGAACGTTCGCGCCCTCCTCGGAGTTCTCTTCCCGACATTCCCCAGCGGTGCATCAGGCGGGTACATCGAGGTCGTCTACAACTTCGCCATTGCCGGGACCATCTTCCCCGCGCTTGCGCTGGCGGTGCTGCCGTTCGCGCGCTGGGACCGGGACATGCTGCGGCTGTCGCTGGTCTCGGCCGCCGTCGCGCTCCTGCTGGGCACTTATGCCGTGCTGGGTTTCCCGCCCTGGCTGGCGAAAGCCACAGGCTTTTCCATCATGCCCGGGCGCCGCGCCCATCTGGGCCTGTCGCTGCTGGTGCTGTTCTATAGCGCCTGGGTGGTATCGAGGAACTTCGACAGGTTGCGCCCGGCGGCGCTGCTTGCCGTCGGCATCGTGATGGCCGCGGTTGCGTGGTGGAGCGGGGTCCCTGGTGAGCTCGAGCAGGGCTTCCCTGGGGTGCGCTGGTATGGATACCTGCCTCTCGCCGTGCTGTCGGTGGCGTTCCTGCTCGTCCTTGCTTTCCGCGTCCCGGCCGGCGGCGCGCGCGCGATGGCCTCCGGCCTGCTCGTGGCCATGGCTGTGGCGCATGTGGCGATCTTCGGTTCCTTCAATCCGGTCATGCGGGCTTCGGACATCCTGCGGCCGGTCGACACGCAGTTCACCCGCGACCTGCGCGCGTTGCAGCGTCTTGCCGGCGACCGGCCGCTCGCCATCCCGGGGAATTTCGGCCACGTGCTCCGCGGCGAGGGTTTGCCGGCGCTGCAGGCGATCCACATGGCCAACGTGGAGGTGCGGCGTTACCAGCGGGTTTTCCCGGAACTGTCCATCGCCGAGGCGACCGCCCTGTTCAACCAGTTCCGCGGGATCGGCCTGGAGAATGCCGGCGCATGGAGGATCGAGGACGTGATGGTGTACTTCCCGCTGCGGCATCGCGCGGTCGCCTTCCGGCACACCACGACCGCTGACGGGAAACCGGGGGGGATGAGCGTTCTCGCCGGTGCGCCGACGTACGAGATCGAGCCGTCCGCAGCGGGGGCGCTGGTGTACTGGAACGCGACGCTGGCGCGGCCGCTTCCGGTCGACGCGGAGCTGACCGTGCGCATTCCCTGCCAGTCCGCGGACAGCTGGGTGAGCCGTTACCCGCTGGCTGCCGATGCGGTGCCTGGCGGGGTCGCGCTGCAGGGCGTCGTGGGCGGCTTCCGGGTCGAGTCCGGCGACGCCGCGGCCTGCGCCAGCGGAATCGGCCTGTTCTCCACTGAGGGGATCGAGATCGTCGACGCATCGGCGATCACCGAGCTCGACCGGGCCGATGTGGCGGCCATGGCCTGGTCCGGCAGTGCGTGCGCCGTCGACGAGGCGGCCGGAAAGGAGGTCATCGAGCATCGCCGCGGGGACGCGCTGACCCTGTCCGGTTTCGTGGTCGGTCCAGGCAACGAGCCGGCCCGGGACATCGGTCTGCTGCTGAAGGGCGAGCGGAACTTCTCGATCCCGGTTTCGCGGCGGATCGCGCGCGCCGACGTCGGCGACTACTTCGGGGACCCGCGCCTGTCCGACTCGGGTTTCGCGGTGTCCACGAGCCTGCAGGCGGTGCCGCCAGGGTCCTATGAAATCCACCTGACGATGCGCAAGGACGGGGCGACCCTGTTCTGCGAGGCGGGGAAAACGCTCAGGCTGGGCGACGCGGCGGGCGCCGAGTAACAACGCCGGAGCGCGATGCGTGCCGCGGAGCCGCCTGCACGTTATCGAGGAACGGCCGGGAGGGCCGGGGCCCTGCCGCGGCCGCGCATGCGACACCGCCTTGCGGCGGCGTCGCATGTGCAGGGATCAGGACAGCTGGGCCTCGAGCTCCGGCAGGATGGTGAACAGGTCGCCCACCAGGCCGATGTCGGCGACCTCGAAGATCGGCGCCTCCGGATCCTTGTTGATCGCCACGATGGTGCCGGCGTCCTTGATGCCG
>Ga0207865_101835_pt1 | contig 14334 bp, 15 predicted proteins | sample HigsolmetaAR204D_FD_184836 | JGI IMG/M metagenome (GOLD analysis project Ga0207865, IMG submission 184836) | Ionic liquid and high solid enriched microbial communities from the Joint BioEnergy Institute, USA - AR20-4-D (SPAdes) (version 2) ...
TGTGAAGATCAGCGATAAAATCCCCAATAGAATCGGTTGAAAATTCCCCATTTTCATCGCAGACTCTCTCCTTGGAGGAGAGAGAAATTATGGTAAAGAATGGGGAGTTTTACATGATTCACGAGATGAGGAAACGTGGCATGAGTATTACTCGGATCGCGCAGGAAATGGGGAGGGATCGAAAAACCATTCGTAAGTGGCTAAACAAGAAGGAACCTGAATCCTATCAGCGAAAGGTCACTCGTCTCGGCAAGCTGGATCCGTTCAAGGATTACGTTCGCCGCCGAATGGAGGAAGGTTGCCTGAATGCGAGAGTTATCCTGGAAGAAATCAAGGCAAAAGGGTATACCGGTGGGATTACCACTCTGCGAGTCTTCATGAAACCGTTCCGGCCCACCGTCATCAGCAAAACCACCGTCCGATTTGAAACAGATCCCGGATACCAAGCCCAAGTCGATTGGGGACGGTTTACGGTGGACTGGCACGGCAAACCAAAACGGCTCTATGCGTTTGTCATGGTCCTCAGCTATTCTCGCATGATGTATCTGGAGTTCACTGAAGATGAGAAGTTGGATACGCTCATCAGTTGTCACCATCGGGCTTTTGAGTATTTTGGAGGGGGTACGGAGGTGATGCTGTACGACAACATGAAGACCGTTGTGAAAGACAGAGATGAACAGGGCCATCCCGTCTGGAATGAGCGTTTTTCCCGATTTGCCAGCCACCACGGCTTCCTTCTTACGAGCTGCCGGCCCTATCGCGCTCGCACTAAAGGAAAGGTCGAAAACGGAATTGGCTATGTTCGCAAGAACTTTTGGCCGCGAGTTCGGGAATTCAAGGGAGTAGACGATCTGAATCGTCAAGCTCGTGAGTGGCTAAATCAAGTGGCCAACGTGAGGATTCATGGAACCACGCACGTCAGGCCGGTTGACCGCTGGCATGAGGAAAAGCTGAAACCCATGAACCCAACGCCGTTTGCGGTCGTCGACCGTCATGCTCGGAAGGTATCAGCCGACTGCCTGGTATCGTTTGAGGCCAACCGTTACTCCGTTCCCTTCCGTTTTATGGGGCAAATCGTGCATGTCCAGGACGACAAGAACGGACGCATCCGGATTTACAGTGGAGACACACTCATCGCTGAACATCCCAAGGCCGTCCAAAAAGGGCAGCTGGTCATCAACAAAAAGCACTTCGAAGGACTGCGCCCAACCGGTCAACATCGAGTTCCTGCCCCAATGCCCAAACTTGTTGACCGACCAGCCCCTGAAGTGCTGGAACGAAACTTATCCGTGTATGAACAATTCCTCGACGAGGCGGTGAGGCTCCAATGATTGGGCTGCAAGAACGTCTTGAGGATGCCTTCCACCAATTCGGATGGACTCGCATTCCCGAGGTGCTTCACCACCACGCCGAAGAAGCTTCCAAACACAATATATCGTATCTGGAATTTCTGGACAAGCTGCTGCAGGAGGAGTTGGCGGCAAAATGGGATCGGTATATCCGGACCCGGACACGTCTAGCCAACTTGCCCTTTCACAAGACCCTGGATCAATTCGACTTTCGTTTCCAACCATCCATCGATGAACGGCGAATCCGGGATCTGGCGACCCTTCGGTTTATCGAGCACCAGGAGAATCTCATTTTCCTCGGCCCGCCCGGTGTGGGGAAAACACATTTGGCCGTTGCACTGGCTTTGGAGGCGATTAAGCAGCGGTATACGGTGTATTTTACAACCGCCCATGATCTCGTGCAAACGCTTCAGCAGGCCGATCAGAACCATACGATCAAACAAAAAATTCGCATGTACACCAAGCCGCGTCTGTTGATCATCGATGAGATCGGCTATCGCAAGATGGACGAACCGGCAGCCCATTTCTTCTTCCAAATCATCTCCGAACGATACGAGACCGGCTCTATCATCCTGACTTCCAACAAGTCGTATGGTTCATGGGGAGAAATCTTTGGAGACTCTATACTGGCCACAGCCATCCTGGATCGTTTGCTGCATCATTCCACCACAATCAATATCAAGGGGGAAAGTTACCGCATCAAAGAAAAGAAAAAGGCGGGTTTCTTCCGACCAGAAGGGCATGAAGAACACCCAAAGGAGTAGTCCTTGTTTCCGCCCCCTAAGGGGCGTATAAAATAACTCTTACTGGGGAATTTTCGATTGATTTTTTTGAGGAGCTTTCTTTTGATCTTGACACATGCCATTCGGACTCATTCGTGGCAACTGTGTCAGACTCATTTTGTGCGGATTATCCTAGATGCCACGCCCAACAACTGCAGAAGGAATTGTATACCCGCGTTCGTGCGATATTGGATGCTCCTGATCTTGAGACGGCACAATTGTTGTAGCAACAAACAGTGGAAAGGTAAGAGGACAAAGCTGCAAAGGCGATTTCCGTTTGGAGAATGGTATATATGATGCCACAGCCGTTCTTCTACTCCCTGAAAAGTACTGCAAACGACTTCGAAATTCGAGGTATAGCTCGCAAAAATTATTTCCATATCCCGAAACCTCCCTTCGTTTATAATAAATGCTATGGAAGCACCGAAGCCAAGGGGGAAAAGCATGGGTTTTTTCGGCAGAAAAGAACCAGAGGTAAAACAAAAAGTGCTCTGTTGGGTGCATGACAATGAACGGACCTACCATCAGGAAATAGATGTCATGTCTTCAATTTTGTCCGATCTGATTCAGCGGGCCACAAGGGAAAACAAGGAGATCGTGTTTTTATGTGTTGGCTCGGATCGCTCAATTGGCGACGCATTGGGGCCGTTGGTCGGGACGATGCTGAAAGAAAACGGGATTGCGTACCAGGTGTACGGTACGCTGGAGGAGCCGGTTCATGCCTTTAACCTGGAACATACATTGAAGACGATCCAGCGGCAGTTCCGGCAGCCGTTCATCATCAGCATCGATGCCGGGCTGGGGGAAAGGGAGCAGGTTGGAGCTGTTTTGTTGAAAGAGGGACCGCTGCTTCCGGGGCGGGCCCTGCAAAAAGTGCTTCCGGCAGTGGGCGATTATCACCTGACCGGGGTTGTCAATTATCTCGATCCGCTGCCAGCAGCGCAGTTTTTAAATGATACCCGTCTATTTACAGTGATGAAGCTGGCCAGAACGATTGTTCAAGCAATTACAAACGTTACAAACAACCAGGGCTGCGCGAGGTAAGCAGCAACCCTGGTTTATGGATGGCGCCATGAAGATGGCGGGATAAAGGATCGGCAGTTATCTCCATCTTACCCGATTTGTTAGATAATCGCTCCAGTCAGTACAGCCAACACGATGATAACGAGGGAACAGAGGAGTGCCCATTTGATCGCGTATCGCTGAAATTCGCCCAGATCGGTTTTGACCATGCCGACCAACAGTAGAGTGGAAGCGACGAGAGGGCTGAGAAAATGGACTGGCTGCCCGAGCACAGAGGCCCGCGCTACTTCGACAGGATCGATACCATATGCGGAAGCGGCTTCAGCCAAAATCGGCAGGACACCGAAATAGTAGGCGTCGTTGGATAAGACGAAAGTAAATGGCATGCTCGTCAGTGCGACAACGAGCGGGAAGAAGTTACCCAATGATTCCGGAATGATGGCAACGAGTGAATTGGCGATGGCGTCTACCATCTTCGTTCCTTCAAAAATGCCTGTGAAAATACCGGCGGCAAACACAAGTGTAACGACGGTGAGAGCGTTTCCGGCATGGGACAGCACGCGCTCCTTCTGCTCATCCAGATTGGGGTAATTGATCATCGATGCCAGCACAAACCCGATTAAGAACAAAACAGGTACCGGAAGAAGGCTGGACACGAGAATTACCATAACCGAAAGCACCAACAGCAAATTGACCCATACCAGCTTGGGGCGCTTGATATCTTCCTGCAACGCGTAGGTAGCGGCAGCTTCGGAAAGGAAAGATTCATTCCGCCCGTCGAGTTCGATATCAATGACACCGATACGTTCACGCTCTTTTTTGCCAAGTAGATACGCGATGCTGATCACACAGATAATTCCGCCAAACATGGTTGGCAGGAGCGGGATGAAAAATTCTCCGGCGTCCAGTCCCAGTGCGGTGATCGCTCTCGTAGCGGGACCGCCCCAGGGTGTCATTCCGCTCATAATGCTCAACGAAAGCAGGGAAATCGTAGCCAGCACTAGCGGTCTCATCCCCAAACGCTTGTAAAGCGGAAACATCGCAGAGATCGTAATCATATGAGTGGTTGTGCCATCTCCATCCAGTGCAACGGTGAGGGCCAATACCGCTGTACCGATGGCGATCTTGACCGGATCTCCTTTTGCAATCTTCAATATTTTCCGAATCAATGGGTCAAACAATCCCGCATCGATGAGGACACCAAAGAACAAAATGGCAAACAGGAGCAGCGCTGCAGACGGTGCAACCGTTTTTAATCCTGCCAGCATCATGTCTCCAAGCTGCGAACCGAAGCCGCCGATCACCGCAAAGAGAATCGGGACTACTGTGAGAGCGGTGACAGGAGACAACCGTTTGGCCATAATAAGATACGTAAAGACGACCACCATGGATATACCGAGTAACGTAAGAATATGAACCCCTCCTCCAACAAGCAATCGCTTACAAATCTGCTTGTTGAAATTTGTGTGCTGTTACCATCTAGGGTAGTGCAAACGAAAAAATAAAGGAAATACATATTTTTTTGCAGTTTTCGAAAAAAAAACTTATAACTAAAACGCAAACTTTTGTCCTGCGTTTACAGCCGGTTAAATGCTAGTCTCTTTGTTTAGGAAGTCGACAAAATGTTTGACGGTGGACAAGCGAAGGACATCCGGGTTGTACATCAGCCATGTATCTCTAAGTACAGGCTCCCCATTTTTATAAGACAGGCCATACGTGTGCAAGTTGTCTGAAGGCTGCAGACAGATTTCCGGCAGTATGGAGACGCCAAGTCCGTGTTTTACCATTTCTTTGCACGTTTCCTGGCGGTCGTTTTCCATGGTTACCATCGGCGGATCGGAGAAGCGGTCATGCCACCAGCCGTTGATCAGATTTTTTAGCGAGCTGTCGGTTTTGTAGTTGATAAACGGAAGCTGCGGCAAATTGTCCAAGTCGACCTCATCCTTCGAAATGAGAAAAAGACGTTCTCTGTGCAAAAGCGTTTTGATCCCGTACCATTCATAATTGCCCCGCAAGATCCCCACCTGAACGCTGGATGAGTTCAACAGATGCATGATTTCTGTGCTCCATCCCGTGTTTACGCTGAACTGGACGTGAGGAAACTGATCGGAAAACTTTTTTAAAATTTTCGGCAGCTTGTACTGAGCGAAGTTGCTGGAAACCCCGAGACGCAAAGTGCCTCTTACTTCTTTCTGCATGTTTAGTATGTAATCTTTTGTCTTCTGTAGCTTTTTGATCATTTCCTCGGCATAATCCGCCAGGTAAATTCCTTCCGATGTAAATTCAATCCCGTTTTTGATTTTGAAAAACAGGCGTGTGCCAAATTCCTTCTCCAGGTTTTTCAGACGGTATGTCAGGGCTGGCTGCGAGATGTACAAACGCTCGGCAGCGCGGCTTATATTTTTCTCTTCATACAACACGCGAATGGCGATCCAGTCTTTTTCGTCCATTCTTCCAACACCTCAGCTCCTGATTATAAATTTTTTTTGTCAGAATCCAAATAAAATATGTATTTCACTTATGATTCCGTTTATTTTACGATACGTTTACCGAATTCGCAATCAGAAAGGGTAGGAGGGAATGCCGATGAAAGTGCCAGTCGTGATCATGAGAGGCGGTACAAGCAAGGCTGTTTTTTTGAACTATGAGCATATGCCGAAAAACAAGTTGCTGTGGGAGGAATTCCTACTCGACATCATGGGCAGCCCGGATCATCGCCAGATAGACGGTCTGGGCGGAGCCAATTCGCTGACAAGCAAGGCGGCGATCATCAAAAAGGCGGAATCACCTGAATTTGATGTGGAATACACATTTGCACAAGTAAGCATCGATCATCAAATGGTTGATTTCAAGGGAAACTGCGGGAATATATCATCCGCGGTCGGTCCGTATGCGATCGAGCAGGGGATGGTTCCGATCAAAGAGCCGGTCACGACTGTACGAATATTCAACACCAATACGAAAAAGCTGATCATCGCCGAAGTAGAGGTCGAAAACGGCCGTGTAAAAGTGGATGGAAGTTGCTCGATTCCGGGCGTTCCCGGTACAGGCTCTCCGATTTACCTCTCGTTTACGCAGGCTGAGGGAGCGGTTACGGGAAAGCTCTTTCCGACGGGAAACCCGGTGGATATGATCAAAACAAAAAATCGTCTCATTCCGGTCTCCATCGTTGATGTTGCTAACCCACTTGTATTCGTTCGGGCGGCCGACATCGGACTGAAAGGGACGGAACTCCCCGACGAGTATACACCTGAAAAACTGAAAGAGCTGGAAGAGATTCGCTCGATCGCAGCTGAAATGTGCAGGTTTGCCGACCGGAAAGAGGCGACTGCAAAATCTCCGGCAGTGCCGAAAATGACCATCGTCGCATCGCCGGCGGATTACACGGACGTTACCGGGAGCGAAAGAAAAGCTGCTGACATGGACATTGTAATTCGCATGATGTCCATGCAAAAACCGCATCAGGCGTTGGCGATCACCGGAGCGATCTGCACAACTGCGGCCGCTTTTCTGCCGGACACGATTCTATCCGAACTGGTCGAGATCAAGCAGGAAGTGTTTCGACTGGCTCACCCGGCAGGAATTATGGAGACGAAAGTGGATTTCGTAGCAGGTCACATCAGCGCCATCAAAGTCGTGCGTACAGCGAGAACGATATTGGAAGGCTACGTATATACGAAAAGGAATTATTTACAGTCCTATCATTTCGCGTAAATCGGGTTAGAAAATCTGTTACTATTTGGCGGAGGATTCGTAACTGGGCCCAGAAAGAAGAATCATGCGAATCACCCTTTGCGCACATGCAACTCGATAGGGGGACGATGTGAAGGGCTATGATCCGTTTTTTCTGGGAGAAAGGCATGGAGTTTCTCTACCTGAGTTGCAAGTTACGGGCATCAGGAATTGCCTGTTGCTTTGGGGCCTGGTTCCTTCTTGGGCACAAAATCGGCTACAAGATGATCAATGCGCGCGCCGAAACACTGCGGGAGAAGCCGGCATTTCGGCGGCTGTTTGAACGCAAGCGCTGTATGATCCCTGCCGACGGCTTCTACGAGTGGAAGCAGATGGACCGGGGAAAACAGCTGATGAGAATTACCATGCGGGACGGAGAACCCTTTGCCTTCGCCGGCCTCTTTGACACCTGGACTTCGCCCAACGGCCAGAAACTTCACACCTGCACGATCATTACCACCCAGCCCAACGAGGTTGTAGCAGACATCCACGACCGGATGCCGGTGATTCTACGGCGGGAGGATGAAAGCATTTGGCTCGACCGGGAAAAGTACGATGCCGATCTGCTGCAGTCGCTGCTCGTGCCATATGATGCCGGTCAGATGCGAGCGTATCCAGTATCAATGATTGTTGGAAGCCCGAAAAATGATTTCCCTGAATGCATTGTGGAGGTTGCTTGGCAGTAGCCACAACCTCCTGTCTTTTCGTCTAAGGATTCGACACTCAGAGTGCCGAAATGAAGGTATGGAGTGATGTCAAGATCATCCACTCGGGACGGTTTGCGCGCGACGAAGGTAGAGAACGAGAATCAGACGAAGTATGTCTACCTAAACGGAAAAGTAATTGAGGAACTGGACGGGTCCCCTGTATCGAGGCAATGCAGGATTTAGACCAGGATTGAATCGCGTACGAGTAATGAATCAAGCTCTTCTCGTCCGAGGGGGGCTTTGATGTTAATGCAAAATAGCTAAGAATGTATCAAGACGCTTCATATATTTTTCGGAAGGCCGGTACTCATCTTTTTCCCATCCTAATATCATACGCGGGCTCAACCCAAGAATTTCTCCAAATTCTCTCTTGGTATATCCATGATACAGTCGAGCCTTTTTGATCCGCTGGCCTAGTGTATGTTCCGGAAGGTTCTCAAAACAACCGAGGTAAGCGATTGACATCCCCAATGCCTCAGACAACTTTCTGAGGCTAGGTGGGCTTACTGTTAACTTGTTCTGTTCGGCCAGACGAAGAGATCGGACACTAAGACCGGTTGCAGCAGCAAGCTCGACAAGTAACATGTTTTTCTCTAATCGTGTACGTCTGATACGTCCTCCGGGTGTGTCATCTTCCGGCAATGCAGGAGACATTGAAGTCTTCCTGTGAATCGAAATTTCTAGGTTGTTATCTTCACGCTTGGTTATTGGTGTATGCCCAATACCTGAAAGGAAACAGAGGTGCGAGGTATGCTGCATTTTACTGTGAAGTTTAGTGATGATTTTACGCAGCACATACCATACTGTACTGTCCAGGTTACCTCATCGGAGGGTGTCAAGATAGACGAATACGTAATGAGTTTTGATGATTTTGTCGAGTCCATCCGAAATTCTGAATGGGAGGATTTAAGACCAATGAGAATCCTCGGGGTTCAGAAACGGAAACGACTACGAAAAATCATCGGAAGGAAACGGATGAAAAATCCGGCGATACGCATTGAGACACCTACCTTGCCCGTCAACTGTGTCAAACACATCTGGATTAATCGAGCGCAGAAGATCCAGATGGTATTTATCGAGGTACCGAAAGGAAAATGGGACATCGCCTATTACAACACCACTTTTGAACAAGTGGGATTCCCGCGGATGTTGTTTGGGTACCGAATTCGGGATGGTCGCATTCAACAGATGCACATCTTGGCCGTAAAGGACAAGGGGAGGATTCGCGAGGACACTGAACTATACAAGTTTCCTTACGCGAATGTATCGAATGGTGTGGTTTGTATGGGGGGAAATACGTTGCCGGTTATCAAAGACTTGGCTCAACTTGCTACTATGCACCAGGTCTTTTTTGCGGCTCCCAGTTCTACCTGCTATTACAACACAAACCGGAACGAATCCGGGATCAGTGATTTACGGGAGCTATACAATCGCATGCAGGGACAGGATTTTCCAGAGGAATGGTTAACATCCAAGCAACAAACGTTTGGACAATACTGCCAAGAACTGTAGATCAAAGACTTTAGCGAAAGCTACAGTCTTTATTTTTTATGAAATGAATCCAAGAGGAGGCATGGAAGACATGACTGACAAACTGTATCAAGAAACTTTGTTCAGCTTTTTAGGAGAAGAGGAACCGGAGGCCATCCAGGACACAGGAAAAGGCAAAAGGACGACGGCAGCCACGAAATCACGGGTAGCTTCCAAGGACCAAAAGAAAACGGCTGTATCTGTCACGAAAAGTGAACCGGAAACATGGGAACTGAACACCGAGACGATCATCCGGTATGGCGGGGAGAACATTCCTCTGACCGATTACTTTACACCGGAAGAAATCACGAATGGTCTTCCAGACAGTTCTCCAACTGATGAACAAACTAAAGGAGACAACACCGAAGAGAAGTTGAGGAACATTACTGGCGAAGACGTGAGGAAACGGATGGAGAATGACTTTGGTGAACTAACTGAAGAGTTAACAACGATGACATTCATTAAGGAAAAGAATATGATTATCCCTGTTCTAACCGCACGAAAGAAAGGAAGCGGCATGATCTTGGATCGCCGACATGGTGTTTATCTGAAGTTGGAGGATGCTGTGGCAAATCGCCGGTCCAACATGTATGTTCCCGGAGCTGATGGTCATATGTACCATATCCGCGAAACAGAAGCGTTAACGATCTGCAAAAGGGCTCGGAAGGTTCCTAGTGTTCCGGCGTTGGTAGAAGGTGTGCGTCTAAAATTCCCCAGGATTCCCTGGGGGATTCTGACGCAGTTTTTGATTGTTGCCCGTTACTTCGCCCGGACACATGGCGCTGAGGTTCATGGCGAGATTTACTGGGGAGAAGAAGGGTACCAACTAGTGATTCCGGCACAGATTGTGAGCAGAGACATGTGTGAACCAACTGAGCAAGTAGCTTACGTGGAAAACGTCGTGAAAGTGATGGAAATCCACTCTCACCATACGATGGAAGCCTACTTTTCTTCCCAAGATGATCGATCTGAGCAGGCGCCGATCCTCTATGCGGTTGTGGGAAGGGTGCTGGATTTCTTCCCGCAAATTCTGGTGAGGACGTGTCTGGACGGGGAGTATCTGATCATCAATCCCCATATTGTCTTTGAATCACCATTGGAGTCTCCGACGAACCTGGACTTTCCTCAAGTGTTCGTGAAAGGAGCAGGAGACGATGATACGGTTTAACGAACGGAAGAAGATCTTTTACTATATTGTTCAGATCGGCGCAGGCGCAAATGGCGGATATATTCTGCAGCAATGCGCTCAAATGATGAATATATTCAAGGTACAGGGGTTTTACCTGGTGGCCGATCCGGATACGGTAGAACAAAAGAATTTGGCTAATCAACTCTTTATACCAAAGGATGTCGGACAGAAGAAAGCTGCGGTACTGGCTAACCGGTACCGCAGCCATTATCAAGTGCCGATCGCTGCGTTTGATGAACGGTACATTGAGGATGAAAGAACGTTAGACCGATTGTTTCAGTTCACGGATTATCGCGGGTGTTACAGTTGGGACACGTTTTTTCTCCCAATTCTGATCGGCGCAGTGGATAACAACTACACACGCCAGGTCATGCACAGTTACTTTCTCAGTCAAGAGAAGTTGCTCTACATCGATGTGGGAGTGGAAGCTGCCTGGGTTCCTCGTGATGGCCGGCCACGTGAAGAGTGGACAGAGGAGGAGCGGCAGCGCCACGCGAATACCGGCTGGACCGGACAAGTAGTTGCCGGATTGAGAATGAACGGAAAAACCGTTCTGGAACCTGTAGCCGGCCGCTTCCCGGACATATTGGAGGATAAGGACGAGATTGCTCCTTCTGGAATGGCATGTTCCCAGGTGATTGCATCCGAGCCGCAGCGGTTGATTACCAACCGGTTTGCAGCGCAGGCAGTGGCCGGTTACTTGAATGAATTGTTTGGGGAGAGAACGTTGTCTACACACGTGACGTTCTTCCACGCGAAGAAAATGTATATGCGTGGGGAAAGGATAAGCTTATAGTGTAAATAAGCACATGAATGGTACTGTCGCCTTTGCGTAAGCAGAGGCTATTTTTTTGTATGTTTCTACTAGAGCAAATTATTTACATATATCCTTATCATGCATTTTTTTCACCTATCATAGCCCAAAAGTGACGCAGAAGTCATGTTCTGCGTCACTTTGTAGATAAAGATTCAACAGATGTCGATATAAATTCATATAATTGCAATCCAAGTTTACGGCTACGGGTAGCTATAGATATCGATCTTTTTCTTCCGAAATTAGTAATAGGCAGAGCGAACAGCTGGAGATGACCGATATTTTTAGCCATCAATTCGGGGAAAATCGTGATTCCCATTCCAGCCGCTACTGCTCCAAGGATAAAGTCGCCAAAGGCTACCTCGCTGATAATGTTAGGCTTGTGGCCAAGCGATTCCATTTGTTCGATGATATGCTTCCTTGTATCACAAGGGGCTTGGTGAACGATTAGTGGTTCTTCGCATAGTTCGGAAAGCTCAACAGTTTTTCGCGAATGGAAACGATGATGTAAAGGAAACACCGCATAGTAAGACTCTGTAAACAATTCGCAACTCCACAAAGACTCCCCAACATATGATGAATCAACAAAGACTGCATCAAGTCTTCCTTCCTGTAATGATTGAATCAGCTCCCACGAAGTGTTTTGAATCATTAATGTCATTGGTCGGTCTAAAAGCCGAATTCCCTTGATCCTTGGGGGTAAATAATAAGTTGCCAGACTAGGCAGACTACCTATAACAATAGGAGTAGATCGACGATATTGTCTTAACTCTTGACGAATCGCGGCTAGTTCAGCGAGTACAGGCACAATTCGATTGTAAAAACGTTCGCCGGCTTCCGTCAGTTCAATACCAGTAGACGTTCTATGAAATAATGCAATATCAAGATCATGTTCTAGATTACGGATATGTTTGCTTAATGCCGGTTGAGAAAGACTGAGGGCTTTGGCAGCTTTAGACAAACTTTTTTGCTTAGCTGCTTCAACAAAACTTTGGAACCACTCTATATTCATCTGTTTCACTCCAATCGATATAACCAATTGTTATATCCTTCGAAAATAATGATAGTTCCGTTTGCCTTAACTAAATGGTAATCTTTCAAATGTCCAAGCTCATTTCATTATAACATATCGGTTTATGTGGCTATGATGGGTTGGACCCAATCAGGGTTTATCCATTGGATTGGGAATTTCTTGGTTCTGCATCCACAAATCGAAATAAGGTGGGGTCACCATGCGAAAAGTTCTTCTACTCACTATCGGCATGTTCGCTCTTGGGTTTGATGCCTATGTTGTGGCTGGTCTGTTGCCGGATATTGGGGCAACGTTCAATATAAACGCTTCACAAACGGGACAAGCGGTTAGCGTTTTCACCCTTTGTTATGCACTGGCAGCTCCCGTTTTTGCAACATTGTTGGCTGGAAAACCAATGCGCCGGATTTTATTACTTGCACTCACTGTTTTTTCAGTAGGTAATGGGGCTAGTGCACTAGCCTCGAGTTTCTTCTTGCTGCTTATGGCACGTGCAGTTGCAGGTATCGGAGCTGGGCTTTATTCCCCGCTGGCCGCTGCAGCTGCTGCATCTCTCGTTTCCAAAGAGAATCGAGGCCGTGCCCTTGGTATGACACTAGGCGGTATGAGCATGGGGACAGTCGTAGGGGTTCCACTTGGATTGATCGTTGCTAAACATCTAGGTTGGCACGGGACTCTTTGGGTAGTCACTGCACTTGGGCTGATCGCCATGATTGGGATTGTGATCTGGTTCCCAAACTTTCCGGCTTCGGCGCCACCGTCACTGCGTCAACGAGTTGCAATGCTGACCAATGGACGGGTTTCAGCAACCGTTGGTATCACTCTTATGACCAGCATTGCGAGCTTGGGTCTTTATACGTATATCGCATCCATCTTGCATAACCTGGCAGACATTAATAACATTACGCCATATCTATGGGCATGGGGGATTGGTGGTGTAATCGGGAGTTTTTCCATTGGCAGTCTGATTGATCGAACGGGCCGACCAGGCTTGCTCATGGCCGGTATTCTAGCAATAATGGCTATTGCCATGTTCAGCCTGCCATTGGGACTGAAATATCCTATTCTAAGTTTCCTGCCTTTTGTTCTTTGGGGGGCGGTGGGGTGGGCCTCACAAGCCCCACAACAACATGTATTACTTCACTTACAACCTAATCACAGCGCAGCTACTGTTGCTTTAAACAGTTCCGCTAATTATTTAGGTAGTGCGATAGGTTCTGCACTTGGGGGAATAGTTATGCTAGCTGGATTGGCACCTTCTCAACTTCCGTTTGCTGCCGGTTGCCTTGTACTAGTCACCTTCTTGGGACAATTGTTGGTTGTCATAAGAAAAAGCAAGGAACAGCAAATAACCAATTGAAGAATGAAAAAGACTACCTCGAAAATGAAGTGCACTCCTACAGTTAAATCGGATTTCCCAGGGGGTATTTCCAATGTCTTCTTTAAGGGGGTAATTCAGGAAGCTAAGTCATTTTCTCTTGCGGGATAATTTTACCACGGACGGATAGGGTGTAAACTGGGATACCGAGGAAGCCCATGCTGATGCCACGGGTGCCGACAGTGATATCTCCATTGTCGAGGATGAGATTGGTGGTGTGGGTATGGAAGTTGATGATGGCAAATGTAAAGGGAAATGCCTGGGGTATCTTGACACCACGTGACGGTGAAGATGAATATAGTGCAGATGGTGAACTTACCTTTGAATATGCACACGCGTGGAGATTCAATGCACCACCGATTTCTTTTTCTGTAACTGCTGGAGTTGTTTCCTTCGGATCAGAAATTGATGCCGATGGTGATGACTCTTGGAGAAAATCTGGACGCAGCACTTACTAAAGCAACCAAAAGACGAGGTCTGCTCCTCGTCTTTTTTATTTAAAATATTGACTAGGACAAAACAAATAATTTCGAAGACTCTCAGTATGAAAAGTATTTTTGCGAAGGGTAAGTTCCCAAGAACAAACAGGATTTATCGCAATAAAGGCAGTTACAACGAACCATCCTAAAAAATCTTGATGATCCGGGTAGCCCATAAGGTGAAGGACAAGCATCTCCTCAAACCGATCCGGGGTTATGTGTCAACGCCGACTTTATTTTGACCCACCATCGCCGGTTTAGAATTGACCCACCCGGCGATTTTTTGTTGGTTAGGTGGTAGAGGGGGAGCCGTAGGCTCCA
>Ga0207865_101844_pt1 | contig 14253 bp, 14 predicted proteins | sample HigsolmetaAR204D_FD_184836 | JGI IMG/M metagenome (GOLD analysis project Ga0207865, IMG submission 184836) | Ionic liquid and high solid enriched microbial communities from the Joint BioEnergy Institute, USA - AR20-4-D (SPAdes) (version 2) ...
GCGACTAATTTTGAGGAGGATTTCAAATGCCATTTATTCAGATTCATTTACTTGAAGGCAGATCAGAAGAGAAAATCAAAGACGTGATTAAAAATGTCACAGACTGTGTCGCTGATACTTTAGATGCACCGCTGGAAAGTATACGTGTCGTTGTGACGGAGATCCCTCCCACACATTGGGGCACCGCAGGCAAAACAAAAGCGGAAACAAAATAAAGAAAGTATTGAATTACAAGGACACCAATACTTCACTCGAGAATGAAAGATCGTTGTTTATTTTATGAAATTAGATGATTGGATTTGAGTATAATTACACATTTAGTTTAAAGGGGGGAAGGAAATGACGCTTGAATTGGGAATCTTGACAGTCCATACACCGAGAATGTGTTTTGAGGAATTAACGCCCGAATTTCAAAAACCGCTTGTCCGCTCTTTGAAAAAATTGTCCGCTCAGTTAGAAGAACTAAATCCAGATGTCATCTTAATTGCTTCTTGCCATTGGATGTCCTCTTTTCAACACTATGTGAACGCAACTCCTGTTCATAAAGGAGTACTCACAGCTTTTGAGTGCCCTGAATTAATTAAAGATGTGCCTTATTCATACCCGGGAGATTTTGATCTTGCTTCAGAATTGGTGGAGGCCGGAGTGAACGCAGGCCTCCCTGTTGTGAAAGTCGATGACCCAACTTATATTTGGGATTATGGTACGCTTGTTCCGCTCAGATATCTAGTTCCTAAGGAAAACATTCCTATTATTGATCTTTCGCTTACATGGGCAGCGAGTCTTGAAGAAACATTCCAGTGGGGAAGGATAATAAGTAAGGTATTGTCCAAAAGCAAAAAAAGAGCTGTCTTTATCAGCAGCGGAGCTTTGTCTCATAATCTTGTAAGGGACCCAGCAAGAATGCCAACATTAACAGAACAGGCGTTAAACAACCAGTTTGTGGATTACTTGTTAAAAGGGAAGTATGAAGCATGCTGGGAGATGCTTCCTCAATATAACCGAGTTGCTGGAGTAGAGTCAGGAGCTCGCCACCTTGCTATGTTATTGGGAGTGCTGCCGGAAAAAACGAAAGCTATTTTTCATGAATTTGGCCAATCTTCCGGAAGCGGTAATGTGATTATGACATTTTATCCACCGCATACTAATGAAAACTTGAATCGTCAAAACCATAAAGCAATAGAACGATAACTTATAAGGGGGAATGGTCATGCGGAAGATTGATGCAGGGGCCGTTATGAGCGGAAGTAACTTTAACCGCTTTCATATGATGGTTTTTCTTTGGTGTTTTTTCGCTATTGGTTTCGATGGCTATGAAATTGCCATGTTTGGGGTCAGTTTGCCGAAGTTAATGGCGGAATGGCACCTTTCTCCCGTTCTTGCTGGAGCGATCGGAAGTTATGGGCTTATTGGCATGATGATTGGAGCATTGATATTTTCTCCTCTTGCTGATAAAATTGGCCGAAAAAAAGTATTGGTTATTTGCATGTTTTTATTTAGTGCGTTCACTTTTGTAAGCGGTTTTTTGCACTCTCCACTTCTTTTTACTTGCTGTCGATTTATTGCAAGCCTTGGGATGGGAGGCTTAATGCCCAATGTTATTTCTTTAATGACGGAATTTTCGCCTAAAAAGAAAAGAGCGATCATAGTTGCCGCCATGTATTGCGGCTACTCATTCGGCGGTATTGTCGCATCTTTGGTGGGCATTTATTTAATGCCCAGCTATGACTGGCGAATTCTTTATTGGCTCGGAGGTATTCCGCTGATCGCTTTACCGTTTTTTCTAAAACAATTCCCGGAATCTTTAAACTTTTATATAGCGAAAAAGCAAACAATGAAAGTGGCAGAAATTTTAAATCGGGTCGATCCTGATGGAAATTATCATGAGAATGAAGATTATCAAGTGGAATTGACTCAATCTAAAATAAAAGGATTCCCTGTCAAAAAACTCTTTGAACAAAAGCGTACCTTCAGCACCCTTTCCTTTTGGCTAGCCGTATTTAGCTGTTTACTAATGGTATATGGATTAAATACATGGCTTCCAAAAATTATGCAGGATATTGGCTTTGCAGCTGGGTCTAGTTTAACATTTAATGTTGCCCTTTATGCTGGACAAATTGGAGGATCATTAATCGGGGGATATTTTGCAGATAAGATCGGTCATAAGCGAGTACTTTCTTCCCTCTATTTCTTGGGAATTCTTTGTTTTCTCTTTCTAGGAAATGTTTCCAATGTATTTTTGTTATACGTTTTTGTAACATTAGGAGGAGCTTGCACAGTAGGAGTTCAAAACATTGCAAATCCTTATATTTCTGAATATTATCCAAGAGAAATTAGAGCGACCGGTATCGGTTGGTCTTTAGGAATTGGAAGAATCGGCGCCATTTTAGCTCCAAGCTTAATCGGTCTATTAATATCTTTTCAAATCGAACCGCAAAAATCATTTATGGCGTTTGCTGTACCAAGTTTAATTGGGGCGCTGGCCATAATCATGATTCAAGAAAAGTATTCAAGCTTTGACAAACATAAAGTTGATAGACAAGATTCAGCCCAGTTAGAGGTTGAACTGTAATAACTGAACCTGTTGTTCGCCAATAAGATAGTAAGAGCTCGAAAATGAAAGCGGATACAAAACAGATTTTTCTTAATAATAGGGATTGGCAACGAATAGTTATTTCAAGAATTGTCCAAAGTAAAGGAATTTCCTTATAAAGATTCCCAAGCGGTTCATTGTTGGCTGAATCAAATAAGACGGGTTGAAAGAAAAGGCGAGATTGCGGGCCGCGATCAAACTAGCAAAGGGGGGATAATTTTGAGATCAAAAGTGTGGAATCGATAACTTTTCTATATAGAAGTGTTTGGAATCTACTTCGACCTGAAATGGAGTTGAATATTTTCAATAAAATTAGGTAGCAAAATTTGGGGAATAATATGGTTTCGGGACATTGGCCCAGTCTAGAATAGAATGGGCCCAATTTTATCCATTTTTTGTTCAACAGATCGTAATGTTCATTTGCCAATAGCCAAGATATGATTGATTTAACCACTTCACATTACAGTGTCTATATTGATGAAGCATCTTTGGCAGCTATACGCATTTCATCAGAATGTCGTAGCTGAACGAAACTGATTGCTACACTTGCAATAATACCAGGAATAGCAAATGCCAAAAAGTTTAAAGGCAAAGAAAGAGCTTGAGTCATTAAAACGCCGCCAAGTGTCGGACCTAAAATTCCCCCCATCCTTCCTATTCCTAACGCCCATCCGATGCCAGTGGACCGCATTTCACTCGGATAATATTGAGACACAAATGCATTTGCTACAATTTGTGCTCCTGTTGTTGCCGCACCGGCTATAAAGAGCAGCAAGTAAAGAAAAAATCTTTCAGGCTTTAAACCAAGTAGAATGAGTGAAAGGCTTCCAAGCAGAAAAAGTACGACCAATACCCGTTTTGAACCGAAACGGTCTGCTAGAAGTCCTTCCGTAATCCCGCCAACGCATGCTCCTAAATTCAGCAGCAGCAAAAAAATGAAGCTAGAATGAACAGCATATCCCGCCGTAATCATGATATTGGGCAGCCAGGTGTTCAGTCCGTACATCGTGATGAGAAGCAAGAAGAAAGAAATCCAAAACATGATGGTTGAAAAAGCTCGATTTTCAGCAAATAATTTGGTGACAGGGAATCCTTTTCTATTTTCTGCATTAATTTCATATTCATCTGTTTCACTAAAATGATTTTTTCCTGTCATTCGGCTAAGAAGGAAGGCAATTTTGTCTTTCTTGTTTCGTACTAAGTAAAAATGAGGGCTTTCGGGTACAAATAAAAGGAAAAAGGGGATGACTACAATTGGAATCGCCCCTATCCAAAACATCGGACGCCATCCAAAGTTTTCAACAAAATGCATACCAGCTAAAGCTGCAACTACTCCACCGAAGGGATGGCCGCTAAACATAATGGCAACCAATGTGCTGCGCCATTTTCGAGGAGCATACTCTGTCACAAGAGCAATGCTGTTAGGCATAAGCCCGCCGAGTCCAATCCCAGAAATGAATCGTAATGTTGCAAAAAGAGAAGGAGAATGGGCAAACCCTTGCCAGCCTGTAAACAAACAGAATAAAAAAGTGCAGAAAGCAATCACGCTTTTCCGTCCAAATTTATCAGCAGCAGGGCCGAAAATTAACGCTCCGATCATCATTCCGATCAGAGCGTAGCTATTTAAAGCGCCTACTTGAACAGCATTCATGTTCCATTCCTTTATGAGGGAAGGAACAACGGTGCCAAACATAAACAAATCGTAGCCATCACACATAATCAGAAAGAAGCAAAAAACAATTAATTTGAAATGAAATCTGTTGAATCGGATTTCTCCAATTGTTGTTTCCAGGGAAATCGCTTTCATTTGCTATAATCTCCTTTTTGATTTTTGGAAAAGAAACCATCAGCAGAGCAAGCCTACTGATGGAATTTTTCATCTACTTTATTGTCTCTGCTATCGGTTTAAAGTTTCCGTTTACTCTTTGGTGGCCGTTATTTTCTTCGTACAATTCTTCACGCTCTAATCCGAATTTTTGCATAATCGGAAGATCGTTGACGACAAAAAGGTAAGCATCTTTAGATGATTCCGCAATATGCTCATAAAGAGCCCAGTTTGGAATGACAAGAATATCCCCTTCTGACCAATCGAAACGGATCCCATCAATGATTGTATATCCTTTTCCTTTATAAACATGCACAACAGATGCATGAGTATGTCTGCGAGCTTTTGTGTGAAAACCGGCAGGCAATTTTTGCATATAAGATCCAATATTCGGGTGGGCTGATTCACCGGTGGAAGGGCTGATATATTCGACACAATAGCCATAGTAAGGATCAGACTCGAAGTCAGATAATCCATCTAATGCCGCTTTTGTTTGTTTCCATTTAATGGCCCCTAATGGCGAGTATTTTTGCCCACGGTCTGCTACCGGTCTGACAAATCCGCCTTGATATTTTCGCGGTGAATAATTATCAGGTAAAGAAGGGGATTCAAAGCCTTCCGGATGCGGTTCAAAAAAAGTTCCGCCCAGAAAATAAATGGTGGGAATATCCAAAACGTCGATCCAAAACATCGGCTCGTTGCCCGGATGGGAATGGCCGTGCCATTTGCCTTGCGGTGTGGTTAAAAAGTCGCCTTCTTCCATGAATAATCGTTCACCTTGTACGATCGTGTACGCACCGCTTCCTTCTTTTATAAAACGAAGGGCGCTTTGCGAATGGCGATGAGAGGGTGCTGTTTCGCCCGGCAATAGTAATTGGACGGCTACATAAAAAGTTTGCGTTGTCGAAGCCCATCCGTAAGGCTGTCGGTCTTCAAGTCCGGGATTTTGCAAATAAATCGCCCGTCTTTCGCCGCCGCGTTCCGGTGTAAACACTTCCCGCGCTTTCAGCAATTTTTCTTTAATGAGATCCCATTTCCATAAATAAGGTTTTGCTTTTGGCTTGGGCACTTGGGGCATTAATTGCGGAAGGGCATGCCAAAGAGGCCCCAAGTGATATTGTTTAATGTCTTCATCAAAGGCTTTCACATCATCGCCTTGCAAAAAGTCTTGATTATTTTCCATATTGAATCCTCCTCATAAAATTAGTTAAACGCTTACAAAGATCCGCCGATTTAAGAATTGCACCGTAAAACTTGGCTCTTATATTTTTGAATATTCCTTTTGATTTGTTGGATATGTTTATCCAAATGTTCAACAAGAAAATGAACAATTAAAAACTCCATCGGCTTGACGCCAAATTTTGGATTCACATGAGGTCGTTCAATATCCAGGTCCGCATCCTCAAAATCCGTTTGAAGGGAATGGACGAGAAAGTCTTTTTGTTTCTTTAGATCCTGTTTTACTTCCTCAATCGTTAACTTATCCGTGTTTTCAACAGCCTGAAGGCGGCCGGGATGATTTAAAGTTCGGCCGAATTGCGGCGCGTTCTCTTTGACCACTTTGGTTAAATCGTTGAGCCAAAATTGCATTGATTCTTTCACATGGCACAATACTTGAAGGATCGACCATTCTTGTTCCGAAGGTTTCCAGCGGATTTCTTCTTCAGGCAATTCAACAAGCGCTAAAATTTGATTAGTTTTCTCTTCAATTTGTTTAGAAAAATTCTCCAGGCGATTCAATTGTTACACCTCCACATTGGTTTTGACAGATTGAACTTTGTTTTCCAATACTCCAATTTGATCGATAGAAACGGTCACAACATCGCCGTCTTGCAAGAATACTTGCGGATTGCGGGCAGTTCCGACGCCTCCCGGAGTTCCGGTTAAAATTAAATCACCAGGCTCAAGTGTCATAAGGTTCGATAAAAATTCCACAAGGAAGGGGACGTCAAACACTAGATTGGCTGTGTTCGATCTTTGGCGCGTTTTCCCGTTTACTTTCAGTTCTACGGTGAGTCCGCTAGGATTGTTCAGCTCGTCGCTTGTGACAATCCACGGTCCGAGAGGCAGCGTTCCTTCAACCGTTTTGCCTTGAAGCCATTCTATCGTTCGCTTCTGCAAATCTCTTACGCTGACATCATTGGCAATGGTGTAGCCAAAGACATGTTCAAGAGCATCCTTTTTTGAAACAAACCGCGCCTTTTTTCCCACGACAAAAGCAAATTCTGCTTCATAGTCGTATTGATCGGAGAGCGCATCAAATTTTGGAATATCATCTTCAGGTCCGATGATCGTGTTGGCGAACTTGGCAAAAATGACTGGAGTGGATGGAATTTCTCGGCCCATCTCCAAAATATGCTCGCGATAATTATGGCCCACACAGATGATTTTGCCCGGTTTGTTGAGAGGGGCTTTCAAGCATACGTCATTTCGATCAAAGATAAGCCATTGATTCGGTTTAAGCGCTTGCTTTGATTGCAAAAAGTCGAGTGCTTCTTGAGCTTTTTGGACCGCTTTCATGCCGCCGTTTATAAAAGAGTGGATATTCGAAGACACTTCTACTTGGGCAATTTCATAGCTGAGCGGGTCATTGGAATACTCTAAATACCTTTCGTAAGCTCTGTTCAAATCGACGATGTAATCGCCTATGACTGCGCCCGTTCGGATTTCCGCATCTTTCCATTTGTAATTTACGATCTTCAAACTCGTCTCCTCCAATTCATAATGTGAATTATCAATTTATAATGTGAATTTATGAATAGTTTAACCTCTTTTATTCAGATTTGTCAAAATTTTTTTATAATAAAAATGATAAAAGAAAAGAGGAGGCCAAATAGCCGTCCTCTTTCAAAATGGATTATAGGTATTCGCTTTTATTCATTTATATAGCCTAGTTTTTGCGATATTTGAGCAGCTGTGGATAACACTTTATTTAAATAATAATTGATTTGTTCGCCTTGAAATTGAAAACTCGGACCCGCAATTGCCATAGCAGCTCGGACAGTTCCCGAGCGGCCGCGCAACGGAGCCGATATAGCGGTAATGCCGTAATACGTTTCTTCTTCGTCTACATAGTATCCATCTTTTCGTGCAGATATTAAACGTTCCAATATTTTATTTTTATCGGTAACGGTGTAGGGGGTTCGCTTTTCTAATGTTGTTTTTTCAAGGATGGCTTTCGCTTCTTTTTCGGGCAAATACGCCATTAAAATGGTTCCAAGCGCACCGTGGGTTAATGGGCGCTGTTTTCCCACAAATGAACCGGGCTGGAATCCATCTTCGCTGTCAAAGGTTAAAATATACTGCAAAGTTTCTCCGTTTTGGATGGCTAGCAGCACTTCAAATCCCGTTTCTTGATGCAATTGTTCCAAAAGGGATTCCGCTTCTTTGCGAATATCGAGCTTTTCAAGGGCGATACCGCCGTATTCAATCATTTTATAACTTAAATGAAAACCGTTTTCTTTAGGGTCAAACTCAAGCAATCCGTTTTTTTCCAACGTCCAAAGAAGACGATAAGCCGTTGTTTTGGCAAGTCCGGTTTTCTGAACAATGGTGTCAATATTCAGTAAATAATGTTCGAAACTAAAACAATTTAAAATTTGTATGGCTCTTTCTACTGATTGAACAGGAGATACTTTAATTTGTCTCATATCATCATCCTAATTCTAATAGTTATCATGTTTCCGGAAAATAGCCAAGAAGCTCGGAAATTTCCGCTGTGGCATTTGTGATGTTTTCAATAAAAAATGGGTAACGATCTTCAGTTACTCTTGAAGTTGGGCCGATGATTGATAAAGAGGCCACAACTTGTCCCGAATGGTCGCGGATCGGAGCGGCGATACCGACAAAACCATTATAATAGTGATTTTTGGAAATTGCATAGCCATTTTCATATATTCTCTGCAATTCCTTTTTCAATTCTGCGGGATCGGTAATCGTTTCGTCTGTAAAAGCGTATAGCGGATGCTGCAGAGCGGTGTCGATTATTTTTTCATCTTGAAAGGCAAGAATCGCCAATCCTTCGCTTGTGCAATGAAAAGGATTTTTCCTTCCGATATAGGTTAAAAGGCGTACCGGATCGTCGCTTTCAACGCGAAATAAATAAACGACTTCATCATTTTCAAGAAAACAAATATGGCCGGTTTCACCTAAAATTCGAACCAATTTACGTACAATCGGAAGCGCTTCCTTGTACAATTGCCGATGGCTGAAAATCACTCCGCCGAGATATAAAATCGAAAGTCCGAGCCGATACCGATTGGTTCGTGGATTTTTAGAAAGAAACCCTTCTTTGACCATTGTAGAAACGAGGCGATGAACGGTACTTTTAGGCAAATTCTTTTCATGGGCGATATCTGTGATGCTCCATTCCGACTTGTTCGCTTTAAATAATCGCAAGATCCCCATTGCATTTTGGACAGAAGACAATCGATTTTGATTCGGCTCTTTTTTTTTTGCCATTTCCTTCACCTCAAAAAAATCATCAAAATTGCCCTTATTTTTTCTGCTTTCGTTGAGCGACCAACTCGGAAATTCTTTTTCCGGCTGCAATTGTTTCTTTGATGATAGGACGTTGAACCATTGGATTTTTCAGGCGTTGAACAGGCCCAGCGACAGTGACGGCAGCCATGATTTCTTGTTTTTCATTAAAAATCGGGGCACTTATACCTAAAATACCTTCTTCGAGTTCTTGATTGGCGAGAGCATATCCTTTAGTTCGAATTTGGTTAAGTTTTTCTTTTAATAACCGGCGGTTTGTAATCGTTTTAGCAGTAAAAGCAGAGAGTGAATCATCAAGAATCAGCTCTGCTTCCTGCTGAGAGAGATATGCCATAATCACTTGACCCGTACTCGTGCAAAAAGCAGGATTTTTCTTACCAATATGAGTGTGGAGCCTTACAGGATGTTCACATTCGATTTTTTGCAAATAAATGACTTCTTTTTCTTCCAAAATAGCCAGGTGCGAACATTCTCCCGTTTTTTCCGTTAAAACATTTAAGATCGGAGTGGCGTCCTTTATGATATTTAGTTGCGAATTGACAATATTGGTCAAAGAAAGAACCGACCCCCCCAGACTGTACAATTTTTTTTGCGGATCTTTGTAAAGAAATCCTTCGCTCTCCAATGTGGTTAAAAGTCGGTGTGCGGCGCTTTTGCTAATATTTAATTTTCGGGCAATTTCCAATCCCCCTAATTCTGGCTCATCCATGGAAAAACTTTTTAATATGCGCAACGCGTTTTCAACGGACGAAAAAGTGGAGGCAGCTTTTTCACTTGCTTTGTTCATTTTCGGATTCTCCTTGAAAAAGAAAAAATAGTTGTTCCATATAGAGGGAAAATTAAATTTAAATTTATTGTAATTATCTGTATTATAAAAATCAATAGAATATTCAATCGATTAAAGGAGGGCAATGAATGACAGCTGCAGACAGGATTCAATATCGTAAAACCATTGTAGTGGGTGCAGGACCGATAGGATTGACGGCTGCGCTTGCATTAAAAAATATCGGCCTAGATGTTGCGGTTTTGGAGTCTGAGTCAGAAGGAAGGCAAAGGCCGGGGAGCCGTGCTATTTATTTACACAATGCCACATTGAAATTTTTCGAGGAGATATCCCCAGGCCTTGGCTTTCAGCTTGCAGAGAATGGCATCATTTGGCCAGTTAAAAGAACATTTTTCCGAGGAGAGGAAGTGTATTTTCGTCAATATGCACCTCCAACACCGGGAGTTTTACCGCATTTTACAAGTTTGCCACAGGTGGAAGCTGAAAGATATATCTACCAGGCTTGTTTAGATGCCGGCATTGAATTTTTCTGGAACACTCCTGTGAAGGATGTGAAAACAAGAGAATACGGTGTAGAAATTGTGACAGAAAACGGCGATATATGGAAAGCAGATTACTGCATAGCCGCGGACGGTGCCCGTTCAGTCGTGCGTCGATCATTAGGTTTGCAACTGGAAGGCCCGCGAACAAAAGACGCTTTTATCGTCGTGGATGTAAAGGAAGACGAACACGATCCGTTGCCGCTGGAAAGAACGTTCCACTATCAGCATCCGGCTGTTGGTGGTCGCAATGTTTTGTTTGTTCCGTTTGCTGGTGGCTGGCGCATTGATTTGCAGCTGTTAAGCGAAGATGATATGGAAGATTTCGGGGGAGTAGATGGGGTTCGCAAGTGGCTTCCGAAAGTAATGAATCCTAAATATGCCGATCGAGTCACTTGGGTGTCCACTTATCAGTTTTATCAAGCGGTGGCGAACTCTTATACAGATGAATTTGCTCGAGTCGTTTTAGCAGGAGAGGCAGCTCATCTATTTGCTCCATTTGGCGCTCGTGGAATGAATTCCGGGGTTCCAGACGCCGTTTTAGCCGCAAGAGCCATTGGAAAAGCAACAAAGGCTGAGACTCCCGAAGAAGCAATGTCCTACGTAAGACAGGCAGCAGAAGAGCGGAGAACCGCGGGGCTTTATAACCGAGACAGTGCTGGAATAGCTCTTGAACATATTCAAGGAAATTCTCCTTATATGAATGCTAAAAGGGAAACAGCGGCTTTCCTTGTTCCGCTCGTTCCAACGGCAATGGGACGGTGGCTGGATGAGGGGCCATATGGTCCAAAAACGGGTTCCCCGCTAGTATCGACAAAATATTAAATAGTAGGAGGCATACTGATGCATACAGTGGAATACCAGTTTCAAATCAATTGGGGAGATACAGATGCCGCTGGAATCGTTTTTTATCCCAATTTTTATAAATGGATGGATCAAGCATCTCATCACTTTTTTTCGGTCATTGGATATCCTTCTTCCCATTTGTTTGTAGAAGAAAAAATCGGCTTGCCGCTTTTAGAAGCTCAATGCAAATTTTATTCGCCGCTCTTTTTTGATGAAAGTGTCACTATCCAAACGAGAATTGAAGAAATAAAGGAGAAAGTGTTTACGCTAAAGCATCGATTTTTAAGAGAAGAGCAAGCGGTGGCCGAGGGGTATGAAATCAGGGCATGGGCTTTTTTAGGCGGTGAAAAACCGAAAGCGCATCCAATTCCAGAACCTATACGACAAAAAATGAATGACTTCAAAGAGTTTGCATAAGTCGCCAAGGTAATAATCAAAACGGGAATTGTGTGAGAGGAGGAGTAAAGCGTGGTAAATACAACGAAAGGTGCAGAAGAGTTTCGCAAGAAATTTGGACCAAATGGGGAAAAAATAGCTGAACTGGTTGAAACTCTATCAGCATGTCAATGGTTTGAACACGTAGGTTCCAGCAATCGGCGAAAAGAAGCGGAACAGGCGTTGGAAGAATGGAAAGCAAAGGAGAAAATAGCACATTTAAAAACCGTTTGGATTTCCAAAGAAAAATTTGCCGATCTATATTCAAGCTGTTCACTTACTGAAAATCAGTTTTGGGGGATATTAACGGAAGTATTTCAACAATCAGGAAAATATGGAAAAAGATATGTGGCAAATGCAGCAGATCAGGTGACGGAGGCTGTCTTTCATCAAGCATATGACGCCGCTTACCGTCAATGGAGTCAAATAGGAATGAGAGCAGTGAAAAACGCTGCTAGTTTAGCCGTTGTGATGTCGTTGGCTTGTTTGACCATAGAAGCTTTGGAAACAAGATCGGAACACATTTTTATTCCTCTGCTAGAGGTGTTGATGGCTGGACATCTTCCAGCGGGAATTAAGGACGGGGAATTTTATGTAATTTGAGGCTGTAATAGGGGTTTTTTTAAAAACTGTCATCATTCATTTTTGATCGAATGAGTTGGAAAACAACGCGATCGATCCTGCAATATTGAAAACCGGCCTATGCCCAATCAGGATGAGTGAACATTAATGGCCTTGATCCAGATCAAAATGAAAAAAATTTTTACATTTACTGCAGCGAAGGTCGATAACAGGGTAAATTTCTTGCTAGACAAAGGGGAGAAAGAGAAAATGAAAGCGAAAAGAATGGGTCAATTTCAAAATCAAGAATTGTCCGATCATCAACTGCAAAAACTCAATCAACTGCTTGTGTTTGTAGTTCAATATAATGAATTTTACAAAGAAAAATTAAAAGAAATTCAATTACCGATCAAGTCACGTGAAGACTTGTTGAAGCTGCCTTTTACAACAAAAGCGGAACTGGCGCTTGATCAAAAAGAATATCCACCTTTTGGAAAAAACCATTCTTTGGATGAAAGTCAATATATTCGTTATCATCAAACATCCGGCACTTCTGGGAGACCGCTGAAAATTTTAGATACGGAAGAAAGCTGGGAGTGGTGGAAAACTTGCTGGCTTGAAGTTTTAAAATCTGCAGGAGTAACGAACAAAGATCGAGGATATTTTGCCTTCTCTTTTGGTCCGTTTATTGGTTTTTGGGCGGCGTTTGGAGCGGCCAAAAAAGCGGGCCTCGTTGTCATACCTGGGGGGAGCCAATCATCAAAAGAACGTTTGCACAGCCTTATTGAGAACGAAGCGACCGTGCTGTTCTGTACACCAAGCTATGCACTTCATTTGGCTGAAGTTGCTGAAGAGTCTGGCATTGATTTAAGGAAAACGAAGATTCGCAAGATTATAACAGCCGGTGAACCGGGAGGATCGATACCGTCCATTCGAGAACGAATTGAAGATTTATGGGGAGCTTCTCTTTTTGATCATGTCGGAATGACAGAGATGGGAGCATACGGTTTTTCTTGTTCCGAGCATAGCGGAATTCATATAAATGAAAACGAATTCATAGCGGAAATTATCAATCCAAATACATTGCAGCCGGCTAAAAAGGGAGAAAGAGGGGAGCTGGTACTAACCAATTTGGGACGTTATGGCTATCCGCTTATACGCTATCGAACTGGGGATCTAGTCGTTCAGTCAAATGAAGCCTGTTCTTGTGGCAATCGCTTTAAATTTTTGCCAGGTGGAATTATTGGTAGAGCGGATGATATGGTCATAATCAGGGGAATCAATATTTTTCCTTCTTCTATAGAGTCCATTATCAGGGAATTTTCGGAAGTAAAAGAATTCCGTATCGTTTATTACACAAAAGAGGAAATGGATCAAGTGAAAGTCCAGTTGGAAGCAGTAGGAGAGATTGTGCCAGCGTTGTCCAAACGTCTGAAAGAAAGGCTGGGACTGCGGGTAGAAGTTGAATTAGTGGAAACAGGAACGTTGCCGCGTTTTTCAATGAAATCGAAGCGAGTTGAAGATAAAAGACATCGGAGCAATATCTTGTTGTCAAACTAAGAACAAAATGGGAATGTCCAATAAATGCAAAGAGTTTCTTTCTGTCTAGTTATTGAATTGAAATTTGTGTAGAGTGACCCGGCTTCCATAGTGCAAAGGCGCATCCCGCGAAACTCGGGTTGAATGGAAAGTTCCTTAAGTGATTTCATTTTTTGTTTTGTCACCTAACGATCAGTGTTGGCGTTTCCAGTTTGTTTCATAGTAATCTGGTATTTTTCAAAAAATACTGGAACACTTTTTTATTCAAAATTCAAGCTTTCAAGTTTTCGTAAGACTATTTCAATTTTGTTCGGAAAGATTTTTGGCAGATCTCGTTTTCGTTACTGTCAAATGCTATCCCGAAGAAGAATGAACAAATGAGAAAATTAACTTTCAACGTTGCCGTTTTGTTCCCATTCGCTGATCTTTATGCCCGCATGAGGAATAGAGTTTAATCCATCTGCATTTGTCATAGTAAAGGAAAAGCCCTAAAAGCGGAAAGCATCAGTTTCTAACTATGTTTTTCCGCTTTTTTCATGTATTCTGAAGTTTTTTCAAAAATGGAATTTGAAAAAAGTGTCTTCACTGCTTCCATGAATTCTATTGGATCGTTGAATTTAACCAGTTTTTG
>Ga0207865_101846_pt1 | contig 14225 bp, 12 predicted proteins | sample HigsolmetaAR204D_FD_184836 | JGI IMG/M metagenome (GOLD analysis project Ga0207865, IMG submission 184836) | Ionic liquid and high solid enriched microbial communities from the Joint BioEnergy Institute, USA - AR20-4-D (SPAdes) (version 2) ...
ATAAGCTGGAACCTCATGAAGATCCTCGGATTACGAATTTAGGACGTTTTTTAAGAAAGACAAGTTTAGATGAAATTCCTCAATTAATTAATGTTTTAAAAGGAGAAATGAGTTTAGTAGGGCCGAGACCAGTGGTTGTTGAGGAATTAAGAGAGTATGGTAATAGAGTAGATGAATTTCTGTCAGTAAAACCAGGGATGACCGGTTATTGGGCTGTGAGTGGGAGAAGTGATGTGGATTATCCGGAGAGGGTCAATTTAGAGCTTTATTATGTTTACAATCAATCTCTACTCTTTGATATTAAAATAATCATTAAGACTTTTCTAATCGTTTTGCTGAAAAAGGGTGCATATTAAAAACTGTTGATTTTTACATGTTTAAAAGTATTTAATGGATAAATGAATAGTTGTTATAATTGGAGGTACTAGAATGTATGATTATCTTATAGTAGGGGCTGGATTATTTGGCTCTATTTTTGCTTATGAGGCAACAAAAAGAGGAAAAAAGTGTTTAGTTATCGATAAAAGAAACCATATAGGGGGAAATGTGTATACCGAAAATATTGAAGGGATAAATGTTCATAGATATGGTGCACATATTTTTCACACTAATAGTAAAGAGATTTGGGATTATGTAAATAAATTCGTGGAATTTAACAGATTCACTAATTCTCCTATAGCTAACTATAAGGGAGAAATCTACAATTTACCTTTTAATATGAATACATTTAATAGATTATGGGGAGTAGTTACACCACAAGAAGCCAAACAAAAAATAGAAGAGCAAAAGCGGGCTGCCGGAATTACCGATCCTAAAAATTTAGAGGAACAAGCTATTTCGCTTGTCGGTATAGATTTATATGAAAAATTAATAAAGGGATATACTGAGAAGCAATGGGGAAGACCTGCAACTGAACTTCCTAAGTTTATTATTAAAAGATTACCTGTTAGATTTACTTATGATAACAACTATTTTAATGATAAGTATCAAGGGATACCTATAGGTGGCTATACAGCTATTATTGAAAAAATGCTTGAGAAGTGCGATGTTAGACTGAATACAGACTTCTTTCAACATCGAGACGAATTAGAAAAAGAAGCTAAAAAAATTGTATTCACTGGAATGATAGATGAATTTTATAATTATAAATTTGGTGTTTTAGAATATCGAAGTCTTGTATTTGAACATGAAATTTTAGATATAGATAACTATCAAGGAAATGCAGTTGTAAATTATACTGATAGAGAAACGCCATATACGAGAATAATTGAACATAAACACTTTGAATTTGGAACACAAGAGAAAACAGTGATTACGAAAGAGTATCCAAAAGAGTGGAAAAAAGGAGACGAGCCTTATTATCCAATAAATAACGAAAGAAATAACGAATTGTATAGAAAATATAGAGAACTTGCTGATAAAGAAGAAAATGTTATCTTTGGTGGAAGATTAGCGAATTATAAATATTATGATATGCATCAAGTAATTGCGTTAGCACTAAAAAAAGTGGAAGAGGAATTTGGGCAATGAAAGACTTAGTAATTCTTGTAGCTACTCACAAAAAATATCAAATGCCAAAAGAAAGTATATATTTACCCTTACATGTTGGTAGAGAGGGTAAAGAAGACTTAGGGTATCAAGGAGATAATACAGGGGATAATATATCGATTAAGAATCCAAATTACTGTGAACTTACTGGATTGTATTGGGCGTGGAAAAATCTAAGTTGTGAATATATAGGATTGTGTCACTATAGAAGGTATTTTACAAATAAAAATTTAATTCAACGTTTTTTGTATAGAAATAAAAAGTTTGACCTAATACTGACAGAATCAGAAATAAAGAAGCTGTTGAAAGAATACGATGTTATTTTACCAAAAAAAAGAAACTATTATATAGAAACGGTTTGGTCACATTATAAGAATGCTCATCATATAAAAGATTTGGAAGTAACAAAAAAGATAATAAATGAAATGTATCCGGAGTATATTCACAGTTTTGATAAAATAATGAATGGAACCAAGCTTCATTTATATAATATGTTTATTATGAATAAAAAAGATTTTGATAAATATTGCAATTGGTTGTTTAATATCCTATTTGAATTAGAAAAGAGAATTGATATATCTAAGTATGATAAATATCAAAGTAGAATATTTGGATTTGTTAGTGAAAGACTGTTTAATGTGTGGGTTCTTCACAACAAAAAAACAATAAAGGAAATAGGGATAATTAATATAGAAGGAGTAAATTGGCTGTCAAAAATACTTCATTTTTTAAGAAGGAAGATAAGGTGATGAATATAGTATTATATGTATTTCTTATATTTGTTTTTTTTCCTTATATAAAATATTTTAATATTGGACTAAACACAGACGTTCAAATATATGCCTTTGTTTTAGGATTTTTTATTTGTATCGCAAATTTAATAATTAATCATAATAATATCGATAAAATCTTTATAAAGATAACAGCATATATAACATTTATATTAATAGTATTATTAGCTATTTCATTATATAAATCAAATAATGTTACTATATTCAATTTCCTAAGAGGTATTTATCCGTATGTTTCGTTAGCTATTATTCCGTGGGCGACAAGTATATTGTTGAGCAAATTCAGATTAAATTATATAGAAAAAATATTAAAATGTTTTTATTGGATTTGGGTTATTGTAGGTACTATACAATTAATCAATCCCAAACTTTTATCTGGATGGAGAGATAGAGCTATAATTACAGATGACAGGGGGGCTATATCACTAGCTAGTGAACCAGCATATTTTATAATAATGTTAATTCTTATAACTCTAATCCTATTAATTATAAATTATCAAAGGAATAAAAAGTTTATTATTTTTAATATAATAGTATCTATTTTAGTTGCACAGAATGCTGTTGGACTGATATATTCAATACTGTTACTAATTGTAATGAATATACACCGATTAACTATTAGTAGAATATTAAATATATTAATTGGATTAGTGTTATTTTCAATAGGGGTATATATTTTGGTTGTTAATAATCCAGATGCAAGGTTGAGCTATTTAATCATAAATATTGTACAACACCCATTTCAGGTTGTCTTTGAAGATCCAAGCTTAAATATAAGATTTGCCCACCTATATCTTTCTTTTAAAGGAGCATTCCAAAATTTCCTTTTACCAAATGGTGTTACTGAATGGGGACAATATTATTATTACAATGTGCTAGCTAATAGAGAATTGTTTATTGAACCTTTATATAGGTTACAAAATTCATCAAATAAAATTGTTACTATGCACGGTGGATTTATTTATGAGATTGGAATATTGGCCGTACCCATGTATATATTCTTTTTCAATAAGATAAAAAAAATAAAGTTAGGTAACGAGCTATTTACTCATATATTAATCTTAGGTTTAAACGGGCTAAATGCATCTAACCCAGCGTTCGGTTTTTTAGTGGGGTTGATTTTACACAAATATAAAGGTGGTACTAATGTTGATACCGTCAAGAATTTTGTGTAATGTAAGCTACATTCGGTATACTATTAGACATAGGTGGGGTTCACCTTTTTCTAAGGTTTTTAGTCCAATCTGAGAATACCCTACCTTTTTCTTTTGATCTAGTAAAATGCTTTACACAAAATTTTATACATCATCAATAAGTTTGGAGGTGTATATTTTTGAGAAATAAAATTAAATATTATTTGCAGAATAGTGAATTTATAAGTCTATTATACTATTATATTGGTTCTCTTGTTGTTAATATTATAAGTCTGTTTGTTAAGCCAAAAGAAAAAACTGTTCTTTTTGTATCGTTTGGTGGAAGACAATATAGCGATAGTCCTAAGGCTATTTTTGAGTGGATGAGAAATGATCCAAGATTTAAAGATTGGGAATTTACTTGGGCATTTATTAAACCAAATAATTATCAAATAGACGGAGCTAAAAAAGTAAAGATTGATTCGCTCTCCTATTTTATTACTGCAATAAAGTCTAGGGTTTGGGTTACTAATTCAGGTATTAAAAGATATCTTAATTTTCATGGAAAAAATACATTATTTATCAATACATGGCATGGTACTCCTATAAAAAAAATAGGAATAGATGAGGTAGGTGTTCATAAATCGAAGGTATTTGCGAGAAAATGGTTTGAATTTAAAGATGCAAATATCACTCTTGCAGAATCTAAATATGATGCTGAAATTTTTAAACGAATTTTTGATATTGACGATAATCAAATTATGATAACAGGTTTACCTAGAAATGATGAATTATATCATAATAAATATGATATTGATAATATCAAGAAAAAATTAAATATCCCTAAGGATAAGAAGGTTATACTATACGCTCCTACTGTAAGAGGCAATAATGTTGATGAAGATTTTAGAAACTTTATAAATCCCTCAATTGATTTTAATAATTGGAAAAGAATCTTAGGTGAATATGTTATCTTATTCAGGGCACATTATTTTGTAGATAAAATTGATGAAATTAAAGGAATTAACTTGGATAATGTGATAAATGTTACATCATATGAGAATCTAAATGAATTAATGGTAGTCTCTGATCTTTTGATTAGTGATTATTCAAGTATTTTTTTCGATTATGCTATACTTGAAAAGCCAATGTTCTGTTTTGCTTATGATTATGATGAGTATATTAAGTATCAAGGTCTATATTTAGATATTAATAAAGAAATACCGAATGGAATAATTAGAACGGAAAAAGAATTACTATATATGATTAAGAATTTAGACTACAGTGAACAGGTTAAAAAAACTATACAGTTTAAGAAAAAATATTTATCTGGTAATGGTAAGGCTACTCAACAAGTAGTTGACTATATATTTAATAATACAAAAAATAGTTAATACGAGGGTTCTTTGTAAACGCCTTTAACTCCCAAAGGTGATGGGCATAACAAAGCGCATGTGTCGTTTGCATGTACTTAGATTAAATCCCGTATGCATCATGTATCATCGTACCCTGATAATGAGGAAGAATGGCCAATCCCATCCTTAGAGTAAAGGTCTTTCCCTGAGAACAATGGGGGCCAAGTACGTATGCGTAGAAGTGGATGTGACCATGCAAACAGGCGTTGGTTTCATCGATACGTAGGCTTGCCTCATCCACATGCAAGATCGGCGATGAGAGTAGTGTAGCCTCAATCGTTTCCATGTTCGAAGTTCGGACGACTCGCTTCATGGATAACAAAAACTTGTCGATTTTCATGAGATATGAACCTCCTTAAGGAATTGGATTCATGTCTTCTTTTTTATCTGTTCGTAAATATCTATATCTATTATAGGTGCACATTGAAGCATTAACGTCCGTATAAGTCGTTTACATCCCGATTATACTGCTCCTAAGAACTTGACCAAAAAAGGAATGGAATGAAAATGAAACGGCTGAAAAGCACTCATGATCACGGATGGACACCACGTATTCTTCGAAAGCAGGAGCGAAAAATCAAAAACGTTTCCCTGTGTCAACGTGTCATGGCTGTTCGCCTTGTCATGGAAAAGGGGATACCTAGGCAAAGAAATCGCGGCTATGCTCAATCTGTGCCGCCAAAGCGTGGCATTTATGTGTTCTTATTCAAAGAAGGCGGACTGGATCTCCTGCTCGACCGGAAATCCCCACCCGGTCGTGAGCCATTTTTGACGCCAGAACAGCAACAGGAGGGGGGAATCGTTTCATTTGATCTTTCTGCCCCCTATTCGTCACAGCTGAATCCGATCGAACGCCTGTGGAAATGGCTTAAAGACGCGGTCATAGCCAATCTATTTTGGATATTGACCGGGCCATTACCCGGTTTATGGACTACATTTGCCAACGCTAGGAAGAAGTGCTTCAACGTTTGGGGTGTGCTGCGTGATGTAGAAGTTAACTTTTTAAGGTGCATTTATGTATGTTAGTAAATTTGCTTATCTATAGAATAGTAATGATTTAATAAATCATAGAGAAATTAAGGTGAAGATTTAATGAAAAGAGTAGGCTGTATAATAGTAACATTTAATAAGTTAGAATTGTTGAAGGAATGTATAAATGCAGTATTAAATCAGACAGTTAAAGTGGATAAAATATTTATAGTAGATAATGCGAGCACAGATAATACGAGAGATTATGTGGAGCAACTAACAAAAAAATATAACAATATTATTTATAGTAGATTAAAAAAAAATATGGGAGGTGCTGGTGGGTTTAATTATGGGTTAAAACTAGCATATAAGGCTGATATTGATTATATTTGGATTATGGATGATGACACTATACCAAAAAAGGATTCGTTAGAGAATTTATTACGTTTTGCAATAAGAGATGATATTAATTGGGGTTTTCTCTCCAGTAATGTAAAATGGATTGACGATTCTCCTTGTTTAATGAACATCCCTGAACCAGATAAATTATGGTCTGAATATATAATTGATGGTTTAGTAAGAGTAGTATCAGCTACTTTTGTATCATTATTTATAAAAAAGGAAATTTTGAAAGAAGTTGGTTTCCCAATAAGTGAATTTTTTATTTGGGGTGATGATACTGAATTTACTAAACGGATAAGCAAAAAAAAGTATCCGGGCTATATGGTTAGTACTAGTGTTGTTACTCATAAAATGGCGAAAAATATTGATGTTGATATAATTAATGATACTAAAGATAGATTAAATAGATATTATTATAGATACAGAAATAAAGTTTATACAGCTAAAAAATCGGGGATGAAGGAATTTATTCAGTTTTTCCTTCATACGAGTTATACAATATTGAGAATACTAAAAGAAAAAAATACAAATAAATTTAAAAAAATACAAATTGTTATTAAGGGGTATTTTGCTGGATTATTTTTTAAACCGAGTATAGAGTTTCCCGATTCATTAGATACCTGAATCCGTGATAAAAACTTGCGCAAATGGTTGGGAAAGCTCAATAAATGAGCAAATATTATGCGTGTTACACTTGAACCAATAGGTGAATATGCAAAAATAAGTTCAAATCTTGATATGATAGGATTGTTGAGTACCTATGAGAAGAAGCTGTCACGGATTCAGGTAAATAATTAACTATAGATGAGCATTTTCCATTACAATTACAATAATCCCTAGTATGTAAGAGACAAGCAGGGTACCATTTAGACCGCATGGAGCAGTTTTTTGACTACGTCAAGGAGAATATCCTGTTTGGTCGCATGGTAAATGAATTCCACAAGGTTATGTTCTTTTTCTTCGGGATCTCGTCCAACACGATTCGATTGAAAAATCGCTACCCGATTCGGTGAGGTTATACACATAGGGTAACTAGAACAAAATCTAATATCGTTTGACCACTTGAGGATGTGAACCCGGTACTCATCCAGTTTTAGTTGGTTTTTGGACTGACGGAAAAAAGCATTTGATAGACCGGTATTTGGGTATAATAACGCAGAATTTTTTCATGAGATCAGTGCTTAATACGCAATGGAGATGCTCCAAAGTCATCGGCTGATCGGCTTTCCATATTAATAGCACCACGACATGGTGTTATAGACGGAACGCAAAGGGAAATGTTTGAGTCTTGGTGTGAACCATGACTCAAACAAGGAAATGACCCAAAACTAACTTCTTTTCGGTGTGAGAATAGTGACAGTCATATCCTTGAATGGCAGGCTTTGTTTGGGGACAAGCGGATTTGCTCATCTACAGAGTGATAAAAGGAATTCGGATAAAAAATAATGAGAGAGCAGTTTGATGTAAGATTGTCTTTCCTAATAAAGTAAAAAAAGTAGAAAAGGTATAAAAATGAGTATTGCAAAAAATTACATTTACAATGTAGTCTATCAAATTGTCACTTTAATTGTTCCTGTTATCACAGTTCCCTACATATCAAGGGTATTAGGTAGTACTGGAGTTGGAATTAATGCTTATACGAATTCAATTATTCAATATTTTATATTGTTAGGATCCATAGGGATAAATTTATATGGAAACCGTGAAATAGCATATGTAAGAGATGATAAAATAAAACTTAGCAAAACATTTTGGGGCATTTTTACATTAAAATTAATAACAACATTTATTTCTTATTTCCTTTTTCTTATCTTTTTGGTTTTAGTTGACAACTATGAAACGATATTTTTTATACAGTCAATATATATTATTGCAGCTGCTATAGATATTTCTTGGCTATTTATGGGGTTAGAGGATTTTAAAAAAACTGTTATAAGAAATTTGTTAGTAAAAATTGTAGGGGTTATTTGTACCTTTTTATTTGTAAATTCTCCGACAGATTTATGGAAGTATGTTTTTATATTAGCTTTATCACAATTACTCGGAAATTTTTCGCTATGTTTGTATTTGCCGAAAACTGTACAGAAAGTAAAAATATCTTGGTATGATATTAAAAAACATTTGAGGCCTTCCATATCTTTATTTATACCTCAAATTGCTATCCAGATTTATGTTGTACTAAATAAAACGCTGTTAGGGATATTTTCCAGTCCTGATGAAGTTGGATATTTTGATAATGCTGATAAAATAGTAAAAGTAGTTTTGTCAATTGTTACAGCAATGGGCACTGTTATGTTGCCAAGGGTATCTAATACTTTTGCAAAAGGTGATATAAATAAAGTAAAAAAATATATATATAATTCTTTTGATTTTGTTTCGTATTTATCTATTCCACTTATGTTTGGATTGGCTGGAATTGCGGTTAACTTTGCACCTTGGTTTTTTGGAATGGATTTTAGTAAAACAGGCATATTAATGTGTATGATTAGTCCAATTATTCTATTTATTGCTTGGAGTAACGTATTAGGAAATCAGTATTTACTGTCTACTGGAAATGTAAGAGGGTATACTTCATCGGTAGTGATAGGTGCAATTGTTAATTTTATTTTAAATTTAATTTTAATAGGTCGTTATCATTCAATTGGTACAGCTATAGCAACGGTTATTTCGGAGTTTTCAGTAACTGCAGTACAACTTTATTTAGTGCGTCATAATTTACAAATTAAAAAAATGATTTATTCTACTTGGAAATATTTTGTTGCTGGTAGTTCAATGTTTATTGTAATTTATTATATTGGAGGACATTTAGATGTAGGGATAACAACAATAAATATTCAATTTGTAATTGGCATCATAGTATACTTTACTCTTTTATTTTTATTAAAATCAAATTTAAATGGAAAGATGTTTGACTTGATATTTTGCTATATAAGGAGAATAATTAGTAGGTAATATTCAAATAATTTAAATTGTAATTCTCTTCAAACTTCTAAAGGTACACTTTTACATTATTACATATAGAGGGGGGGAAATAAAGTGAAGAGAGTCATTACTTATGGTACATTTGATCTTCTACATATTGGTCATATTAACTTATTAAGACGTGCAAAATTATATGGAGATTATCTGATTGTAGGGATTTCCACTGATGAATTTAATGAGTTAAAGGGTAAAAAAGCATATTATTCCTTTGAACAGAGAAAAGGTATTTTGGAAGCCATTCGGTACGTTGATTTAGTAATTCCTGAAAAAAGTTGGGAGCAAAAAATTGAAGATATTATAAAATATGATGTTGATATCTTTGTTATGGGAAATGATTGGAAGGGGAAATTTGACTTTTTAAAGGATTATTGCGAGGTAATTTATTTACCAAGGACAGTTGGTATATCTACAACAAAAATTAAGACAGATATAAAATCCGCAATGGAGCTATAGTTATACTTATTGTTGTGACCGTCAAGCGAAATGTTACAGTCTTTGGCGATTATTTTTTACACTTTGGTAAAAAATTGAAGATCTTTTTATTGAAATAATCACCTTATATTCAGAGATAAATAGAGTATTGTTATGCTACATGAAGATAATTTGGACGGCTTTAATGGAAATATTTTGTTGCGTTGCACGATAAATTATGGTGCTCGGTGACTGTTACATCCTGAACTACTAGGCCGTTATCGAGAAATGGCTTTCCTATCCAAAGCTCCACGCTGAATTGAAGCAGCAGTTTTTCCTCCCCAAATCCGGAAGAGCAGCCACGTTTGAATTAGCGATTTAATACGGCAAAAAATCGATGCCGACATTTTAATGGCGACAGACCCTGATGCGGACCGGCTTGGTGTGGCGGTGAAAATTTAGATGGCGAATATGTCGTGTTAACAGGTAACCAAATGGGCGCATTGATGCTGGAATATTTATTATCACAAAAGCAGGCAAAAGGAATTTTGCCGAAAAACGGCGTCGTTGTGAAAACGATCGTGACGTCCGAAATCGGCCGCGCGATTGCCGAGCATTATGGTTTGCAAACGATCGATACGTTAACCGGATTTAAATTTATTGGTGAGAAGATTAACGAGTTTGAACAAACAAAAGAATACACATTCCAATTTGGCTATGAAGAAAGCTATGGCTATTTAATCGGTGACTTTGTCTGCGACAAAGATGCGGTGCAATCGGCGATTTTTGCCGCAGAAGTAGCGGCTTATTATAAAGCGCAGGGAAAAACATTATATGAAGGGTTATTAGAGATTTTTGAAAAATACGGTTATTATCGTGAATCATTGCGTTCGCTAACGCTAAAAGGAAAAGACGGCGCCGAGCAAATTGCAAACATTTTAGCGACTTTCCGCAAAGAGCCTCCGAAAGAAATCGCTGGCGTTGCAGTTGTTGCGATCGAAGACTATTTGATAAGCAAGCGCACTATTGTCACGACAGGGGAAGAACAGCCGATTGACTTGCCTCGTTCGAACGTGTTGAAATATCATCTTGCGAACGGCGCATGGTTCTGTTTGCAACCATCAGGCACAGAGCCGAAAGCGAAGTTTTACTTTGGCGTGAGAGGAACATCGTTACAAGAGAGCGAAGAACTATGATGTTAGACTAAAAAGTAGACACAGATTATTATAGTAATAATAGACTGAAAAATGAGGTGTCTACATGACAAAAAAACAAAGGGGGATTGTATATGATTCTCGTTGTCGGCGGCGCCGGTTATATCGGCAGTCATTTAGTGAAAGAGTTAGTTGAAACAGAGCAAGTCATCGTCCTTGATAACTTATCGACAGGTCATCGCTATTTAGTCGATGACCGTGCAGTGTTTGTTCAAGGGGATTTAGGGAACCGGGCCGATTTGGAACCGATTTTTGAAAAATACCCGATTAAAGCGGTGATGCACTTTGCGGCGAATAGCTTAGTCGGCGAATCGGTCGTTCATCCGCTCAAATATTATCAAAACAATGTGGCGGCGACGTTAACCTTATTAGAAACGATGCTGAAATATCATGTGAAAAACTTTATTTTCTCCTCAACCGCGGCGACGTATGGCATTCCGAATGTCGAATTGATTACGGAAGATTGCCCAACCAATCCAATTAATCCATACGGCCGCTCGAAGTTAATGATCGAACAAATTCTAGCGGACTTTGCTTCGGCGTATGGTCTTAACTATGTCGTCCTTCGCTATTTCAACGCGGCTGGGGCGCATGAGTCGGCAGAAATTGGCGAAGACCATAACCCAGAAACGCATTTAATTCCAATTGTCTTACAGCACTTGTTAGGCCAGCGCGACAAAATTTCTGTCTTTGGTACGGACTATGACACGCCGGATGGGACATGTATTCGCGACTATATCCATGTCACTGACTTAGCGAAAGCGCATATTTTAGCGCTGGAAGCATTGTTGTCAGGCAAAAAGAAAACCGCCATTTACAACCTTGGCAACGGCTTAGGCTATTCCGTCAAAGAAGTGATTGAAACATGTGAAAAAGTAACCGATCGCCAAGCGGTAATCGAATACACTGACCGCCGCCCGGGCGACCCGGCGCGCCTTGTCGCATCCTCGCAAAAAATTTATGAAGAACTTGGCTGGAAAGCGGAATATTCATTAGAACAAATCATCGAAAGCGCGTGGAAATGGCATAGCGGAAATCGGAAGTAAATAGAAAGCCTCCTGCTGAATGAGTGTCAGCGGGAGGCTGAATTTGTTTTTAAAAGGAAATAGAAGGGATAAATTTATATGAAAAACAAATGGCTTCGCTGGGGACTCGTATTCTATGGTGCAGCATGATTTATTACTTTACTGAATCCCCCGCTTTTACTGGTGAACATACGGCAAGCATGATCCACGATATTATACAAAAACTGCAATTAAAGCATATGAACAATGTTAGTGAAGGTTTCTTGTCATGGAATTACATTATCCGCAAATTGGCTCATCTTTCTGTTTTCGGCATGCTTGCTTTTCTTGCATGGAAGGCCATGTATCCGCGTCGTTTTGCCTGGATTGGCGCATGGGGGATTGCCGTTTTATGCGCGATTTTGGACGAATGGCACCAATCGTTTCAGCCGAAGCGGACGGCTCTTCTGTCTGATGTGGTGATTGATGCATGTGGAGCGGCTCTTGCTTTATTATTCGTTCGAATTTATTTACGAATCAAGCGTTCTTAGGTGTTAAAAACAATAAGAATTTCCTTCACGCTTTGGTAGACTTTCCTCTTCTTTATTCTTCTGGTTATGCCCGCTAGAAAGATTCATGGTAGGATTCTTTGACTAAGGCGGGTTTTCTTCTCGATGTCACCATTTTATTCAAAAAATTCCTAATTAGTTTTTGGGTTCGGTGCCTGTCACCGCCCGAAATTTGTCGAAATATTGGTAATTGAAACTCAAGTTTGACACCATTTCACTACATGTGGATAACTAAAGGTGATTATACCAATAGTTATCCACTTTTTTTATCGAAAATATAATCATTATGTAGTGTTATGTGTATAACTTTTGTATATCCAATAATATGTAATATATGTTATACTATTAGTGCTATGTATATTCGAATTAATAAGCAAAAAAATAAAAATGGTTCAGTTCGTCAATATCTACAAATATGTCGTACATTTCGTGTAGACAATAAAGTTCGGCAACAAACGCTTTGTAATCTAGGGAGGTTAGAACATTTATTAGAGAATGGCTCTGTCGATAACATAATCGAGGGATTAGCCAAATTTTCAGAGCGTTACTTTGACCGAATTCACGGGCAAGGCTCTTCCTCTTCTGTCTCCGTGCTTTGGACAAAAGAGTTTGGGCCGGTTTATCTGTTCCGAAAGGTATGGGAAAAGTTAGGGCTTGGTCGGCTATTACGTAAAATCATGGATGATTCCGAGGCTGCTTCTCAGTATGACGAAGCCATTTTTGCCATGGTGTTAAACCGTCTCATGGATCCCAATAGTAAGCATTATATCTTCAAACAATGGATCGACACGATTTATGCAGAAGGTCTTTCAGACATTCAACTCCATCACTACTATCGTGCATTAGACTTCTTAAGTGAACAAAAAGAAAAAATTGAGGAACAACTTTATGGACATTTAACCGATTTAACCTCATTAGAAGTAGATATCGTGTTTTACGACACGACAAGCACCTATTTCGAAGGAGAGGAAGCAGACGAACTGCTGGCTCACTATGGTTACTCCAAAGATCATCGTGGAGATCGAAAACAAGTCGTGATTGGCTTATTAATGACCAAAACAGGGATTCCGATTGGGCATCAAGTCTTCCCTGGAAACATGCATGATACGAAGACATTTGGCATGGTGGTTGGAGACCTGAAGAAGCGCTATCCTATTCAGAAAGTCATTCTAGTGGGAGACCGCGGAATGGTTAGTGAAGCCAACTTAGATCAAATTCGTGAACTGGGCATGGAATATATTGTGGGTGTCAAATTACGAAAGTCGAAGAAAGCCCAAGAGCTATTATCCATCCGTGGGCCATATAAGAAGGTTCTCCCGAATCTAAAAGTGAAGTCAAAGAAAATCGATGGCGAAACGTATGTACTCTGTTACAATCCGGACGCTGAAGAACGTGATCGAGCGAGTCGTCAAGTCGTGTTAGAAAACCTTCAATCGAAGCTTGATGAACTCGGTCCATCTGGACTCGTCAAAAACCGTGCGTATTCCAAGTTTTTAACGATAGAAAAAGCATCGGCCAAAATTGATGAAGAGAAGGTATCCAATGACGAAAAGTTTGACGGAAAGTACGCCATTCGGACCAACTCGTCATTAACGGATGAAGAGGCAGCACTTGCCTATAAAGAGTTGTGGAGAGTGGAACAAGCCTTTCGTAACCTGAAGTCGAATCTAGAACTTCGCCCGATGTACCATCGAGTGGAATCTCGTATTCGAGGCCATATCATGGTTTGTTTCCTTGCGCTTGTCATGGAATCCTTTTTGGCCTATAAGCTAAAAGAAATAGGATGC
>Ga0207865_101851_pt1 | contig 14187 bp, 11 predicted proteins | sample HigsolmetaAR204D_FD_184836 | JGI IMG/M metagenome (GOLD analysis project Ga0207865, IMG submission 184836) | Ionic liquid and high solid enriched microbial communities from the Joint BioEnergy Institute, USA - AR20-4-D (SPAdes) (version 2) ...
GCCGCTGCGCCCGCCTCGTCCGCAAGCGCGTCGCCTGCTGTCGCCTCCAGCGCGATCGCGTCGCCTGCGCCCGCAGACGGCCATTGGATCGGGCAAATATTCAAGGCGCTCGGACTGGACCATGAGAGCGGCTTGCTTAAGCATTGGGGCCGAAGCGACGTCGGTTCGCCGCCCCACCTGTCAGCGGTGCACTCCGAAGGCGCGGAACAGGCCCGCTTGGCCGATTCGCTCAAAAGCGTGCTGCTGCAGCTGGCCGCGGCCGAAGACGTGCCGGAAAGCTTTAAAGAGGCGGCGAAGCAAGCTGTGCAGCATATTACGGGTCAACAGCTGCTGCTCAGCTCCGACCGCTCGGCGCCGTTTTCCCACATCACCTTGTTCGTCCCGCTGCAGGGGCCGGACGGCGGGCAGACGGCTTCGATCCATATTCAATCGCGAAAGAGCGGGAACGGCGCGCTGGACCCTGACAACTGCCGGCTCGTATTCGACTTGCGGATGAAATCGCTGGGCAATACGATGGTCGATGTTCAGGTCGTGGACCGGATCGTCAGCTTGCACGTACGCAATGACCTGCCGTTTTTGCAGGAGCTGCTGGACAGTCACCGCGATGAAATCGCGGCCGGAATGACTTCCATCGGCTACCAGTTTATTTCGATGAAGTACAGCGCCTACCCGGTCCCGACGTCCGAAGCGTCCCCAGGCTCGGATGTTCTGCAAACGCCGCGAACGGAAGCCGCCGCAGGAACGGGATACATTCCAAAACGTTATAAGGGCGTGGATTACCGGATATGAAGGACGACCAAGCTTACAACAAAGGAAACCGTCACCCGTCCCCGGCCGCCGCGTCCATGAAAAAAGCGGTCGCGCTCAAATATTTGCCGGACCAGCCCGGTGCGCCGAAGGTTGTCGCCAAAGGAAGCGGGCGCACTGCCGAGACCATCATCAATAAAGCGAAGGAGAGCGGCGTGCCATTGCAGGAGGACGCCTCTTTGGTCGAAGTGCTGTCGAAGCTCGACCTGGATCAGGAGATTCCTCCGGAGCTGTATGAGCTGGTAGCGGAAGTGCTCAGCTTCATCTACCGGTCCGATCAGCGGGCCGGGTTGCGGGGGGACGGGCGATGAACGAACGACAGCTTCCCCGTAGCCGCGTATCTCGCAGACAGCTGGGGACGGCCGGCGAGCAAGCTGCCGAAAATTATGTGATCGGGCAGGGGTATGTCGTCTTGGCCCGCAATTGGCGCTGCCGCACCGGCGAGCTCGATCTGGTCGCGCTGGAGGGGGAGACGCTGGTGTTTATCGAAGTGCGAACCCGTTCAGCCGGCTCGGTCTCCTTCGGCACGCCGCAGGAATCCGTCGATCCGCGAAAGCGCAGGAAAGTGCTGGAAACCGCCCGAGTATACGTACATCAGCACCGGCTTCACGACCGGCAAATTCGCTTCGATGTCATAGCGGTTGTGGCGGACGAGCAGGGCGTTCCGATTCATATAGAGCTGATACAAGGCGCCTTTTAGGCGTCTATTTGTCATGCTGCAGAAGTTTTTCATGACGAACAGCAGCCTGCCGGCCAGACCTTCAGCCAAAGATTAAGGTTGCCAAAGTCAGGCCAGGAAGAGCGCGCTCGCTCATCACTGAATGCCTGACACCGATGTTAGGGAGTATGATGGCACTGTGCTGACGTCGCGGACGTGGTGATAGATTTTGCAGAAAATACAACATTTTGCCTATGATTTGAACAAGAGAGAAGAAAATCATGCATTTCGTACAACATTTTGGCACGATCGGCATAAAAATCCGCTGAAAATCGTCCGAAATTTTGCACAAAATGCAACATTGCTCCTCAATTGCAGGCTTATTCCCAAGTTTTGTTGTACAAAATACAACATATCCTGTCCTGCATGCGTAGTGTCAGGATCATCTTGTACCTAGCGAGGCCCTGAGGAGCCCTGCATATCCCATATAACCGGATCGCCCTGGTTAACGGTCGGCAGATCGTGCCGGATCACCGGATAACTCGGGTCGGCGGATCGCGTCGGATCACCGGATAACTCGGGGTCGGCGGATCGCGCCGGATCACCGGACACCTCCGGATCACCGGCTACCTCCGAGCAACTTCGGAACAACCGCATAACTTTGGACACATGATCTGCTGTTTCATTCAGGCGCGGCCCCTCCTGTCCAGTACCCGGTACTGCAGCGCTTCCGCCACATGCTCCGGGAGAATCGTCTCGCTTCCGGCGAGATCGGCGATGGTCCGGGCAATCTTGATGATCCGGTCGTGGGCCCGCAGGCTCAGGCCCAGGCGGGCAAACGAATCCTGCAGCAGTCCGGCCGCTTCCCGCGACAGCGCGGCGTGCTCCCGCAGCTTTTTGCCGGCCAGCTCGCTGTTGAAGGAGATGCCGATCGTTCGGTATCTGTGCTGCTGGATGCGGTGAGCCGATTCGACGGCAGCGCGCATTTCGGCGGACGACAGGGGGGCTTGGGCAGGCATCAGCTCATGGTAAGCGGAGCGCGGCACTTCGACCTGCAGGTCGATGCGATCGAGCAACGGGCCGGACATTTTCGAGCGGTATCTGGAGAGCTGGGCCGGGCTGCACAAGCATTCCCTGCCTTCCGTCTGCGCCCCGAGCCAGCCGCAGGGACAAGGATTCATCGAGGCCGCGAGCAAAAAATGCGCCGGGAACGTATACGTTGTCCTCGCCCGGCTGATCGTCACGACACGGTCCTCCATCGGCTGCCTCAGCGCTTCCAGCGCGACGCGGGAAAACTCCGGCAGCTCGTCCAGGAACAAAATGCCGCGATGCGCGAGGCTGACCTCCCCTGGCTTCGGAACGCTCCCTCCTCCGATCAGCCCTGCGGCGGAGATGGAGTGATGAGGGGAGCGAAAAGGTCTTTCCCGCACGAGCCGACAGCGATCGGCGAATTTGCCCGAAGCGCTGTAGATTTTCGTCACCTCGATCGATTCGTTCTCCCCGAGCGGGGGCATGATCGTCGGCAGCCGCTTGGCGAGCATTGTTTTGCCGGTGCCGGGCGGGCCGATCAGCAAAATGTTGTGCATCCCTGCGGCGCTGATCGTCATCGCTCTCTTGGCATGCAGCTGGCCTAACACATCGGCATAATCGTCCTGCGAGGCGCGGGCGGAAGCCGCTCCCGCGGCGCTTCGGGGCGAGGCCTCTCCGGCGCCGTCCGGCTTCTGCGGAAAGCCGGCCTTCAGCTCGCTCAGATGTGCGATCGGCCAAACCTCGTAGCCGCTGAGCAGCCGCGCCTCTTCCTCGTTGCCCTTGGGGACGATCACTTTGGAGAGCCCCATGGACCGGGCGGCGGTCATCATCGAGAGCACGCCGGCGACCGGCCGAACCGAGCCGTCCAGCGCCAGCTCGCCGATCAGCAAAATCTTCTCCAGCCCTTCGCAGTGCCATTGCCCGCTCGTCAGTAAAATGCCCGCGGCGATGGCCAGATCGAAGGAGGCTCCTTCCTTCCGCACATCGGCGGGAGCGAGGTTGACGGTAATCCGCTGCAGCGGAAAAGCGTACCCGCAATTTTTGATGGCGGCGCGCACCCGCTCCATCGATTCCTTGATGGCGCTGTCGGGTAGGCCGACGATATTCATTTGCGGCAATCCGTTGCTCAGATCGACCTCCACCTCCACCCGCTTGCCTTCCACGCCGTGCAGGCAGGCGCTGATCAGCTTTCCGTACATAGCAAAAAACACCTTCCCCCTGATCGTTAATGTCATCAAGGCAAAGGTGCTTCCTTATGCGCTCATATTCGGTTGGACTCTTATGACGAGCGATTCTCTCATCATCGGCCCGTCCCCTTCGGTGTTGAAAATTCAGCGTGCGAATATCGCCGAATTTTCGGGACAATCCTTCGCGATGCATTTCGCGGATAAATCCTATTATAAGGTATGAATGCCGGCGATGACAACCGGTTTTGCCAGACTTGGGGGATAAAATATCCAATTTCGGTTAAACTAGGCATCGAGGTGATAATGATGCAAAATAAACCGTATTTTTGTCCGAACTGCCGTTCGAACCGGATCAAATTCAGCGTCATCTCCAGCTACTCGCAATATTTTTTGAAAGATGCGGTTACCGGCGAGATTCGCGAATTCGGCGACCAGCGGCCCATCGAGGACAGCGAGCCGACGATTCAATGCCTGGTGTGCAATTTCGCCGGCAACGAGCTCCGCTTCGTCAAGCAGGCGGAACGCGAGCCGCGGACCGTGACGCCGACGAATCCGACGTATATGTAAGCCGGCACCGGTCACGCTTATAGACGGCGCATTTTTTCCGATACACGAGGGAAGGATGCGCTTTTGTTTTGCCCAAGGCAGTGCGGGCCGGCCGCTCCGAAAAGGATTTGTTGTAGATTCTATAAAAAATATTAATTGCTTTTTCGGGCAGCTTCGCAGAAAAAATAAGGAAAGTGTCGACAAAAAGTGTTACAATGATATAGGCTTGCATTCGCTTTTTTGGACATGCAGGCGTTTTTTCGCGCATGGAAGCATGCGGGCGAAAGCCAATTCGCGGTTTGCGGTTGGGGCCGGCCTTCAGGCCGATCGGCCCTGATTGATATAGCAAGCTACACTGATAGGAGGATTTTGCTGAATGAATATCCATGAATATCAAGGCAAAGAAGTGCTTAAACAGTACGGGGTAACCGTACCGGAAGGAAAGGTGGCTTTCTCGGCGGACGAAGCGGTGGAAGCGGCGAAGGCGCTCGGCACTCCGGTCGTTGTCGTTAAAGCGCAGATTCATGCCGGCGGACGCGGCAAGGCAGGCGGCGTCAAGATTGCCAAGAGCCTTGACGAAGTTCGCGCTTACGCGCAGGAATTGCTGGGCAAAGTCCTCGTTACTCATCAGACGGGTCCGGAAGGCAAGGAAGTGAAGCGCCTTCTGATTGAGGCCGGCTGCGATATCAAGAAGGAATACTATGTCGGCGTTGTCGTGGACCGCGCTACAGGCCGCGTCGTTATGATGGCGTCGGAAGAGGGCGGCACGGAGATCGAAGAAGTGGCCGCGCGCACGCCAGAGAAAATTTTCAAAGAAGTGATCGATCCGGCTGTCGGCCTGCAAGCGTTTCAGGCGCGAAAGCTGGCTTACTCCATTAACATCCCGACCGAGCTTGTAGGCAAAGCGGTGAAATTCATGACGGCGCTCTACAACGCTTTCGTTGACAAGGACTGCTCGATCGCCGAGATCAACCCGCTCGTCGTCACCGGCGACGGCAACGTCATGGCGCTTGACGCCAAGCTGAACTTCGACTCCAACGCGCTGTTCCGCCATAAGGACATTCTGGAGCTTCGCGACCTGGACGAGGAAGACGAGAAGGAAATTCAAGCATCCAAATTCGATCTGAGCTATATCGCGCTCGACGGCAACATCGGCTGCATGGTCAACGGCGCCGGCCTGGCCATGGCGACGATGGACATCATCAAATATTACGGCGGCGAGCCGGCCAACTTCCTCGACGTAGGCGGCGGCGCGACGAAAGAGAAAGTGACTGAAGCGTTCAAAATCATTTTGTCCGACGAGAACGTCAAGGGCATTTTCGTCAACATTTTCGGCGGCATCATGAAGTGCGACATCATCGCCGAGGGCGTCGTGGCAGCGGCCAAGGAGCTTGGTCTCAGCCGTCCGCTGGTCGTTCGTCTGGAAGGCACGAACGTGGAGCTGGGCAAGAAAATTTTGAACGAATCCGGCCTGAACATCGTCGCTGCCGACTCGATGGCGGACGGAGCGCAGAAGATCGTCGCTCTCGTAAAATAATTCGCTCATTCGCCTCGCAGGCGGCGGGCAACACTTGCTAGCGCATTACAATTTAACAGGGGATGTGAACGAGTAAGATGAGTATTTTGGTTAATAAAGATACAAAAGTCATTACGCAGAACATGACGGGCAAAACAGGCATGTTCCATACGCTGGGCGGCCTCGAGTACGGCACGCAGATGGTTGCCGGCGCAGTTCCGGGCAAAGGCGGCACGAGCGTCGATTTCAACCTGGAGAACGGGCAAAAGGTGACGCTGCCGGTTTACAACACGGTTCACGAAGCGAAGGAAGCGACCGGAGCGACGGCTTCCGTTATCTACGTTCCGCCGGCGTTCGCGGCCGATGCGATCATGGAAGCGGTCGATGCGGATCTGGATCTCGTCATCTGCATTACGGAAGGCATCCCGGTTCTTGACATGGTCAAGGTCAAGCGCTTTATGGAAGGCAAGAGAACCCGCCTGATCGGACCGAACTGCCCGGGGGTCATCACGCCGGGCGAGTGCAAAATCGGCATCATGCCGGGTTACATTCATACGCCGGGCCATGTCGGCGTCGTATCCCGCAGCGGAACGCTGACGTACGAAGCGGTTCATCAGCTGACGACGCGCGGCATCGGCCAATCCTCGGCCGTGGGCATCGGCGGCGACCCTGTCAAAGGCTCCGAGTTCATCGACATTTTGAAGCTGTTCAACGAAGACCCGGATACGTATGCGGTCATCATGATCGGCGAGATCGGCGGCTCCGCGGAAGAGGAAGCGGCCGAGTGGATTGCGGCGAACATGAAGAAGCCGGTCGTCGGCTTCATCGGCGGGCAAACGGCGCCTCCCGGCAAGCGAATGGGCCATGCCGGCGCCATCATCTCCGGCGGCAAAGGCACCGCCGCAGAGAAGGTCGCAACGATGGAGCGCTGCGGCATCCGCGTTGCTCCGACGCCTTCCGAGATGGGCTCCACTCTGGTGAAGGTGCTCGAGGAGCAAGGCTTGCTTGAGAAGTGCATCACCAACAAATCATAAAACTAAAATCAATTATAGTGGGCAAGAAGCCCCTTCCAAGGTCCTTGGCGGACTGCGGAAGGGGCTTTTTTTGCGATTTCGGCTGCGAAGGCATAGCATGAGAAGGCGAATTGCCGCAAAGTTGTTTATACCCTAAGGAGTGATATATACTATATGGATAATCGAAGCATGCTGTTTGCTTTGCATCATATGGAAGGTGTTGGCTGGAAAACGATCTCGCTGCTCGTTCGGCAGCTTGAGCGTTTGCACGACATCGCACGGCTTGACGAGGAAGCGCTGGCCATGCGGTCCGGCCTGCCCCGCTCCAAGGCGCGAGCCGTCCGCGAGCAGCTGGCCCGGATGGGCGCCGGGGAAGTGGAGCGACTGGAGCAAAGCTATGCGAATGACGGCATCGGTTGGGTCACCGTATGGGACAAGGCGTATCCCCAGTGGCTAAAGCATACCGCGCAGCCGCCGTGGATTCTCTATTACCGGGGAAATTGGCAGCTGGCCCAGAAGCCGTGCCTGGCGATGGTCGGCACCCGTACGCCGACAGCCTACGGCAAGCTGACCGCGGAGCGGCTGGCCCGGGAAGTAGCGGAAGCGGGCCTGTGCGTCGTCAGCGGATTGGCCCGGGGCATCGACAGCGCCGCGCACACGGGGGCGCTGAGCGGGCCGGGCGGGACGATCGCCGTGCTCGGATGCAGCATCGACGTTGTTTATCCGCCCGAGAATAAGCCGCTGTACCGGCAAATTTCCGAGCGAGGGCTGCTCCTCTCGGAGTACCCGCGGCGGACGAAGGCGCATCCCGGCCTGTTTCCGCAGCGCAACCGCATCATTGCCGGGCTCAGTCTGGGCGTTGTCGTCGTCGAGGCGGCCGAGAAGAGCGGCTCGCTCATTACGGCCGATCTCGCCTTGGAGAATTCGCGCGACGTGTTCGCCGTTCCCGGGCCGATCAGCTCGCCCAAGAGCCGGGGGGCGCTGAGGCTGATTCAGCAGGGCGCCAAGCTCGTTGCAGGCGCGGAGGATATTTTGGAGGAATACGCGCGCTGGATATCGATGGACGGTATGGCACACATTAAGCATACGGCGGATGAGCCGGGGCTTACCCGCGATCAGCAAACCGTCGTTGAATTGCTGGAGCACGGTCCGATGTCCGTCGACGAACTGCTGGCCCGCACCCAATTTACGTTTGGACATTTGCACTCAGTTCTGATACATTTACTAATGATTAAACGTATTGTTGAACTACCCGGTTCTGTATACTCCGTACCGTAATTGGAATATACGTTACATATATTCATCGTCGAAAGGGGAAGGACGCCTATGGCCGATTCATTAGTCATTGTGGAGTCGCCCGCCAAAGCCAAAACGATAGGCAAATATTTGGGCAGCAAATATATCGTCAAAGCCTCGATGGGTCATATCCGCGATTTGCCGAAAAGCCAGATGGGAGTAGAGATTCGCAACAACTTCGAACCGAAATACATCACCATCCGCGGGAAAGGCTCCGTGCTCAAAGAGCTGAAGGATGCCAGCAAAAAGGTTAAGAAAGTATATCTCGCGGCGGACCCCGATCGCGAAGGCGAAGCGATTGCCTGGCACCTTGCCCATTATCTGGAACTGCCGCAAAACGAAGCGTGCCGCGTCGTATTTAACGAAATTACGAAGCAGGCGGTCAAGGACGCCTTCAAGTCTCCGAGACGCATTAACCAGGATTTGGTCAACGCCCAGCAGGCCCGCCGCATTCTCGACCGGCTCGTAGGCTACAAGATCAGCCCGCTGCTGTGGAAAAAGGTCAAGAAGGGGCTCTCCGCCGGCCGGGTCCAATCCGTCGCGGTGAAGCTGATCTGCGATCGGGAGAACGAGATCAAGGCGTTCGTGCCGGAAGAATATTGGTCGATCACGGCGAAGCTGGCTAGCGGCAAGACGGACTTCGAAGCGAAGTTCTACAGCATCGGCGACAAGAAGGAGCTGCACAACCAGCAGGAAGTGGACGAGGTGCTCGCCGTGCTGGACAAAGCGTCTTTCGTTGTGCGAGACGTGAAAGAGAAGGAGCGGCTAAGAAACCCCGCTCCGCCGTTCATCACGAGCTCCCTGCAGCAGGAGGCGGCCCGCAAGCTCAACTTCCGCGCGGCCAAAACGATGTCCGTCGCCCAGCAGCTGTATGAAGGGATCGATATCGGCAGCGAGGGCACGGTCGGTCTTATCACGTACATGCGTACAGACTCGACGCGAATATCGCCGGTTGCCCAGGAAGAAGCGAAGGAATACATCATCGGCAAATACGGGGCGTCCTATTATCCCGAAACGCCGCGCAATTATGTCCGAAAGAACGCCAACGCCCAGGACGCGCACGAAGCGATCCGGCCGAGCTCGGTGCTTCGCGACCCCGACTCGATCAAAGGGTATTTGTCCCGTGACCAATACCGGCTGTATCGCCTCATTTGGGAGCGGTTCGTAGCGAGCCAGATGGCGTCCGCCGTTCTCGACACGATGACGGTCGACATTGCGGCAGACAGCGTGCTGCTGCGGGCCGTCGGCTCGAAAGTGAAATTTCCGGGCTTTATGAAGGTATATGTGGAAGGCAACGACGACGCAGCGCCCGATGCCGGGGACGAGGAGAAGCTGCTGCCTCCGATGAAGCCTGGCGACAAGGTGAGCGCGAAGCAGATCGATCCGAAGCAGCACTTTACCCAGCCGCCTCCAAGATATACAGAAGCGCGGCTCGTCAAGGCGCTGGAGGAGATGGGCATCGGCCGTCCGAGCACCTATGCGCCGACGCTGGAGACGATCCAAAAGCGCGGTTACGTGGCGATTGAGGAGAAGAAGTTTGTTCCGACCGAGCTTGGCGAGCTGGTCATTCAGCAAATGGCCGAGTTTTTTCCGGAAATTCTTGACGTCGAATTTACCGCGCATATGGAAGAAGAGCTGGATCACGTCGAGGAAGGCAAGGAAGACTGGGTGCAGGTGCTGAACGAATTTTACAAATCGTTCGAGAAGCGGCTCGAAGTCGCCGAGGAAGAGATGGAGAAAGTCGAAATCCAGGACGAAGTGTCCGACGAGATTTGCGAGAAGTGCGGTCGACATTTCGTCTATAAGATGGGGCGGTTCGGCAAATTCCTCGCCTGTTCGGGCTTCCCGGAATGCCGCAATACGAAGCCGATCATCAAGGATACGGGCGTAACGTGTCCGAACTGCCAGCAGGGCAAAATCATCGAGCGGCGCAGCAAAAAAGGGCGGCTGTTCTATGGGTGCGACCGCTATCCGGAGTGCGAATTCGTCTCCTGGGATAAACCGGTCGAGACGCCTTGCCCGAAGTGCGGCTCGCTGCAGGTGGAGAAGCGCAACAAATCCGGTACGTTCGTGCAGTGCACGAAATGCGATCACCGGGTGGAAGTCGAGGATCAGAAGGACTGACTTAAGGCGTCAGCCTTCATAAGAAAGCAGGTTGTCGTTGGGAGTGAACGTTCGTGGAACCGTCCAAAGTAACCGTGATCGGCGCCGGCCTGGCGGGCAGCGAAGCTGCATGGCAGATCGCCTCGCAAGGGGTGCCGGTTACCCTGTATGAAATGCGCCCGGTCAGAAAGACGCCGGCGCACATCACCGACAAATTCGCCGAGCTGGTCTGCAGCAACTCGCTGCGGGCCAACGGCTTGACCAATGCGGTAGGCGTGCTCAAGGAAGAGATGCGCCTTATGAATTCGCTGATTTTGCGCTGTGCGGACAAGCATGCCGTCCCGGCCGGAGGAGCGCTTGCAGTCGATCGCGACGGCTTCTCCGGAGAGGTCACCGAAATGCTGCGCAGCCATCCGCTTATCGAGGTGCGCAATGAGGAAATCACCGATATCCCCGCAGGGATCGCGGTCATTGCCACCGGGCCGCTCACTTCGCCCGCGCTGTCGGACAAGATCAAGGCGCTTCTCGGCGAAGAGTATTTCTACTTCTACGATGCCGCCGCGCCGATCGTCGAGAAGGAGTCCATCGATATGGACAAGGTGTTCCTCGCTTCCCGTTATGACAAAGGGGAAGCCGCCTATTTGAACTGCCCCATGACGGAGGAAGAGTTCGAAGCTTTCTATGAGGCCTTGATAACGGCGGAAGCGGCGCCGATCAAAGATTTCGAGAAGGAAATATACTTCGAGGGCTGCATGCCGATCGAGGTGATGGCAAGGCGGGGCAAGCAGACGGTGCTGTTCGGCCCGATGAAGCCCGTCGGCCTGGTCGACCCGCGGACGGGCCGGCAGCCTCACGCCGTCGTTCAGCTTCGCCAGGACAACGCCGCCGGGACGCTGTACAATCTCGTCGGGTTCCAGACGCACTTGAAGTGGGGCGAGCAGAAGCGGGTATTCTCGATGATTCCGGGATTGGAAAACGCCGAATTCGTGCGGTACGGCGTCATGCACCGCAATACGTTCATCAATTCGCCGAAGCTGCTGAAGGCGACGTACCAGTTCCGCGCAAGGGACGACCTGTTCTTCGCCGGCCAGATGACCGGCGTCGAGGGCTACGTGGAATCGGCGGCGTCGGGCCTGATCGCTGGCATCAATGCCGCGCGGCTGGCGCGGGGCCTCGAGCCCTTGGTGCTTCCCGAGGACACGGCGCTCGGCAGCATGGCGCAGTATATTACGACGGCCGATTTTAGGCATTTTCAACCGATGAACGCGAATTTCGGGCTGTTTCCGCCGTTGGATGAGAAAATCAGGAACAAGAAGCTGAAGAACGAAAAGATCGCCCGGCGCGCAATTGAGAAAATTCAGAATTTTTCACAAAAGCTATACAATTCTTCTTGTCATTGAAACAGTTGCTGTGTTACTATAATTATGTTTTAAGGGGTCCGCTGCTCAGATCCCGTTTTTTGTTTTTACAGGTTTTGACCTCCATAGAACGATTAATTCGGAACTAAGCGGGAACGGCTTAGTTTTTCTGCTAGATAAGTCCAATGGGCGCATGGGCCCCGAATGGGAGGAAACAATCCGATGGAACCGCGTATGGACCAATCGTTTCATGCCACAACGATCTTTGCCATCCGTCATCAGGGGCGGGGGGCGATCGCCGGAGACGGGCAGGTAACGTTCGGCAACAGCATGGTGATGAAGCACTCCGCCAAGAAGGTGCGCAGGCTGTACCGCGGCCAAGTGCTTGCCGGGTTTGCCGGATCTGTCGCCGATGCGATCACGCTGTTCGAGAAATTCGAGGGCAAGCTGGAGGAGCATCATGGCCAGCTGCAGCGGGCTGCCGTGGAGCTAGCCAAGGAGTGGCGCTCCGACCGCGTGCTTCGCCGGCTGGAGGCGATGATGATCGTGATGGATAAAAGCGGCATGCTGCTTATTTCCGGGACGGGCGAAATCATCGAGCCGGACGACGGCATTCTGGCGATCGGTTCCGGCGGAAGCTTCGCGCTGGCGGCAGGACGGGCTTTGCAGCGCTATGCGCCGAATATGAGCGCGAAGGAAATCGCTCACGCCGCGCTGACGATGGCGGCGGAAATTTGCGTGTACACCAACCATAACATCGTGCTCGAAGAGCTGGAGTAAACGTTAAGAGGAGGATGCGAGTCGTGAAGCACACTGCCTTAACTCCGAGAGAGATCGTAGCCGAGCTTGACAAATATATCGTAGGCCAGAAGATGGCCAAGAAATCGATGGCTGTCGCCTTGCGGAACCGCTATCGCCGCAGCTTGCTGGACGACGGAATCCGCGAGGAGATCGTCCCGAAAAATATTTTGATGATCGGGCCTACCGGCGTCGGCAAGACGGAGATCGCCAGGCGTCTGGCCAAGCTGGTGAACGCCCCTTTTATTAAGGTGGAGGCGACCAAGTTCACGGAGGTCGGCTATGTGGGCCGGGACGTCGAGTCGATGGTCAGAGATTTGGTGGAGACCTCGATTCGCATGGTGAAGGCCGAGAAGACGGAGCATGTCAAGGAGCGGGCCGCTCAGCTTGCGGAGGATCGCATTGCCGCGATTCTCGTGCCGAGCCCCGCGAAGCAGCGCGTGCAGCGCAATCCGCTGGAGATGCTGTTCGGCCAAGGCGGGCCAAATCAGCAGGAGCCGGAGCAGGAAACGGACGATGCGATATTGTCCAAGCGGCGGGAAATCAAGCAGCAGCTGCAGCGCGGCGAATTGGAAAATCAGGTGATCGAGATCGAAGTCGAGGACAATGCGCCTTCCATGTTCGATCTGCTGGCCGGCCAGGGCAATGAGCAGGCCGGCATGAATATGCAGGAGCTGTTCGGCAACTTGATGCCGCGCCGCCTTAAGAAGCGCAAGCTGCCGATCAAGGAAGCGCGCAAGGTGCTGCTGCAGGAGGAGGCGCAGAAGCTGCTCGATATGGATGAGGTCGTCCAGGAAGCGGTGAAGCGGGCCGAACAGTACGGCATGATTTTTATCGATGAGATCGACAAGATTTGCAGCTCCGGCCGGGGCAGCGGGCCTGACGTATCCCGGGAAGGGGTGCAGCGGGATATATTGCCGATCGTCGAAGGCTCGACCATTATGACCAAATACGGCCCCATCAAGACTGACTACATTTTGTTCGTCGCCGCGGGCGCCTTCCATATCGCCAAGCCGTCGGATCTCATTCCCGAGCTGCAGGGAAGATTCCCGATTCGGGTGGAGCTGAACAGTTTGACGCAGCAGGATTTCGTGCTCATTCTCAAGGAGCCGCAAAACGCGCTGACGAAGCAATATACGGCTTTGCTGGAAACGGAAGGGATCAAGGTCAGTTTCTCCGACGAAGCGATCGGCGAGATCGCCCGCATTGCCGCAGAAGTCAATCAGCATACAGATAATATCGGCGCGAGGCGCCTGCATACGATTTTGGAGAAGCTGCTGGAGGATTTGTCTTTCGAAGCGCCTGAAATTACATTGGAGCAATTCGTCATTACCCCCGAATACGTGCGGGAGAAGCTGTCGGATATCGCCCAAAATCGCGATCTGAGCCAATACATTTTGTAACATGGAACACAGATTCGCCTGAAGCGTTTCATATAACGGTCGGCGCGAAGCCGGCCGCCAATCCGGGAGGCTTTCGTTAAGATGACTTTGCTAATGAAAACAAGAAGGCTGAACAAGCTGCTGCAGAAGGAGGCGGGCAATCCCGTCAGCTTTGCCGATATGGCCAAAGTGCTGAGCGATATTCTCAATGCCGACATTTTCGTGGTCAGCCGGAAGGGGAAAGTGCTCGGTTGCGCATACGCCTCGCCTTCGCACAACGAAGTAATGAGCGGAACGGTGCTGCAGGAAAACCGGTTTCCGCAGGAATACAACCAGCGTCTGCTGAAGGTGGAGGAGACTTCCTCGAATCTGGAGACCGGCAGCGAATATGACGTTTTCGGGGAGCCGCTATCCGGCGAACCGCTCTTTATTACGATTGTGCCGATCATCGGCGGCGGAGAACGCTTGGGCACGCTCGTGCTGACAAGAAGCGG
>Ga0207865_101853_pt1 | contig 14181 bp, 9 predicted proteins | sample HigsolmetaAR204D_FD_184836 | JGI IMG/M metagenome (GOLD analysis project Ga0207865, IMG submission 184836) | Ionic liquid and high solid enriched microbial communities from the Joint BioEnergy Institute, USA - AR20-4-D (SPAdes) (version 2) ...
AGCGCCATCTTGAGCTAAGCCGGCTGTTCGAGTGGTTGAGTGCCGCCGCCCACCAGCTGATCGCGATTCAGCTCGGGGCCCCCGCGGCGGCGGACATCCGCAACCCGTTCATCCGTAAGGCGCTTGATTTCATGCATCGAAGCTACCATATGCCGGTGAGCACGTCCGATATCGCCGACCACGTCAGGCTCAGCCGCAGCTATCTGAGCGATCTGTTCAGCCGGGAGACGGGGGAATCTTTAACCGAGGCGCTCACCCGCATCCGGATGGAGGCGGCCAAGCGGATGCTTCGCGACGGCTCGCACAAGGTGTACGAAATCGCCGAAGCGGTCGGCTTTATCGATGCCCGCGCATTTGCCAAGGCGTTCAAGCGCCATGTCGGCTGCACGCCGAAGGAATTCGTCGAGATGAGCGCGGACTGACCAGCTCAGCCCTGAAGCGAGTGGCGGCTCCGGCGGCAGAGCCGGGCTTAAATGCCGCGCGCCGGCTCGCTTGAGCTAACAAATAGACACTGATTGCGAACAAATCGGTGTCTTTTTTTGCGTCTTGAAAAAGCTTACATTGGATGTAGACGCCTATGACGAGCGATTCCTTTCATCAATCGGTCGTCACCTGCGGAGTTGAAAATTTATCGGCGTATACCGCCAAATTTTCAAAATAGACGCCTATGACGAGCGATTCCTTTCATCAATCGGTCGTCACCTGCGGGGTTGAAAATTTATCGGCGTATACCGCCAAATTTTCAAAATAGACAACGCTTACATTCGTCCGCAGCCGGATCTGCCCGCAGGGCTGAGGCCTCGCGGAAGGGTGTGGCGCTTACAGACAAGGAGGTCTCGCATGCAAGTCGATGTATCCGGAATTCCGCAAAGGGTGACGCCGGACGAAACGCCGATCATCGAGGCGGTCGGCGTCGTCCGCACATTTGGCAAAGGCAGCGCCGCCGTGCATGCGCTGCGCGGGGCGAATCTGCGCATCTCCCCGGGACGGCTGGTGGCGCTCAAGGGAAGGTCGGGCTCCGGCAAGACGACGCTGCTCAATATGTTGGGGGCGCTGGATCGGCCGACGGACGGCGCGATTTATTTTAAAGGCAACGATATCACCCGCTGGAGCGACCGGCAGCGCAACGAGTTGAGAAGAACCGAGCTCGGTCTGATCTTTCAGTCGTTCGCGCTGGTGCCGTATATGTCCGCTTACGAGAATGTCGAATTCGGCCTGCGCATCGCCGGCGTTCCCGCTGCGAGGCGGAAGGCATATGCCGAGCAGGCGCTCGAGTTTGTCGGTCTGAAGGCGCGCATGAAGCACCGTCCGTACGAAATGTCCGGCGGCGAGCAGCAGCGTGTCGCGATCGCCAGAGCGATCTCCCATCGGCCGTCGCTGCTCCTGGCGGACGAGCCGACGGCGGAATTGGACAGCAAGATGGGGCTGCAGGTCATGAAGGTGTTCAAGGATCTCGTGCAAAAGGAAGACATGACGATCGTCCTGACGACGCACGACCCGGCGATTATGGAAATCGTCGATCAAGTCTACGCATTGGAGGATGGGCACATTGTGGAGGAAGGGTAGTCGCGCCTTGCGCGCCATGACGAAGTCAGTGTGCGCTCTGGCGCTATCGGCGTCGCTTGCGGGCTGCAGCCTGCTGCCCAGGGAGGAGGAGGCGCTGAAGCCGCCGCTGGTCAAGCCGGCCAAGGAAAATTTCGAGCTGTATGAGGTAAGGAGAGGCTCGATCGTGAAGCAGGTGACGGGCGTCGGCACGCTCGCATCCGATAAGATGGAGTATTTGTTTTTCACCGAATCGGGCGGCCGGTTATCGAGCATGAATGTGACGCTTGGCAGCGAGGTCAAGAAAGGCGACGTCATCGCCCAGCTGGATACCGGCGACCTGGAGAACAAGATTCGCCAGCAGCAGATCGAGGTGGAGAAGGCCGAGATCATGCTGGAGAAGGCGAAGGAAGGGATGCTGGGCGACGCCAGAGAGATCCGGCTGAAGGCGCTGGACGTCGAGAAGGAGAAGCTGGAGCTTGAGCACCTGCGCCGGCAGCTGGAGAAGACGAAGCTCGTCTCCGGCGTGGACGGCATTGTCACCTACATCGAGCCGATCAAGGAGGGCGACTCCGTTCAGGCATACAAGCAGCTCGTCACCATCTCCGATCCGAAGCAAATGAAGCTGACGTACGAATTTGCGAATTTGGCCGATTTGACCGGCATTCAGATCGGGATGGCCGCCGAGGTCCGTTACAAGAACGCGACGTATGCCGGCAAGGTCGTGCAAATTCCGGCGACGGCTCCGCAGTCCGACGTCAAGGCGATCCAGGAAAAAAACGCCAAGTCCATCGTCATCGATGTGGCCGGTCTTCCTGCGGACGCGGCGATTGGCGAATCGGCGGACATCACCATCGTCACGGAAAAGCGCGATAATGTGCTGATCATTCCGCGGGTCGGCCTGCGCTCTTATATGGGACGGGATTACGTGCAGGTGATGGAAGGCGAGAGCCGCAAGGAAATCGATGTGGAGAAAGGCGTCGTCTCGGCGACAGAGGTCGAGATCCGCAAGGGGCTGAAGGAAGGGCAAAAGGTGATTTTGAACAATTGAGGTGACGCTTTGTGGCGTTAGTGGTCATGATGTTGCGCAAAATGGCGAAAAACAAATGGCTGGAGCTCAGTCTGCTGCTCGGGCTTGTCATTTCGGTCGGGCTGACGAGCAGCATGCCGATCTATACGGACGCCATATTGCACCGGATGCTGATCAAGGATTTGGAGCAGCTTCAGGAGACGAGCGGACAATACCCGGGCGTGTTCTGGACCTCCGTCTTTACGACGGGTGAGCTGGCGCCGGAGGAGGTGGCAACCCGGTTCCGGGAGGCCGACCGATATATGACGGAGGAGACGCACCGCCGCATCGGCCTGCCGATCAAGACCTATATGATCGAGAGGGCGACCGACCGCTACAAGCTGGCGCCGGCCGATCCGTCCAGGGTGGATGCGACCGTGAACCGAACGGTCGATGTCGTCGGCATGAGCGATCTGGAGCAGCATGCGGTATTGATCGACGGACAATGGCCGAAGCCGGAGCCGGTGAACGGCGTATACGAGGTGCTTGTCGTCTCGGACGCGCTGACGAATCTGAAGACGGTCGTCGGCAACGAGTTCGTGATCGCCGGCGACGCGACCGCCGCGCTGAAATTCAAAATCGTCGGCGTCATCGACCGCAAGGAATACGACGATGTGTATTGGTACAACCATCTGTCCAATTACCGCAGCAGCTTCCTGCTCCCATTCGACCTGTTCGAGCAAACGTTCATGGAGGAAAGAACGCTTCCGGTCCGCTCCAGCATCTGGTACACGGCTATCGACTACAGCGCGTTCACGCTGGATGCGATTCCGCGATTCGTCTCGGCGTATCAGCAGACGGAGAATGAGCTGCTGGCAAAGTTCGGCACAGCCAACCTGAAGGCGAACGCGCTGCAGACGCTCGGCGGCTATTATGTGAAGGAAGCCAGGCTCAAGCTGATGCTTTGGTCGCTGAACGTCCCGGTGATGATCATGCTGGCCTATTATTTGTTCATGGTGTCCAATCTGATCGTGGAGCGGCAGAAGACGGAGATCGCCGTGCTGCGCAGCCGCGGGGCGAGCCGGATACAGATCGTGCTGAGCTATTTGGCCGAAGGAGTGCTGCTTGGCGCGGCGGCGCTGGCGATCGGGCCGCTGCTCGGCATGCTGCTGACGAAGCTGCTCGGCGCCTCCAACGGCTTTCTCGAATTCGTGCAGCGCGCCGCGCTCAAGGTGGAGCTCAGCCGGGAAGCGTACCGTTACGGCCTGCTCGCGGTGTCGGCATCGGTTGTAATGACCCTATTGCCGGTGCTCGCTGCCACCCGCGCGACCATCGTCGGGCACAAGCAGCAAATGGCCAGACAGCTCAGCCGCTCATTGTGGCATAAATATTATTTGGATATGGCGCTCGTCGGGGTCTCGCTATACGGTCTGCAAACGTTCCGCGGCCGGATGAACGACCTGCAGTCGCTCGGGCTCGAGGCGGCAGACGTGCAGATCGATCCGCTGCTGTTCCTCGTGCCGGCCTTGTTTATTCTCGGCTGCGCGTTTGCGATCCTGCGCCTGTATCCGCTGCTGATCCGGCTCATCTATTGGCTCGGCCGCCGTCTGTGGCCGCCTTCGCTGTATTCGACGCTGCTGCAGGTTGGCCGCTCGACCGTGCAGTACCAGGCGATCATGGTGTTTTTGAGCGTCACCCTGGCGACGGGAATGTTCAGTGCCAGCGCGGCCCGTACGATCAATCAGAACGCCAGCGAAAAGATTTTGTACACCAGCGGGGCGGACATTGCGATGCAGATCAAATGGGAGAACGATGCGCCGCCGCCCGGTATGGAAGGGATGGAGAACGGGGAGGAGGAGGAAGCGGCCGACAATGCCGCCGATCAGCCGCCTGTCGCGCCCAAGCGGGTGCAGTTTTCCGAGCCGCCGTTCCTGCCGATCGCGCAGCTTCCGGGCGTCGAGCACGCGGCGAAGGTGTTCGTGAAGCAGGAGGCGGCCTTCACAGCTGGCAAGGAGCGCGGCACGGCCACGCTGATGGGCATCGATACGGACGACTTCGGCATGACGGCGTGGATGCGCGACGGTCTGCTCGAGCACCATTTCTACGATTATTTGAATCTGATGGCCGGCGACCCGTCGGCGGTGCTGATCTCGCGATCGCTGGCAGATCAGTACGGTCTTAAGCCGGGCGACCATCTGTATGCCGGCTGGTCCGGCGTGGAGGATGCGATGTTCAACGTTTACGGCATCGTCGATTACTGGCCTTCCTGGAATCCGAATCCGCGCCTGGGCGCGTCAGCGTCGTCCGCGGCGCCAAGCGGCAGCGCAAGCCCGAAAGCCAATTACCCGATGCTGATCGTTGGGCATCTGTCCTATATTCAGAACAATCTGGCGCTCGAGCCGTATCATGTGTGGCTGAAGCTGAAGCCGGACGCCTCGAGCCAGACACTGTATGAAGCGATGGAGGAGCGCGGCATTCCCGTTACCAGCCTGAAGGACGCCCGCCAGGAGCTGATCCGGGTGAAAAACGATCCGTTCCAGCTGGCGATCAACGGCGTGATGACGCTGGGCTTCCTGATCTCCATTATGATCAGCTTTTGCGGCTTCCTGCTCTATTGGGTGCTGACCTTGTCGAGGCGCGTGCTTCAGCTCGGCATTTTGCGCGCGATGGGCATCTCCTTCCGCCAGCTGCTCTCGATGCTGGTCGGCGAGCAGCTGCTCACGAGCGGAGCGGCTGTCGTCATCGGGCTGCTGCTCGGCGTTGCGACGAGCCGGCTGTTCGTGCCGATGTTCCAGCTGTCGCTGCAATCGGCCGGCCAGGTGCCGCCGTTCCAGGTCACCTTCGATCCGCGGGATCAGCAGCATTTGTTCATTCTCGTCGTCATCATGCTCGGCATTGGCCTGACGATTCTCGCCGCGATGCTGTCGCGCATCAAAATTCACCAAGCCGTCAAGCTCGGCGAAGATTAGGAGGATGCTTGCGCATATGATCCATTGTGACAATCTGGTCAAAATATACAAGGTCGCCGATCTCGAGGTCGTCGCTCTGCAGGGGCTTGACCTGCACGTCGAGGCAGGCGAGTTGATGGCGATCATCGGCAACAGCGGCAGCGGCAAATCGACGCTGCTCAATATGCTTGGCGGCTTGGATCGCCCTTCCGCCGGCCAGCTGACCGTGGACGGAAAGGATCTGCTGAAATTCACCGAAGCCGATCTGGTCAAATACAAGCGGGAAACGGTCGGATTCGTCTGGCAGAACAATGCCCGCAACCTGATTCCTTACTTGACGGCGCAGGAGAACGTGGAGCTGCCGATCTTGCTCAAGGGCCGGCGCAAGCGGGAGCGCGCGCTGGAACTGCTGGAGGCGGTCGGCCTCAGCCACCGCAGAAAAAACAGGCTGCACCAGCTGTCCGGCGGCGAGCAGCAACGGGTGGCGATCGCCATTGCGCTGGCGAATCAGCCCAAGATGCTGCTGGCCGACGAGCCGACCGGCTCGGTCGATACGAAGATGGCGAACCAGATTCTCGATCTGTTCCGCGAGCTCAACCGGAGCATGGGGCTTACGGTCGTCATCGTGACGCATGACCCGCTGCTGGCCAAAAAGGTCGACCGGGTCGTCGCCATTCGCGACGGCAAGACGTCCTCGGAGATGATCCGGCGCAAATCGTACGCCGACGAGCTGCGCGAGCTCGAGGAAGGAACGGCTGCGGCGGAGGAGGAATCGCATGTGGAATATGCGGTGATCGACAGGGCGGGACGCCTGCAAATTCCGTCCGACATGCTGCAGTCCGTCGGCATCAAAGACTCCAACAAGGTCAGAGTGCAGCTGGAGGACGGGCGAATCGTCCTGCTGCCTCCGGAGGAGAAGAAGACGTCGTAAGCCGAGGACGGACACCCCTTGCGGGTGTTTTTCTTTTTGGCCGCGTCTATGGTAAAATGAAGGAATCATTTGCGAGGGCGAAAGGGGGAGGTTGTCATGCTCATCGGCGTCGTATCCGATACGCATATGTACTCCAGAAGCCGGCAGCTTCCCAAAGCGTTGACCGACGGGCTGCGCGGGGTGGAGCTGATCGTGCATGCAGGCGATTGGACGAACCCGGAAGTGATCGGGCTGCTGGAAGTGCTGGCGCCAGTCGAGAGCGTTGCGGGCAACAATGACGGCCCGGAGATTGTCGAACGGTTCGGACGCCGCAAGGTGCTGGAGCTGGCCGGTCGGCGCATCGGCCTCGTGCACGGCGACGGCTGGCGGGCGGCGCCCGATACAGCCTTCGAAGCATTCCGCGGCGAATCGGTCGACGCGGTCATCTTCGGGCATTCGCATACGCCCTATCTGGAGCGGCGCGAAGGCGTCCTGCTGTTCAATCCGGGATCGCCTACCGACAAACGGCGCGAGCTGCGGTATTCCTTCGGGCTGCTTAGGCTCGGCAGCGAAATCGTGGCGGAGCACCGATACTATGATCAAAAGTAATCTGAAGAGGGGCCAGGAAGCAAGATGATTCAATGGAAAGAAATTACCGAAGTTGAGCAATGGAAGCAAATATTCGAGGGGACGAGCGAACGGCCGGTCGTACTGCTCAAGCACAGCACGGCTTGCCCTGTGAGCACCAACGCGCTGAACGAATTTGAAGACTATTTGAGCAAGCAGCCGAATCCCGCCGCGGATTACTGGTTGGTGAAGGTGATCGAGTCGCGGCCGGCTTCCAATCAGATTGCCGAGGATACGGGCGTGAAGCATGCCTCGCCGCAAATTTTGTATATTAAGGATAAGGAAACGGTCTGGAACGCCTCGCACTGGGCGATTACCGTGGAACATATCACAGCAGTTCTCGATTGAGTATATACGCAAGGGAGGTACAAACCCGATGAGTGTGAAGCAGCTACCTTTCTTCTCCGGCGCCCTGTATTCGCGCCATACATGCAACGTCTACTTGCCGGCAAGCTACGACGAATCCGGCGACAAGCGGTATCCCGTCATCTACCTGCTGCACGGTCTGTACGGCAGTGAAGCGTACTGGCTGCAAAAATGCGCGGCGGAACAGACGTTGGACCGCATGATGAAGGAAGGCGGCTTGCGCGAAAGCATCGTCGTGTTCCCGAGCGACGGAGGCTACGGCCACGGCACGTTCTACATGAACTGGTATGACGGTACGGGCCGGTTCGAGGATTATTTTCTGTACGATCTGGTGCCGGCGGTCGAGGCGCAGTTCCGCACGCTGGCCGGACCGGACCAGCGGGCGCTGTGCGGCCTGTCCATGGGCGGCTACGGCGCGGTCATGCTTGCGCTGCGCAACCCCGCCATGTTCGGCACAGCCGCCAGCCTGTCGGGGGCATTGTTCTCTCCGGAGAGTGTAACGGAGTCCTTCCTCCGTTCCGAGGTATGCCGCATGTTCGGGCCGATCCGCGGCCCCTATGCGCGGCAATACGATCCGTTCACGCTGTCCGAAGCGCGGCTTCAGGAGCAGGCGGCGCCGAGAATCTACTTCAACTGCGGCACATCGGACTATCTGTATCCGGTTAACGTCATGTACAAGGCTCATCTGGAGCGAATCGGCTACGCCCACGAGTACGAGGAGTTTCCGGGCGAGCATAACGCCGACTACTGGACGGAGCATTTGCCGGATGCCCTCCGCTTTATCGAGAAAAGCTTCTCCTTATCGGCGGAGGCCCAAGCTTAAAGCGCCCCAAAGGCGACAGCGGGTCCTTCACGGCTTGCGTGACGGACCCGCTGTTAGTGGCACGGGGCGTTTTTTCTTTGGAATGGAGACGATAAACTCCGTGCCCGTTCCTTCCTCCGAGGCGCATTCGATCGCGCCGCCGTAATGCTGCAAGTAATTGTGCACGATATGCAGGCCGAGCCCGGAGTTGCTCGATTCCGGCTTCGTCGAGAAGCCTTTCTCGAAGATGCGCCTGCGCCGCTCCAAGGGAATGAAGGAGCCGCTGTTGAACACGGAGAGCCGGTAATGGTCGTCCCATTCCTCGATCGCGAGCCGCACCGTTCGCAGCGCATCCTCCGGCGGCACGGCTTCGATCGCATTTTTCAGCAAATTGTGGACGATGCTGGAGAAGTAGCTGATCGGCAGGCTGAGCTCCTCAAACGAGCAGTCGAGATCGCCGTTCACCTGAAGATCGATTTTCTCCGAGATGCAAGACAGGGACAAATTGTTCAGCACGACCCCGAGCACGGGAAACTTGACCGAGCCGGCGACCGATTGCTGGACGATCTCCTTGCACCACACCGAAATATACTCTTTGGCCATATCGGTCTTGTTCATCATCAGCAGCGCGTGCACAGTCTGCACATTGTTGATCAGCTCATGCTGCGCCTTGCGGATATTGAGCATCGTCGCCTCGGCTGACTGCGTCCACCGCTCTTTTTCTTCCAATTGCAGCTTCATATTTTTTTCTCTTTCCTCCAGGAGCTGCAGCTTGACGTTTTTGGATTCCAGGTTGGCGTACAGATGCGCATTCTCGATCAGCACGGCGAGCTCGGAGGCAAGCAGCTTCAAGGTGTTCAGCCGTTCCTCCCGGAACACGCGGGGCGCCAGGTTGTTTTCCAAATAAAGCGCGCCCGTTACTTTGCCGAGCCGGACGATCGGCAGACAGAGCACCGACTTCGGATGCCGGCTGCGGATATAAGGGTCCTTGGCAAACATCTTCGCCTGCGACGCATCGTTCAGCAGCACGACTTCCCCGGTGCGCACAGCGTACTGGACGACGGTCAGCGCCGCTTCTCCGCAATCCTCCGCCGGGGCCGATTGGAGAGCCGGCAGCGCCTGCGACGAATGCTTGGCCGCCTCCACATAGAGCCGGTCGTCGCGCATCGCCAGCAGCAGGCCTTTCTCCGCGCCGGCATTCTCCAGTACGATCGCCATGATGCTTTCCAGCAGCTTGTGAAAGCCTTCCTCATCGGCGATCGCTTTGCTCGCCTTCACCATCGTGGTGACGTCGATGGCGGCCTCTGCGGCCGGCGCGAGGCTGGCCAGGTCGGGATACCGCGCGTCCAGCTGCGAAACTTTGCGCATCGCTCCCCACTGCAGATAGAGTCTGCGGGCTTCCGACAAGTAAGCCTTGGCGATGTGAAGCCGACCGCTGCCCCGATAGTATCGGGCGGCGCATTCATGCGCCATCGCCTCGTGCTGCACGAAGCCGTGCTTGCCTGCGGAGCGGATAGCCAGGTCGTACGCTTCCGCCGCCTGCGCCTGTCTGCCGCTCACGCGCAGCCATTCGGCTTCCGCCAGCAGCTTCAGGTGCAGCATATTGTCCGGCGACTGCCGGGACCATCGCGACAGGAAGCGGACCGCTGCTTTCATCCTGCGCCTGTAGGCGCGCTGCTCCGCAGCAGTCGCTTGATCGTACAGCGCCGCCATGACGAGCGCGCTGTGAAAGTGATGCAGCTGCACGTGTATGAGTCCGAAGATGGATTTCAGCTGCGCTTCCGCTTCGTCGCAAATCGCCTTCGCCTGCAGGTAATCTCCCATTATGTACGACGCTTGCGCCTGCAGCGCGTAGTACGTATGCACCGTCGCTTTATTGCTCATGCCTCGCAGCGCGTCGATCTCCTTCGCCGTCATGAACGCCCGATCCGGCCCGGTCCCCGGCAAATCCGGGCACCCGGCTTCCTTCATATATCCGATGAACCGGACGATCACCGTAAAAATCTGAATCGCGTCGCGATCCTGCGCCTTGTGCAGGAAATCGCGGCAGCCTTCCGCTTCTGCCAGCACCTCGTTCAGATGGTCGCCGCGGAACAGCTGCAAAAACAGACTGAACGTGATCGAGTACCCTGCGTACACATAGTCGCCGGCATCGATGCCGAGCTGGTAAGCCCGCTTCTGGTAATCGATCGCCGAGGTGATATGCTCTCCCATATTGCTCGTAAAGCTGCCATAGGAGAAGTATACTTTCGACTTGGTCTGCGGATCGCCGATGAATTCGCACAGCTCCAGGCTGAGCTTGCCGAATTCCCGCCCTGCCTTCATCTGGCCAAGGACGGAGCTGAGAATGACGCCATAGGTCGCGTAGGCGAGGGGAGAGCCCTCGGAATGCCCGTTGACGAGCGAATAATTCACCATTTTGAGCATCAGATAGATGTACAGCTCGGAATCCAGGTAATAGGCCGGCGCGATCAGATTGACCATTAGCCGCGTCAGCGCTTTATGCTCCGGATCGGTGATGACGGGGAGGTCGAGCAGATCTTCCGGCTTTCTCCCTACGAGATGCAGCTTCGTCTTCAGCACTTCCCACAAAATATGGCCTTTGCCAACTGGCGAGGGGAGAGCGAGGCGGAACAGGCGAAGCCCTTCGAGCCCCGTCTGCAGCGCTTTGGCATGCTCGCCCATGTTCGTGTATAGCACCATCATCAGGTTGTACGCATCCGCCTGGTCGAGGCGGGTTTTGGCATGAGTCAGCGCGATCTGAAATATTCGTCTCGACACCTCGAAATGCCCGCACAAATATTCATGCTCGGCCAGCTCCAGATGGAGCGCCATCGCCAGCTCGTAGTGACGCGCCCACGCCTTGTCGCCGAGCATTCGCTGCCCTTGGCGGGCGAAGGCGAGCGCCGTCTCGTAGGCGGCATTGCCCTTCGCCTTGCGGCAGGCCTTAAGGTTCAGCTCCGCCAGCAGCCGCTTCTCTTCGCTCTCCTTCATCAGCTCGGCGCCTGCGTTCAGCTGCCCGGCAATTTCGAAGATGCGCTCCGCCTGCATTTCGGCAGAGCAGTGGCGAAGCAGCAGCCGCCCGATGCGCAGGTGAATGTCTTTCTTTTGCCGGTCGGTGACCAGAGAGTAGACCGCTTGATGAACGCGGTCGTGCAAAAATTTATATACGGCGTTCGCCTGCTGCCCCTCGGTATACCGGCTGGCCGCCGCGGGAATGATCAGCCCGTTCGCAGCCGCGCGCGCCAAATGCGATGTCAGCGCCTCCGGCTCGATATCCGCGACCAGCGCAAGCGTGCCCGCATCGAACGAATGTCCGATGCAGGCCGCATATTGCAGCACGCGCTGCAGCGGCTTGTCCAGTCGCCGAATTTGGCCCACCATGAAATCGACGACGTTATCCGTAATATGCAGCTCTTCAATCTGTTCGGCGTCCCAGACCCATGCGCAGACGTCGTAATCGAAGCGGAGCCACTGCTGCTCGTGCAGCGAGCGCAAAAACTGACGGGTAAAGAACGGGTTGCCGTTCGTCTTCGCCATCACGAGGCGGGCCAGCTCCAGCGCCGGGCGGTGGAGAGGAAGCAGGGAATCGGCAAGCAGCTGCTCCAGCTGCCGTTCGCCCAGCGGCTTCAGCGCGATATGAAGCACGTTCGCCGCTCCTGTCTGCTCCATGCTCGCGATCGTATGCCGGAGAGGGTGCGATTCGGGGATGTCCAGGTCGCCGCCGCGGTACGCTCCGATCAGCAAAACGTACCGGGGCAGACCTTCCGCGGTCAAATCGTGGATCAGCTGCAGCGAATCGGCGTCGGCCCATTGCAGATCGTCGATAAACAGCACGAGCGGCCGCTCTTTGGAGACGAACACGGACAAAAATTGCAGGATCGCCTGCGTGAGGCGGTGCTGCTTCTCGGCCGGCGGCAGCTTGCCGAGCTGCTGCTGCGGACCGAGCACCTGGGCAAGCTCGGGCAGCAGATCGATCAGCACCTGGCCGCTCGTGCCAAGCGCATCGGCGAATGCGTGCTGCCAATGGCGCAGCCGATTCTCCGGCAGCGTCAGCAAATATGACAGCAGCTCGCTCATCATTTGCAGCACCGCTTGAAACGGCACGTCCCGTTTGTACTGATCGAATTTTCCGCTGACGAACAGCCCTTTTCCGCTTTGAAACGACTTTTGAAATTCCTGAATCAGGCGGGTTTTCCCCACCCCGGACACGCCATGCAAAAACACGATTTCGCCGCTGCCCATCGAGGCCCGGTGATAAGCGTTAAGCAGCAGCTGCAGCTCGTATTCCCTGCCGTATATCGCATCGGACAGGCGAAACTGGTCGTTGACCCGCCGCTCTGCAGGGAGCGCGTCGATATGCCCGTTCGCGAGCAGGCTGTCCAGGCAAAGCTCCAAATCTTTGCGCAGGGCGAAGACGCTCGGATAGCGCTCCTCCGGATGCTTCGCCAAGCATTTGAGCACGATATCCGAAACCGCTTCGGGAATTTGGCTGAATTGTTCGCAAGGGGGTGCCGGCTGCACCGCCAAATGCTGATGAGCCCATTCGTTCTCGTCCGATCCGGCGAACGGAAGCATCCCGCACAGCATTTCGTAGAAAAGAACACCCAATGTATAAATGTCGCTTCTTGCATCGGCTTGCCGATCCATTCTTCCGAGCCGCTCTGGCGCAAAATAGGGCAGCAGCTCTCTGTCCGGCGGAAGTTCTGGCGCCCCTGACCCGGAGGCGCTTCCGGCAAGCGGAGCCAGTGCGAACAGATCGGTCAGCTTCGCCTTTTTTCGCTTAAAATCGACAAAAAAAGAGCGCGGCGAAAGAACGCCGTGAATCCGTTTCCGCAAGTGCAGCGAATGCAAGGCTTCCGTCATGGAAAGCGAGTATTCCAAAAAAGTCCTGACATCCAGCGGCCCGTTCTCGATCGCGCGAAACAGCGGGACCCCTTTGGCAGGCTCCATGACAAGAGCGTGGTGTCCGCCTACGGTTGTCCATTCCAGCGGCTTTAGCACAAACTCCCCGTCCAATCCGCTGGCGGCTTCGAGCTCTCGGCGCAGCGGAACCGGGCTGCTCATCGCTTTGACCAGCGCAGGCTTGCCCGTATATTTGTCAATGCCCTGATACCATTGCACCTGCCCAAATTCGCCCAATAGCTGGAGCGAATGTGTGTCGATGGTCCAAGCCAAGCATACCCCTCCGATAAAACTCCTGATTTCATATCATCTTACTTTGAATTGGAAAGCCGAACAAGCGTTAACGATCATTTGTTTTTCGGCAGCGCTTCGGACAGCTTCCTCATATAATTCAACAATTGAACTCGTTCCTCCTCGCTGAAGCGTTCGAACGGTTCCGACAGCGCCTCGACCCATTGCGACTCGGTCCGGCGAATCAAGTCCCGGCCCTGCTCCGTTAACGTGACGAGCTTGACTCTGGCATCGCCGGTGTCGCTCCCTCTGCGGACGAGGCCTGATTTCTCCAGCCGGTCGATCATTTGCGACATCGTGCTCGGACGGACGTCCAAATGCACCGCCAGCTGGCCGATCGTCGCCGAGCCGGTGCGAACCAGATGCTTGAGCAGCAGCCACTGCACCCGAGTGATCGCATTGCTGCGCTGGTCGAACACTTTGGAGCGGAGGTGCCGATTGATGGATTGCAAATAAGCGGTAAACTGCTCTAACGATTCTCTTGTTTCCATCCTCCGTTCCCTCCCTTTACCAATCATTATATAGCCAAACTAAATTTTTCGACAAGGGCGTACGCGAAGCGTTCGGCAAGCGGATGGAAGGGGCTGCTGCGTTAACGGCGGCGTCCGGCCGGCGGGGCGGGGAAGCCTGAACGGGAGTGCGGCGCCGCTGCCGGTGCGGTTTTCAAATTGTTCGCAGGACGCTTTTCAGATATAATAAGTGCCATATTGAAAATAAATGAGGGATGCAGCATGAAAGTGGCCATCGCGGGCGGCACGGGCTTCGTGGGCCAGCACTTGAT
>Ga0207865_101867_pt1 | contig 14034 bp, 12 predicted proteins | sample HigsolmetaAR204D_FD_184836 | JGI IMG/M metagenome (GOLD analysis project Ga0207865, IMG submission 184836) | Ionic liquid and high solid enriched microbial communities from the Joint BioEnergy Institute, USA - AR20-4-D (SPAdes) (version 2) ...
TTATCAAATCGCTTTGCCATTATGGCCACACTCCCTTGAATTATTATATTAACTATAAACTTCTCAATTCTGTGTGTCCATAATTTAGACTAACACCATAACTGGACAATAAAATTAAGGTCAAGTAGACTAAACACCAAATTTGGGTATACTGAATTAAGGTACAATTTGAATATAAAGGAGAGACTAGAACAGGATACGTGAAATTTATGGGTAACAACAGAGATGGTAAAACTAAATTTGAGTTTGTAGGTACGAACAATAATAGTGAATTACCACTTATCATACTCAAAGTGGCAAGAAGTTTTGGAAAACTATAAACGGCAAAAACATTCCGATAATCAATTCTGTTGAGTAAGAAGAGGGGGTTAGAGATGGAGTATTTTGCATTAGTTAAAAGATTAGACCCGCATATAGAAGAAGGAAGTCACCTTAGAGGTGGAAGGAATTGAATTTACAGGCTTCTCTTCTGTATGTCCCTATGAAATTGAAGTAGGAAAAAGTTATCCTGTCTCAATCGGTTTTACAATTTTAGATGAGTTAGAGATTAGAGTAATATACGATGAGAAGAAGAATTGGAGCGTATTGGCTCGGGTTACTATATTCGAGGTATTTTAAATAAGGACTCAATAGACGCAGGAATAACGATCCTAGATGAAGATGAGTATTTTGCTGATTATCTAGGTTTAATTGGAAAGTATTTGGAGTTGCAAGTTTTTAAAAAGATCGGATTAACCCCCGAGTTTTGGATATAGTTACTCTTAGTCTATCTTTTTCTTAAAATAGTTTTTTTTGGTGGCCATGCAGATCCAGGTGGAACATTTGCTATAACCTCTCAGGCAGTCAATAGGATACAGACTAAAATTGACTTAGCTTTACTTCCAGAGTGGAAAATACAAAAAACTATAAAGGTGTAATTGAAGTTCCAACAAGAGCTGTATTCGTATAACAGTCAAGTAATAGTGATGTTGTTGATGATCTGTGATTATCCCTGCGACTGCAGAGCATTCGCATACAAGGCAGCTTAGTTAAAAATGGGGTGTTTCGTACACGACTATTTCTTCAGACGGATCTTAGTTAGGATTAAACTCTGTAACTCCTTCACCATAAGCGATGTCGGACGGGTTTCAATTCCTCATAGTTAAGATAAAAACTGATGACGGTACAAAAACGAATGGCGGCAAATAGCAGTTTCAATTCCTTATAGTTAAGATCTAAACCCTAAAATTGCTTGATAAATCAACATTCGACATGATTTGAAAATTCCTTCTTCTAATTCTCTTGACTTTCTCTTGACTTTTGTAAAACCGTATTTTCTTTTAAACTTAATAAATTTCAGCTGTTTTCTCTTTTTTTCATTTTGTCGTCGACCCCCTACGACTGGAGGTCGACGACACCGGTATGACATTTTTTGCATCTAATCGATGTCGGGATATTCGCGAAAACAGACGTGTTGAAAGCGGCGTATCGTTTCTACTGTGCCGTCGGGCTTTACTTCTTCAACGACTTTTCTTTCCGTTGTGGCATAATACACCGCATAACCGTTCTTTTTGAGCCAATAAACAAGGGAAAAAGTGGCGCCAAATTCCCCTTGAACGATCACTTTATCCCCCTTTGCCAGCTGGTTGGTTAACCATTCTTTGATTTCTTTTAGGAATTCGTTTTGCCACGGACCAACAGGCGGAATATTCATCCATTGCTTTTTTAAGGGTTCAGGAAAATCGATGAAGGATTCAGCGTTGAACCGCTGGCAAAGTTCCTGCTTTTGTCCTTCTGTTAACTTGTGTGACATGATAACCAATACTTTCATTTGCTACGACTCCTCTGGGTTTGTAGTGTGGAATAAGGATACTCACGGGGGAGCTGCTCAATTAATCTCTTTCCATTACTTGAGAAAAAAAGTTTCTCTGTTTCTTTAATGAACTGATGGGCTTTAGTGATGACATCTTCGCTATTATTTTCAGATAAAAACCCGGCATGGGCGATGTCATTGCGAAATTTAGAAACACATTTGTAAAGTTTATGCATTTTCTGATAATGCTCGTTTGAATTTGTTTGTAAATAATGATTAATCAACTTTTTAATGTTATCCCGAACTATACGTTTCCCAACATCTAAGTTTCTTTCCACTTTGCTATAAACATAGGCCACATGGGTAATCATCGATTCTGCTAGACAAATATAACCGTTGGCATACCGTTTATGATCAAAAAACCACTTTGCCAATTGGAATTGGAATTTGGCATCAGTGTCAGCTCCTTTAAAATAATCAAAAAAACGATTCAAATGTGGTTTAAGGTACGGGAAAATTGGTAGACCGTTTTTATGCTCGTATCCTTTTTCAAAATTGGAGCGAAATTGATCCACTTTACTTTTTAAACTTTTAATGTGGTTTAAATCCGCCAAATTGGATATATGTTTTAAGCTTTCTTTATAACTCTCATGATCGATTAACTCAGCGAAAAGATCCGCATGACCATAATGAATAAATTCATAAACCCCCCGAGTCCATTGGGTCACTTCAAACAACGCCTTCAAATCAACAACAGGAGTCACATTATCGTTTTTTGCTTCCAACATGCCATAGTATACACCCGACAGCTGAATGTTTTCGTCCTTTCGCAAGGTTTGCACAAAGTCAATCAACACAAACAAAAACAGGGGAATCGAACGAAAGGAATGAGTGATGTCTAAATACACTTCATCACCGGGCTTGATAAGCTGGCTAAATTCCATAAAGATCAGAAAATTTTTTATAATCTCTTCTGTATTTTTTCCATTTTGAATCAGCTTGCAACAAGATCCCCCAGTTGCTGAAGGGTTCATTTTTTTCAAATAACGGTCAATCGCTTCATTGACACAGGTCAGATCTGCTTCCGTTAGCGTTCCCTTTGATTTTTTTTCATCAAGTTCTAAGTACACGTCTTCTCCATACGAATTTTCTTTTACTTCACCAAAATAATAATAAACTTCCTCCCACATCGACTGATCCGTTCCAATCATAAAAATTTTATCCAATTGCAGATGTTCACTTAATGCCGATGTGATAAACGAAGTGTCATACCCCTTATCACTGTTTGCAAATTTATAAGTAGTTTTTATGTATTTTCCTCCAGCGGTTGTTTTTTCTTTTTCCCGTATCCCTTTACCGAGGGGCGAGATGAGTACTTTTGCCATTATTTGATCTCCTCTCTATTCTTTCATGACATGCCCCCACCATCTCCCTACACTTGATGGGGGCACGGGTAAATTCTCTCAAACAAAAGCTTCTTTTGAAAAAATGAAGGAAACGCTTTAACGCTTAACAGAGATTATTATTTTTCTTGTCGATATATTTTTTTCAACTGATCCGCAAGGGCAGTGTTTATACTTTGAGTCCGATCGTTTACTTTGTGTTTATTGGAACAGTTTGATGGATTTTTCTTTTTTGTTTTGTACGACTGGTGATTATTTTTTTGCTTGCTTTGACGTTGCTCTTTTTCGTTATTGAGCAGCGATTGAACAGTCGGTAATACGAGGGTTTTTTTATAATTATTTAAAGGCATGTAATTCATTTTACTATGCGGAAGCGGCGACCAGTCTTTCATTTTCAAGAAAATCCTAACACTTTCCTGCTGTTCAATATCAATGCCGAATGTTTTTTGTACATATTGCTTATACTTTTCAATGTAATCAGTCGGCGAAACGAGCTTCATCTTTAAATCGAAAAAGGTGGATAAATGATATAAGCTCGCCTCATTTTTGTAAACGAAAACGGAGAAATGATCAAAGGCAACGATGCCGTAACCATACGGCTTACCCATACCCATTTGATGGTATTTCGGTCCTTGAAGGGACCAGAGCAACAGTCCCAGTTCATCTTCATAAAGCTGGTCAAAACGAATTTTTGCCCTAAATGTCGTTCCTTTTCGTAACAAATGAAGTTTCTGTAAAACGTTTTTATTTTCAGAACTTTGACTTTTTTGTTCTGTTTTCAGCCAATATTGTTTTAACCCCCGCAGTTCAGCGGAATCATCATTATAAGTCCAGCGAATTTTGGAATCAGGCTGTTTTAAATACATGCCGATCGCCGAAGCTCGGGGCTGTCCTAAAATGACATCCACCGTTTCCTCTCCGCTTTCCGACATCACCTTCGCATTGAGAAATGACAGTCTTGAAGCGTAACTTTTCTCTTCTGAATCTTCTTGAGAAGATTCAGGCATCACTTGTTGAGTAAAGCCGAATAACGCCTTTGCATAATCAATGGCTACATCCGTCTTTTGCAAATGTTTAGGCAGCAACTTTTTGGTTGACCAGTTATACTTTAGTCGCAAATAAGGGCTAAAACCAAAATATACGCGACTATTCAAATAAATATAAAAACACGGCTTCGCATGTTCAATCCCCTTTTTGTCCGGCAATTTAAAGAATTCTTTTTTCTTCTCGTCATTTTCAAATTTTTTGCTACGAAACTCATAATCAGCTTGATACGCCTTTACATCTGCCGGATCAATTTTGATGGGAGTTGCTTCTTTGTCAATGTCATTGATCACATAAGCGGTTTTTTTATTTTTCATAGTCCCTGAAAAAATCAATTTGCCGTCAAATGCTAATTTTTCCTTTTTCGATGTATCGAGGCGAACCACTTTTCCATTTTTATCGACTGAAAAACTAACATTACAAATTTGGAATCCTTCTTTGATCTTCTTTCTTAAAAACGGAAAACTACTTTGGTGGCATTTATAATACGTAAAACCCTTCCTTCCCCCGTCCGATCTCGCCTGATAGATGACATATTGGCCGTCGCTTTCTTTGACGATATAACCCGCTCGAACATTTCTTGCGCCATGATCCTCTCTATCTGTTTCATTCCCTGAAAAGCCAAGAATACTGCGATATTCTTTTCGCACATGTTTATTCCCAGCAACAGAACGGTAGTAAAACGATTCATCTTCAATTTGTTCCGCCCAGTTGCTTAATGAAAGGACGCTAAGGGTTTGGCGAATCAAGCCCCTTAACGATGATCCGGGAATTTCATACTTCCCGTCCACATTTTTCACAAAATACCTAGGCTCATTTTCCTTGCTTCGATCGGTGCCGTCAGCCACTAGTACGGGAGTTTGAGCAGTGATGTCAAACTCGATTTCCCCGGATAACAAGCCTTTGCCGCTGTTATTACCGTCATGACTAGGTAAATCGTCATATCGTGCGTACCGAGAAATAATTCGCTCTGGAAACGGAACAAAGTTATAAGGCGCATAAGCTTCTTCATTCATGATCATAACCACCTCTTTCTCTACTTGAAATTAATCGGGCAAGAATAAGCGATGTAAGCTTGACCGTCTTCATCCCATGCGATTGTTTGGTGAATAATTAGTTTTGTTTTTTTGATTTTTTGTCTGATATGTTTGGATAGATAGTGCTCAACTTCCATTTTTTCCTCTTCTTTAAGCACGGACGGATCATAAGCAGTGCACATCCATTCATCATCCCGTTGCCAAATATGCCACGAGCGCTTGCCGTCAAACGCCCACGCCTCATAAAGGGTTTGCAGGTTTAAAGGTTTTAATAACTTCTCTATTTGCAACTCACTATGATAATAGACAAGAGTATAAGCGTCCGCTGTGACCTCTTTCGGCCAATAAAGTTTATCGCCTTCATTTACAAGAACTGTCGTTTCAAATGGCAAATGTGCCATTTCCATTTCACACCTCCACTGATTCTTTTGCGTGATCAAGCGCCTTTTGCAAATTCTCTAACCAATGGGATTCGTCCTTTATTTGTTTGTCCTTAAAGTTAAACAAAACGTTACCGTCAGCGAATTGGACATGGATGCTGGAAATATCCAAATACCCCCAACCAATCGATGCGCCGCTTCCCACTGTCAATTGCTGCATGCCAAGATCCCGCAAAGCAAACAACAACAATGCCAATACAACTTTATCTTCCGTTGTCATTTCTCCCCCTTTTTTTAGGCGGTAAGTCAAAATTGTTGTAAAAGACCCTTGAACGGTTTTCATGTCCAACAAAGCACCGTTTTTGACACCGCCTGTTAGCGGATTAATTTGGATCCGGTAATACGTCTTTGACTTTTCCTGTTCCAAAAACGTGTCTTCTAACAAAAGATTTCCGCTTCTTTTTGTATGCTCTTGACTGTCCGTTCCAAAAAGTTGCGCTACGTATGTTTCTTTATCTTTCAACTGCATGATGTTTGCAATCCGCTGGATGCGATGACGCAAAACACCCTTAAAGCTAGAAGCAGGAATAATCGCCCGTTCATTTCCATCTTTATCTATTTTCATATAGACCCGATCGGCTTGATCACTATCAAAAGTATTTTGTCCGGCAACTAAAAGAGGGGCTGCTGTTTGACCTTTGATGATAAAACGGATAAACCCTCGATTTCCATCATTTTTTTTAGGCGACCAAGCTGTTTTCTTTTTCGTTTTGTTCACGTAATCGAACAAGTCTTGCTGTTTTGAACAATCATAATGAACAAAATGTCCGTTGACGATAGAAACTTTGCCTCCACCTATGGATTTATCAGCCCCTATGCGGATCGTCCCCTCATTTAACGCCGCGAGCATGTCTTCCACAACATCTTTGTCCGCTTCACACGATGTTTTTAACACGAGCATCACTGTAAAAACAGAACCAGAAGAAACGGTCACTCTCTCAAACAATCCTGATTGAACCGTTTTAGATTTACCATCTAACGCAATTCTCGGCTGCACAAAATACGACTGAGATGTTCTGCAAACACCGTCGCTAAAGATAAGTCGACTTGGTCTCAGTTCATCCCCTATTTTTCCAAATAATTCATTCGCCACATCACTACCAAACGCTTGCTCAACGTAAGATCGACACGCGCCAGCCAATGACGTCCCCGGAAGAAATGGCTTTCCAGCGGCATCCAATAATAAGTCGCCCTCATTATCGCCGATTCTTAACGGCGATTCGGCTCTCAATTCAAAGTTCCACTCAAACACGTGCTGCATGTTGATGCTCCACCTCCCTTTTTTCATTTTTGCTGCGAATGACTTGACGAATCAGTAATTCTAACGCGCGCATGTTCCATTCTGCATAATTCACTTCCACTTGTTCTGCAAGCCTTTGATCAACTTCCCACTTTTGGTCAATTAATTCTAAAATAAAATCTTTTAATTTTTTGTTGCCAACACGCACCCCGTCAAAACTAAGCTTCGATTTAGCCTTTAATCGACGGCTTGTATCTTCCCAAAATTTTTCCCAATAAGTTTTAAGAAAACGAGACGTTCTTTTCTCTTTCGGTTGATGTAAAAACTGTGATGAGTGTTGTAGCAATTTTCCCCATTGAGAGCTTGTCAAATGGTCAGCACCAGTTAACTCCCTTTTCCACTCAGACACTTTCATCCTCATGAAATGGGTTAACATTTCCCTCAATAATCCTTCTTTCAATCGCAATAGCTGTGATCCGTCTTGCTCCTCAATCTTCTGTAAAGGTATAGGCATCCGCACTTCTTCCTTCGCTTCTTTTAAGTAATGATAAGACCAACCCGGCAAAATCATTAAGCGGCCGAAGCCTTCATTTCTCCTTTCTCCAACCCCCCGTTCAGTTAAAGCCATTAACTTGTTGACATCGATCTTTCCCGACTTGACTTCATAATGATAAACCGATCCCGCCTTTACGGCACGAATCATCGGTTGATACGCTTGCCATTGTGAAATATATCCGCCAGTCAATTGCGTCTGCACCACTTGGTTTTTTAACTCAAGGGAAACTCCCAGCTGTTCGCCCAACCACTTGTCATCTAAAGCACTCACCAGTTGTCCAAATTCGTTTCTAATAATCCAATCGGATGTAGCAAGGACATACAGTTCTTGAGATCCGGCCAAATCATCTATATGCACCCACCGCTGCTCAGGATGATCGTTTGCAAACCCGACACGGATGATACAGCGTCCATAGCCGCTGTTTCGTGCCCCTCCAATCCATACGGTTAATTCTTTTTGCTTACAAAGCCAATCGACAAACGGATCACTTTCTTTAACAGAAACAATCGCTTCAAATGTTTGCTTCGGACTAATCGCTTCATAACGGTAAAGATGGCGTTTATCCGCATCATTGCGATTGCCGTTAATGCTCATATGTAAAGAAGATGTCGTTTTCACTGTTTGTCCAGTCAACTGTTGATTTGACTCTAAAAGCATGGCATCTCTTTTGATCTTTACAGGTGAATCTGAACGAATCAAATTCATCTCCTTTTCATCCATAGCATTGTACACTCGTCGAGGATTGGTCGTTTTCTTCTTCGATTCTTCCTTCGTTTCAAACAAATGTTGAGCAAAAGGAAGACTCCGTTCCCCGTTGATTTTTATATAACCATTCCAAAACTGCACTTTGCGATGGTCAAAAATCACTCTCGTATCGAGCTTCTCCGGCGACATACCTGTTGCCTGTAAATAAGTGTGAACAAGGGCCCCCCGCAACACATAACCGGGAATGTAATGGAGCGCGTGGGTAGAATCGCTAGTACCAAGAATGTGGCTAATCTTTAGCGGTTCGCAAACATCGATCGTCAAAGTCAAGTACGGATGACTGAAACCAACTTTTGAAGCGGCGCGTGCTTCTATCTTGTCCATCCCTCTATGCCAATGCAACGTGCAGCGAACGTGACCTTTGCCACGATGGCGCATTATCCCCACATATCGCACCAACTTAACGGCCACCTCTAACAACTCTTTCTCCTCGTCGTTAAGCGTTCCTTGAGTAAAAACCGGCGCATAAAATCGATAACCCGGAAAAACAGCACGAACTTGCCGCAACGAACCGTTCTTCGCTGTACCCGTTTCGTCATCAAGGCTTGTCATTGACCGTACCGTTGTCAGCGCACGCAACACTTGCTTGCGATCAATGCCATTTTCCATCACAAAATCGTATAAATGTTGGCTTAATTTCGCATCGCCAAAACGTAAACTTGAATGATTATGTCTGTGAATCGTGCGATCGGACGAATCAGGACTTCCAAATAATTTGTCTAACGCCCTTTTAGCCTTTGTTGAATCTTCAAACTGCGATAGCTTGCTTACATACCAATCAGCCTGTTCTCGCAACACTCCTTTTAACGTTCGGCCGGCATAATAAGGAAACCCATATTCATCCGTTTGCAAATCGATATCGACCGTCCCCGCTTGATTGCTATTGCCGCCAAACACGGTTTCTGACAACAATTCGATTTCCACTGTTGCAATATGATTCACCCTTCTTTCACCTCACTTAACGGGATAAAATAATCCATTACTTCCAAGGCATCATAGTAATAAGCAACAAGCTTTTCTTTTTTGTCATCTTCCGTCCCATAGACCGAAAATCCATCTTTCGGCGCTAAAAACAACTGATTGGGTCCAATGTCAAATTGTTGTTGAATTTTCCACTGCTCCACCGCTTCTACCCCTTGATGATAAACATCTAGCAGTGCTTTCCATTTGGAGCGAGGGTTTTCCATTTCGCCATTAACAATGACGTTCATGGCATTTAAAAAAGAGAATTGGTAGCTGGCATGATGGCGGATTTTATCGGTTTGTCTTTGCAAATAATAAGGGCGCTGCAACAAGTAACTGCCATCTTCGTTTTCATATAACGATCGGCGCATTAAATCAATGTCAAACTGAAAGTCACCGTCTTTGACAAGATGCCAATCAATTAAAGACGTGTCATACGGTCTTTCCTTCGTTCCCATTCCGAGTTTTTCCCAATTTTCCGAATCGGTTTTTAGCCTTTTTTTCGCATTGGAACATAATTGTTCCGACAATTCATAAGCAAGCCAAAAAGGAAACTTATGTTTGACGATAGCAACACCGGCGCAAGCTTCAAAACTTTGTTTTTCGTTTTGTTCTTGTAAGTATTGAATAAATAGACGGGCACACTCAATTCCTAACTGTCCATATGTAATAAAACAAATATCATCTCCCGCTGCGACAATGGGGCGAAGGGGGACGGTACGTTTTAAATTTTCATCATTTGAGGCATCCTCAGTTCCATAAATGACGCTTGCCCAACGATCATAATCATTCATCAGGTGATGAATCATTTTTTTAAACGCTTGTTTGTATGCATCATCAATCTCTTTTGTAAACGCCTTATATTGATTGATATAATCATCGTTGGATTCAAACGTTTGCTTTAAAAAACTTCCCACTTTGACACCCATGGCATTTCCATCAATATGGACAATCGCCACATAACTTTTCGCCTGATCACTTTTTTGTTGATGAAAAACACTTTCTAATTTTTTTTGATCTAAAAATGAAAAAGTTTCGCTGTTTATCTGTTTATTTAAGTCTTCCAACAAATGCTTCTCAAAAATTGTGTCTCGTGTCTCTCTTCCCATTCTTTCTTTTATTACTAACTCCCTCGCACGCGGGACTTGTGTTTTCATATCTTTATCAAAACTTAATGCACTGGCCGGCAGACCACTATCCGAACAAATGAAATGAATCCCCCACGACAGTTGCTGCACCGCTTGAGAGCGCTTGTTTTTTTTATCCGCCAACGCATCGCGCATTTGAGTAAAAACGCCTTTTTTAACCAATTGACCTTGTTCATTCTTTTTGTCGTACAAGATGTCATTTTCCCAATCGATGCTTTTGGTCACTAAAAATATCTCAATTCCCGGAAAATACTTCAGCGTTCCGCAAGTCAAATGTTTCGCAAACCGCCTCGCATCTTCTTCTTGATCAAAAACGAATACCGCATTCCCGCCACCAACAATTTTTTCCTGTACATTTGGCAATTGAATTTTCACATCTTTAAATAATTGATGGGGCTCTTCCGTTAACTGACGAATGATCGTCGATGCCCCTATATTTTCGATCAATCTGTTTGTGCGAAAAATATAGTTTTGCTTCTGGGAAATTTCATACATCACCAATGTTTTTCGTCCCATGTCAACAACGACCTCCCTTTGTGTATAAAAAAACACCATCAACGATGGCGTTTTAGAGCTTTTGTCGGGCTAACACGTTCATTTCATCAAAAAACGGAGCCAAATTATCTATAAGGTCCGTTAACTCCTTGCTTAACTGATCATAATGAATATCTTCTTTATGTGCCATCTCAGCATGATTGATATTATTTCGGCGTTGGTTAATGAGATCGAGCTTCTTTATATGTTCCACATATTGTTCAAGAAACGAAACAATTCCTTCCATTTCTTTTCGTTGGCTTTCAGTCGGTTCCTTGCTGCCAACATGCCATTGACTTTGATCTATTTTTTTAGAAACAATATTGATGCAACTGCTGACCATATTTCGTTTTTCTTTATCATGGGGATCAAAGCCATTAGCCAAACAAACTGCCGTTAACATATTTTCTTGAAGCAACGTAAACGCTTGTTGCACTAACTGATGTTCCGCGCACCATTTCGTTGCTACGAACGTATCCATAATGATGTTTTGACCTTCAAATTCGGAAATTTTGTCGTGAATTTTATCCAACAATACACCCAACGGCTTAAACTTTTCGATTTCCAACCCTCTAACGTCATCCAACGTTTCTCTCAAGCGCCTAATGCTTTCGGGAATTTTTTTCCACGGCATGTTGCCATATTTTGAGAAAACTCATGCAAATGTTTGGAAAGCATTTTCATTTTTTAAGCTTCTTCATCTCTGCCTTTTGTTTCTTCTAAAATCGGTGATGCTTGATTCATTGTTAATTGCAGAATTAAAGACGTATCCCCAGCCCGCAAAAAGCTGTCCACTCCGTTCATCCAATCTAAAAGCGTCACCATGTTCGTAACGTCAACAATCGGCACAAGACGCTGTTCCGGTGGCATTTTTTCTACTTCTTGCGGTGAACCCAATTGTTCAAAGATACCATAAACGATCTTGCCGATCGTTGCATTTTTCACTAACCGAGCATAATTCAAAACGATGAGAACAATGAACGGAATTGAACGGAAGCTGTGGGTGATATCAAAATAAATTTCATCTCCTTCATGAATTTCTTGAAGTACTGCATCAAAAAGCCGCCATCTCACTGCTTCATCTTGCGAACTTTCTATTTCCACAATTCGGACTTTAGCCTGAGGGCAATTCGTCGAAAAGCAGAAGACAAACCCTCAAGAGGTTCTCCTTTTTTGTTTTTTGAATCTTCCCAATTCTTTTCTTTTGCTTTCTTGGTTAAAAAACCACCACCTCCATATCGCCGTCATCTTTCATTAACTCATAGATAGCGGTTTGCACAAAACGCGTATACGTTGAACGTTTATTTTCATACGTGTAATAACAAGGTTGATACTCCGAAAGTCCCAAAAACGTCTACAACCGTTTACTAGGCATTTTTCCCCACCTCGTTTTTTTTAGTTTTTTCATAGTTTTCTTAACGTCTAACCTGAATCCGTGACATGGCGTTTATCTTTATTCATTTTAATAAATTTTTTGTATTTGTTGTACAACTGTTTCGGTCTTTTTGGTAGGTTTGAAGTTTCGTTATTCTGTTCATCTCTACTAAAGAGTGTAAAACGGCTCCGTATATTCTTTTGAAAGTAGGATAATATGGGCTGTTATTTCCAAAATTCAAATACAACCTTCGCGAATACCAAACCATTTTAGATTTAAGCAGTATTAGATTTTGAATAACGGTTGTCGCTCTTCGACGAAAAACGTTCTTTTTCACAGTTGCATCATGTAACTTAAAGCTTTCTTGCCCAATGAACTGAAAATAACCAAGCAAGATCAATTCATTTGTCGAAAACTTACCAGACGGTCACCGTTCTAAATCTATGTCTGTTTTCAACTCACTATGAAATTGTCCACATGTTCCATATGCATGATAGAGATCCATGATTTCCTCTGGCTCAATCTCCATAGGTCCAGTAATTAATATCAGGAGCGTAAAGGATTTAGATGATTTTATCAATCGTTCGTTCCACAACTTTGTTAGCTTGCCGAAGAGACTTCTTCATTCCTTTGTCTGTTACGGGAACAGAGCTATAAAAGATACGTTTCCCATCACGCGTAGGAACTTGTTTCCCGATTTGCTCGACAATCGATAGCCATGTTTCAGGTTTTTCACGTCGTGGGTTTCGTTTCATAATATGATGGACGTTTTCTTTTTTACACTCTTTTAAAGAGTAGATGCTATCATTTCCACCATACAAACGAACAAGAAATGGAATGTCTGTCAGTTGTTTTGAAAAGTAAATAGATTCTTAGAGGAAGGTATCTGTGGTCTTTGAATGTGCTTTTTTCCATCACATAATTTAACGTTGACGACATCCCTTTCTTGTCCAAGATAGGCAAGTTTGGCACAACAGGGGAATCAAACTGTTTAAGCAACGAGACAGGTATTTTAATATAATGGACTGCCGTCCACCTACTTTCGCTGTTTGATCTAAGAGTTGTCGTAAAGTTACACTGGTGAGAACAGATTGCACGCCTAGTACACGATGGACGAATGGGGAATCTCGAAATGTCTCGATATCTTCTTTACTTTGACAGAGAATACCGATATAGGAAGTCATCACCTCTCCATTCGTCATAGAAGGTGAAGATTTTATGTTAGTAACTTTTAAGTTTGAAAAGTGCTTGGATAGTTTGGTTTTCGAGAAAAGTAAACCAATTAAACCTAACCCTGAATGAGTGGATAGGGTTTCATCAGAGTCTTCTAGTATAAATTTTACCATTGTCATAATGCACCTACCTGGTGAAGAGATTTCATGGATCCAAAAGGATGCCTAAACCTATTATAACAAGGTTAGTTAGTGCGATTTTAATCACGGATTCAGGATCTAAATTTAATAGATAAAAATAGATACATATTACTATTCCACCTTTCCTAACAAATTCCTGCATTATTATTGAAATTTCTACATTTTTTAAATTAATTACATATTTTGTCTCATCACCATATTCTGTGATGTTCACACAATTCCGGAAATAAGTTAGCGAGATTGATACTCAATCTAGAGTAGCTCCTTCGTCAGCTTGCAGACCACTAAGTGGGTAGATGGAAGCGGTCAAGTGCTTTCCTTGACGGATTCCATTCTACCAACTACAATGCGGAAAGCTGATGAA
>Ga0207865_101868_pt1 | contig 14013 bp, 17 predicted proteins | sample HigsolmetaAR204D_FD_184836 | JGI IMG/M metagenome (GOLD analysis project Ga0207865, IMG submission 184836) | Ionic liquid and high solid enriched microbial communities from the Joint BioEnergy Institute, USA - AR20-4-D (SPAdes) (version 2) ...
TTGTCAACGCTAAATATACGCAGAGGCAATCGCAAACTTATACGCAATTAAAAACCCGATTACCCGCAAACTCGAAATTAATTTCGTCACAGACGCTCTCTCTGCAGCTATTTACCGCTTTTCTCGCCGGATTCGTTCAATCTCGGCCCGCATAGCGTCAATGTCGATCGATCCTTTTCCGGTATTCTTTGATTGGACTTCGACTTTATCGGTCAGCAATCCGTTCACTTGCAAAAGCAGTTTACTCATCGCGGCATTGCCGTTATTAATCGCCTCATCCATCATCGCGTCTAGCAGTTGTGGCAACCGGGAGTGTGTCCGTTCAATGGCTCTGCGTTTATATTCTTCTTGCCATTCCGGATTTCTTCGCCAATTCGAAATTGTATTCCGGTGTACTCCGAGCAATTCCGCCGCCTCTTTGTTCGTTTTGCCTTCCGCCACATAGTCCATCAGTTGGTATTGTTTTTCGTTCAACATTTCGTCACCACCCCGCATCTTTCAATGATTTTTCTATCTCATCTTCAATCCATTGCATCCATTTGTCCCGGTGTTGTTTAGCAGACTCATCAAGGTATTTTTTAGTCGCGCCAGGTCTCCGTAAATTTTTACCGCCAGCATCTAATTCATGGATGTAGTACGCATAGTTAAAGTCGTCGCCTTTTTTATTGCGTTCGATAGCAACCGAAGATACTTCACCTACCAGTTCGTTTCCTTCTTGTTGTACGCCCTCAGACTTGATACCGCTTTGCAAAATCCCTTTATCTACTGGCGCTACATCCTTGGCTTGCACAACCCAGTCATCTAAAGCGTCGTGCATGCCCGTCTTAGCTGCCCCGTACATTATTTCGGGCACTTTTTTCAGCGCTTGTTGAAATTTCGATAAATCTAACTCAAATTCTTTCGTCATTAAGCGCCAGCCTCCCATGCCGCCTTCATTTTCATTGCGAGTTGGTCAGCGATTTTATCAATATCGGCATCTTCTCGAATGACGAAATAGTCGGCTAGTTTTGCGATATTCACCGTCTGTGTGACCGGCGAAGAAGAATTACGTTCAACCACCGACACCGGCGTTGCCGATGCTGTTTGCGACTTGCCTTTCCGCCATTGTTCAGCTTGTTCCCGCGTCAACACCGCCTCGTCCTTATGAAGCAAGGCTGGCATCCGATCATATGGCACGCGCTCAATGCCGTGGAAATATCCTTTATATTTTCCGCCTTTAAACAACGGCGTATTATAAACGGACCCATACCGGCTTTTAATATATTGAATCGCTGCCGCCGAATTGTCGACCGGATTGAAGATGTTTCCGTGTCCTTTCAGCATGTATGACCGGAAAGTTGACGGTAACATCTGCAACAGCCCTGTCGCATGCTGACCGAGAACTGTCGATTTATTGATGGCGTTTGGATTTCCGCCTGACTCCGCATTCACTAACTTTTGTAATCCCGGTAACCACGACAACGGCGTACCAGTTAGTCCGAGGGCTGCGACTAACCATGACGTTGCGTCTCCGCCGCCACCGCCGCCTAGTAATCCGCTGAAAAATGATTTTACGGAATTCCACCCCTTTAGAATGCCGCCACCGAAGTCTTTAAGTACGGACATACCGAAATCTTTAAGGTTTGCGGTTGATAAGCCGTTAATTAACCCTTGTACGATGTGACCGCCCATTTCCGTAAAGACTTTAGATGGCGAATGGATACCTAATACCTCTTTAAATTTAGCGACTAATTTGTTCGCCATATTTTCGATCCCTTTGACAGCATTGTGTGCATAATTTTCTATGCCTTTCTTGATTCTGCCAGGAAGTTTTTGGGCGTCGTCAACAATATTCCAAAATTTTTCTTTTGCAGATTTCCACATATCTCCAAAAAACTTAGATATTTTACTTGTTGCGGAATGCCAATAGCCTTTTATAGCAGCACCAACCTGTGCCGCTTTTGCCTTGATTTTGTCCCAGTTTTTGTAGAGTAAAACGCCAACGGCTATGAGACCAACGATTCCGGCAACCAGCCAAGCGATCGGATTCATCAAGATTGCGGAGTTAAACAAAAGCATGGCCGTCCTTGCAACGGTTATGACAGACCTAAATACTTTAATTACTCCGACTACTGTATTGAAAATTGAAACGATTCCCGCAGCCGCCTTCAACGCGACGAAACTAGCCGCAAAGCCCGCCAGTATCACTTTTGCCGTGCCCCAATGATTTATGATCGCAGTTGCAACCGACGCTGCTACGCTGCCGACAGTGTGCATTCCGTTACTAATTGACGTTAGCACTGGCACGATTTTATCTTTGTTTTGCACAGCATAAGTTAAAACTTTGTTGACTCCGTTCAGTGCGCCTGCCAATGATTGTGCCACCATATTTTTGAATTGGCCAAAGGCTTTTGAATCGAGTAATTTTGTCATATTATCAATCGCGGGCTTTGCATATTTAAGTGATGACATCCCCATGTCACGAAAGCCGATTGATAACTTCTCCTTAAACTGGTTCCATTTTGCCATCGTTGTGCTGCCCATTTTTTGGACTACTTTGTCGGTTATGTTCATTTTGGCCAGTAATTTATCCAACGCGACAACTTGCTGGTCAAACGATAGCCCTTTAATTGCGTTCAACTGCTTCCGTGGGATTTCAAAACGTTCTGCTAATGACGTTACATCCCCGCCTGCAATTTCCCGCATCGCCGTAACGGCGCCCTCTACGCCCTGAATAGGATCCATGACATTTAATTTTTCGACGACTTTCCATGCTTTTTCCAACGTCTTGGTGTTTTTGGATAACGAAATAAAGGATTTACTGTTGGCAAACATGTCTTGTGAGTTCAGAACCGGCGATTGAACTGCAACACGTTGGATCATCTTAGTATAGGAATCGGCAGCCTTTTTGTCGTCAAACATGGCTTCAATTAATACCTTAGATTGTTCAAACTTTGCAGCTTCGCCAATAGTCGAGTTAAGTAATTTTTGCGCTCCAACAGCCGCCATAATTCCACCGGCCAACGCTTTCAATGAACCGACCCCGCTATCTACATTTCCTTTAAAGCTATTCATTGAGTTTCGGGCCGAGTTCACCGAATTACGGAAGTCATTCATACGATTCCGTATATTACTAACCGTATTTTCATAACTTCTCATCGCGCCTTGCGTTCTTGTCGCAGCGCTAGATGCCTGGCTAAATGTGTTGTTTACTTGTTTGGTTACGCTCATAACCCGTCTTAGTGGAGCCGTAGCCTCATCTATAATTTTTAGCCTCCCGATCAGATCATAAGCCACGGTCCAACACCTCGTTTCTCAGTCGGTCTCCTTCTTCGTGCGCCGCGATTGCTTTTTGTCTAAATTCAGCCGCAGCTTCCTTGTCGCCGGCATTAAAGGCTTCGGCGTACTTAATTACGTAATCAAGCATGATTAGGTCATATTTGAATATTTTGCCTAGATATTTGTCCTCCGTTGCCGCAGTAAACGGAAGTTTATAATCTTGTATTTTTCGAATCGCTGATTTCGGAATTCGTCGCCTGTATTCCAAAATTTTGTTGCATAAAATCGCAAATTCCAGCGATCGCACAGCTCTTGCAGCTGTCGCCTCGTTGTAAACCATCGTTATACCTCCTTTGTCAAATAAATAGAGCCACCCGTAATGGGCAGCTCGTTTGTTTTATTCTTCCGAAACAGGAAACAGATGCGGCTTGTTAGCGTATTGAGCATATTTTTGACCTACAGCCTGCTCGATTGTGTTTAATTCTATCGACCGCGATCTAAATAAATCACGACCCCAAGCGTCTTTCATATAACCCGCGATTTCTTGCGCTTTCTGTTGTTCAGGTGTCATCGCCTTGCTATTAATTGTGTCAAGCGCTTCACGAAGCTTTAGTTTTACGCTTGGGTCATTGCCGGAACTTGCGATAATATTTGACGCCAAACCCGCAAATTCTGCCGCCAGCTGTTTCACCAAATACGGATCGCTCTGCTTATCCGCAAACTTACGGATTGCTTGAACCGCCTTTTTCGGCTCGGCCGAAAGCATTACGTCCATTTTCAGCGCGTTTAATTCTCGCTGGAAAGTTTTTAACGTGATGTCATCCGGCTTTGGCGGTTCTTCGTTGAGTAAAATTTCGGCATTTGTTTTAGCTTTTACGACTGCTTTGTCATAGTCATCGCGCAATTTTTTAGCTGTTTCGATGAACTGTTTACCGAAATGGTCGCGGACTTTTTGACGTTCCACAGCTTTGCCTTCCGGCGAGTATAATGGATCGCTGTCTATTTTCCTGATTTCGTCGTTTACCATCTTCTTTAGTTCGGCCGAGATTGTGGTTACGGAATTCGGCAATTCCAATGTTTGTTGATATGCTGACATCATTTCCTCGTATTTTTCTTTCATGCTCATATTATTTGTCCTCCTTTAACGGTTTTTCGTAGTAAGTAGCGCCGTCGGGCAACTGTGCGCCGTTTGCAATTTTATCGAGTTGCGAGACTAGCTCGGGAATATTTATTCCTGAATCCACAACCCGACCGAACGGATTAGGTATCGCATAGCTTACTCTTTGTTCGCCATTTTTTACCGCCGCTCTATCAATCTCTTTGACCTCTCGACTTATATCCTTGTATTCTCTTTTTAGCTGTTGAAAGTCGTAAAAAGCGCTTAATATTAAATCAGTTCCTTGTTTCATTCGCTCCTGAATAACTGGCAAATGTTCGGCTTTGACAGCCGGTACATATTCGTTCAAGTAGGCTTGTACTACTTGCGACCGCGTAATGCTTCCGCCTGCTCCGCTAAAATATTTAAAAGCACCGTCCCGTTCTGCTTTCGCTTGAGCAAGGTCTTTTTCCGCCTGTTCAACCGCATTACGCGCTGCGGTTTTTTCCTTTGTTTTTTGAGCGCCGGTTGTTATTTCATGGTGGACGATTTCACCTAATTTAGCTTTAGCGTCGGCAAGCGCTTGTTCTGCCGCCTTTACTTTGTCGTCATAAGCCTTTCGTGCTTTTGCGATACCTTCGTTTTGTTTCAAATATTGCTCGTAAAGTTCAAACTTTTTCATTGATTTATCGCTCCTTTTTTGTTTTTAATTGACACCTTACGCCCGACAAAAATCGTTCATCGGCGCTAATCCTGGCGCTGGGAAATTCGGTCAACATTGCGTTGATTGCTTGCCTGCCGACTCTGATCGGGTCGCTCGCTTTGACCGTTAGGTCCTGCGCCAGTATTTCGCCGGTTGCTTCGTCGATTAGGTGAACCGTTGTGATCGCTCCGACCTGTCGTTTGATTTCTTGATTGAGAACGATGAGCATTTCGTCGCCCCTTTCGTTTTTGTAGCTTCATATAAGGTGGCTCGTATTTCTTCCTCTTTAAATGCGCCAGTGATTCATCGCTTTCGATCAACTTTTCCAGCCAGCGTGGCATTCGGTCAAAATAGGTTTTGCATTTGTTACTTTTCGCTTCTTCTTTCTCTTTGCACCAAGTCATTTAATTAAACCGCCTTCTTTCCGGTGTATTTGACATTTAAAATTAGCCGATTTAAGGTGCCTGAAATTTCTTCCGAAGGTGTTTGTAAGCAAAACGGCAAAAGTCGCTTAAATCGCCTGTTTTTGCTTATTTTCTGCCACCCCAAACATTCGCTCGGCTGAACGGCGCTGCTCAATCGGGATTTTGAATTGCACGCCAATAAGCCGACCATTGCGAAAATAATCGGCTGTAATTTGCCAATCCTTTTTGTAACGTTTGATTTTTCGGATTAAGTCGCGATCCTCTGTATAGCCGCAAAGCCAGCCGGTATCGCATTTCCATAACTCGTTTTTGATGACAACCACCCCCTTGCAATTAGCGATATTTTTCTGTAGAGTATAATTGGATTTTTATACTCTTTTTTCTAATTCGGTTAAAATTTTTAATTGGTCGAGAGTGTCTATCAAGTCCCGCGTAGGCGTTGTGTATTTAGCAAGTTTCATCTGCAAGCGTGGACTAAAAGGCTTTAAACCACGTTCAATTTGCGATAAATAGCCACGTGTTACACCTAGCTTATCGGCTAACTCTTGTTGTGTAAAACCATAGTATAGCCTGATTTGCTTTAATGTCGTCCCCTGCAACATGTACACCTCCCGTTTACAATTGTTACTATTAGCCCTAAAAAATCACGTTCGATTTCGGGCTATCCTATATATGCACTTTTTACTGCAGCTAAATTGAATGGCTCTCCATCGTTCCATTTTCAGCTTTTTCTCGCCATATTTTCCTATAAGATATTGGTCAATTTCGTCACGCTTCATATGAGTTGTTGTAACCTCACCATATGAATGTTTATATCTTAATCCGCGAACATGTACCTTGTCGCTACCGTCTGTTGGCCTTACGTACCCTTTACGCTTATATCCTCGTTGTTTTGCTGCGTCAATTTGCGCTAGTTTATCCGGTGTAAAAGGCCTTTCGTGGTTATGTGCGCGTCTTAGCATGTAATGTTCGCTAATGTAGTAAGGGTATTCTAGCCAATAGGCATAATAAGTGTACATTTCTTTTTCTATGTCTCGTTCCTTTTTCGGCTTTAATAGCGCTGTATCTGCCCGTTTTTTTGCGCGTTTTAAAGTATCGTTGGCGATCTTACATTCACGCGAACAATTTTTACTATTGTTTGGCCGCGTTTTGTCCCGGTAATAATAACCGCAATAGACACACCGTTTGATCCGTTTGTCGGACGAGTCATGCAATTCGCCTTTCAAAAGCCGTTCAATGACCAGCAGTGCCTCTTTCCTCGTTAATCCTTCGACATACTGACGTGCAAATTCAATGGCTCCGGTTCCTGGATTTCTGTAAGCTGTTTTGGCTGTTTTCATCATTTGTTTTCCTCCTGAATTTTTGTAGTTTTGGTTGTTGGTTTTCGGTAATAAAGACATATTTATATTGGAGATAACGAAGAAACACCGCCCTAACGCCACCGATGATCGAATTCATAACGCTTAACATACTTCCGAATCTCTTTAATGTCGCATAATTGTCGGGCAACCTCGACAACGGAACTATCGCTTGTTACTTCAACGCTCGGCTCGTCTGCTGCCGGCTCGTCAAGTAATAGCCGATATTTGTTAGGCTTGTATCTCGGCCGGCCCAATTCAAGGCTACGCGCTCGGTCGATTTCACCTTTCCGCCTATATTCCACGTATCCTTTTTCCACGAGTGCTTTAATGGCGTTTTGCACCGTTTCCCGCGAGTTAGTGCCGATCATTTTCATTGCGGTACTTGTCGAAAGGTAAAATGTCGGACCATATCGCTTGCTTGTGACGAGCATTGCGAAAAGCATTTGCTTTTGTTTGAACGTGCCAGCTTGCAAGATTGCTAGAATTTCCGACCGGTAAACCCTAACCGGCTTGTCCGTATTGCCGAGCGATAAATCATTATCGTATGCATAATCGACCAACCGCCGCGCCTCTTTGAGCCAATAGTCCGGCGTGCTGCCTTTGCTGAAATACTCCCTCGGCGTGGCAAGTAAGATTTCCATGATCGCCTCCACCGCTTCGGCTCGCTCGAATCCTTGCGAGTTAAAAAAGCAAGCAAGCGTGAACGTTGTATTGTGGCGGGTGTTACTTTCGGTGAGCCGACCGGCTTCAAGGATTCGACGGGCTTTTTGTAGTGCTGCCGACTGGTCTAGCACATTGACCGAAATATTCGTTTCAGCTGCAACCGCCTCAAATTCTTGCGTTTGCTCCTCGGTTAGTCCGAAGTCAAGGTCGGTAATAACAGCCGTGTCCATCGGCTCTACATCGAGCAAGTAGTCAAACGATTCGATCGGCTCCAGCGTTTCATTGTCGCAAAACCAGCAACGACGACCGGTTATTTGGTGCACGCCGAGTGGTAGCTTGACACCTTGCGTCCATGACGGGCGAAACTCAATTTGACCGCCTTGTAACGGCCCAACTTCGGCAATCACTCGGTCATAAAACTGGCGCACATTCTCAACCGGCAACGGCTTGTCAAAAAATAAGTCGACGTGGTATCCTTTGTTGCCACTAAGGCTTACGTGAATATCTTTTCGTAATATACGAAACTCGTTAACTAGCACGTCGATTAGCTTTAATGTTGCCCATCGCGCCATTGCATGATCGGCAAAGTCAACGTCGAACGTAATAAACTTGTTGAAATAGCCTCCGTTGAATATTCCGTAGGTCAACGAACCTTCAAGGTGCGATTTCAACATACTGTCATTTAGTACAACGATTCGCTCGCTTTGTTTCTTGTTCATCGTGACGTAACGATTCGGAAATTGTACTAGATACTTGCTGCGCGTTTGGATATACAACTCGTTAAACTTTTCAATTAGCTTTTTATGGTTTGGCTGATAGTTTTCGGCTGATTGCAAGGTCATCTTCCCTTTCTTTCAAATTTTGCGAACTCCGCATCAAGTTCAGGGGTGTTTTTAAAGACAAATACCAGCTTTCCTTTGTAGCGATAACTCGGCTCGATGTCGACAAGTTCATAGTTTTTCGCTATGAGTTCCCGAGCCACCCGGACACTTAACACGCATTTGTATTTTTCCTTCATTTCATAACCTCCCAAAATTGTTGGTTTTCGGTACAAAATACATATTTATATAAGGAAAACAACGAGGAACTAACGGATACACCGTCTCAACATTCATCTTGACACCACCTTTCTTTTCTAATATGATAAAATTGGGAAATATTAGATTAATCCGTAATAACAAAAACTCAAAAACGTTTCATTTTCTATTCGGGCTGCCAAGCATTAGCTTGAAAACCCGTATTGTGACCCGCGAACAAACGACCCAGCGTGTCTTTAACGGCACTTTGGCGAGCAACCTCCGCAGAATTTTTAGCGAAGGGGTTCGGACCTTTGCTACAATCAAATTTTCCGCCTTCACTTATACATTCGAGTGAATTTTCGGTTTGGTCACATATTCGCGGAAATTTTTTACCGCCTCTACTAAGGATGGACAGACGAATAGTACAAACTGGGACATTTTTGCCGAAAAAATTGCTGCTACTATATACAAACCAATTTCGAAGTCCAAACTGGGACATATTCGGCGAAAAAAGCGTCCTTACTATAGAAGCCCCTTCGAGTAGCTAAAACTGCACCATTTTTTCGCCTTCAATTACTTATTCGAAACGAGAATGGCGTTTTTCACACTTTCGCAAGTAAAAATTGGCTCCTACTATATAAACCCCAAACGATGTTGTCATTTTGTAACATTTCCAGCGGATTTTTTTTTTCGCCACTACATACTTATCCGAAGCTAGTAAGGCGTTTCGCACACTTTTCGGTTAATTTTTTACGCCTCTACTATAAAAGCACCTCCGAGTAATTAAATTTGCACCACCGTACGGTAATTTTGTCCCAAACGGCACTCGGCGCCATAAAAAAGTCGGTACGATAAGTGTACCGGTGCAAAAAAGGGGACGGATCGCAATTCATTCGCTTGGGCTTTCTTACCTCCCTCCAAATTTACTTTTAAATCGTGAATCGAAAGACGTCTTTCGGATTTCCTCCAGTTTCCTGTCCCGCAGAGTTCTCCGTATGGTCAATTTTCTTCCCGACGTCGGAACATTTAAAAACCGCCCAGTTGCCGCTGGACGGTCGTTTGCCGACGGTTGCCGCCGCCGGCTTTGTCTATATATAGTTACCGCTTATCCATTCATTTTTAATCGCTAGGTTGCCAGCCATAGCGATCGACAGCCAAGCATTTATCACCGGAAAACCAAAGTCACAAAATCACCGTTCGCCCCTCCGCGTGCCAAACCCAGCGCCGCCAATCGCTGCCGCATCATCGGGGGCTTGCCGTTTACCCCTCCGCTGTTTCGTGCACGGTGTCGCCAACCACCGCCAGCATCATCGGGGCAGTATTTAAATTAAACCTACCTCAATCGCCTGCGTTGCTGTAATCACATCCGTTCCATAACGAGCCTTGTCACTAACACTAGGTAATAACTTTTTAAATTCTTGCGGAGAGAGATTCACCCAGCGGCTAGTCCCTACTCTGTAGACGTTATACCAGCCGACTACCGTGCGTTTATACATAACTTGCAGTGTGGCTTCGTGCCGTGGCTTTGGATGTACTGTAGCGAATTCGATCATTTCCCAATTCCTCCCCTTCATCGACTTGACTACGTTTTGTTGTCTGTAACTTAATATTATACCGACTACGAAACGTTGTCAACTCTTTTTGACTACTTTTTATAGTCGGGTTACAATTAATTCAAAAAAGGGGTCTTTATTCATGCGAGTTAAATCCAATCTGAAAAATTTACTTGACGAAAGAGATATTTCGATCCGGCAGTTTTCGGAAATGACGGGTCTACCATTTGAAACATTACGCAGATTATACAATGACGAAACAAAACAATATCAACGAGATACGATTGGGAGAATATGCGAAGTGCTTGGAGTTGATTTATGTGAATTATTAACACTAACCAAAGAAACAAAGTGATGATTGCAGTTAAAACACGGGTAAAATAAACCTTATTTCACCCTATTCCTATTAGCAGGAATTGAAGGGCCGGAATGCTTTTATATAACGTTGAAAACCTATCTGTGGTTCTCCTACCAACATTTTTATATTTAACCAATGTGTGCATCATGTTATATTGCAAAAGGTGAAAGAGAACTTGGTGGATAGGAGGGGCATCTTTATGTTCGAGGATAAAACATTTAAAAATGACCTCGAAGTTGGCGATCTTATACATATGGATAATGGTAATTATTACATCGTTTCAGAAACAGACTATTCCGAAGATTTTCCTTACGCTCTTTATAACATTCGAACCTTCCGGGTTGAAAAACGGTTTAGCACATTAACAAAACAAGTAACTGATCGTGGCCACATTTTAAACGTTGGTTGGGTACGAAAAATAGTCAACAGCGGAGATTACACATTACACGCGATCAATAATAGAGAAAATAAAGAAAGAAGCGAGGGCTAACCTCGCCTCATTTTTAACAAAAGCGACTTTTCACGCCGTTGCTACATTTACGCTTGTACTTTCGTATTACGTGACATTTCCATTAAAGTGTAATAACAGTGTTGCTTTCGTGTTGGACCCCCGGAGTTTTTTTCGGTGCTCGCGTTAAAACCCGGCCAAATTCGCGGCTCTGAACGGGTATCTTGGGGGTCACGCGGTCACAAAAAAGCCGGCCATTACATTAATGACCGACTAAACCATTAAAATATATTTTCGACCGTTGCTTGCTTCTCTTCTTCGGTTGGCGTACTGTACCATGCGACCATATCGGCGCTGGAATGTCCCGTAAGACTCATGATCGTTGCCATCGGAGTGCCAGCGTCAACCAGCTTTTTAACGTATGTGTGCCGAAGCTGATGCGGATGAACGCCATACTGTGCAAGCATTGCCTGGACCGATCGGACGCTAATACGCTTGTTAAAGTTCGACAGAAACAAAGCCGGCTGGCTATCATTGCGCTGCTCAAGATAACTACTCAACGCATGCCGAACGTTGGCGGGTATCGGCACGACACGCGACTTGCCGCCTTTGCCATTGCGGACCACAAGCGAACCCTTTCGCTCGCTGATCGTCACATCGTCCCGATCAAGCGCCACCAGTTCGCTAACCCGAAGCCCACAGCCGAGTAAGGTTAGGACGATAGCATAGTCTCGTTTGTTGGCCTTGCGGCTAGTTTCGGCTACAATCTTTCGAACTGTTTTGTCGTCCAGCCATTCCGGGGCCTTCTCCGTTATGCTTGGCGCTTTAACCTTCCGTACATCTTGAACGACTTCCTCGCGGCCTTGCCAGCGTGCCAGCGCTTTTATGGCGGCAAAGTCTCGGTTGATTCCGGTTGGCTCGCGCTTGGCAACCGTCTCCAAGTATTGTATGTATAACTGCACGTCATACCGACTAAACTCAGCAAGGTTGCCGCCTGTGCCTTCGAGCCATTCCGCAAACTTTTTTAGCGCATGTGCATAGCCTTTTTTAGTCAACGGAGATTTGCCCGCCAACGCTTCCGCCTTAAATTGTTCGATATATTCCAGTGTTTCCATTCCGTTTCACCTCGTTAAATAATTATACGCAACTTTTTAAACGAGTTACGCTTTCACACGTTAAAGTAACGTAGTTATAAAATCAAGGACTGGCGATGACACTCGTTTTCTTGTTACGTCCATTATAACGTATAATTTATATTATACGCAATAATTATACGCAACTTTCTTGCGGCCAGGATCACGCCAAGACTCCATTACTCGTCTGTAACGTTGTATAGACGGTATTTATTCGTTATTCCCTATATAAATATGTCTTTATTACCGAAAACCAACACTCCGAAAAAATCTACGAGCCACGCGTCAGGGCCTCGGTGCTGGTGAATTCACGGTTTTTGCACAATGCCGCACACCTTGTTTAACCCCTTGAGTTTTGGAAAGCCTTGCGCTCCAAAACGTTGCTGTTGACACGCTACCTCCAAAAATGTTTTAAACGTGTAATTTTGTAACATTAAAACATCGTAATACCAACGTTCAACCAGGTTACCGAACGTTACTTATTCCCGTCATGATTATCTGCATCAGTCGCATATCCCCTGCGATAGCCGCAGCTGTATAGTTTCGAAGCCCTTTTCGCATCTGTTGGCTAAATTGTGCATGCCGTAGCTCATATTGGCGGTTTAACTCGTACTGATAGATATAGTCATACTGCTCCCATCGCCAAAGCGTCATTCTCGAAACGCCAACGAGATTCGCGATCTGCTCACGGGTCATATATCCGTCATTTTCAACGAGCAGTACGATCGCTTTCACCTTTCGTTCATCGCCTTTTAATTCCCGCATTAGCCTTTCTTTTTCTTTCTCGCTTACTTTATATCGGTCTATCACGCATATTCGCCTCCTAGTATAGATTCGTAATATAACCGGTCTAGCATCCGGTCAAGAGTGCCGTTATAGTAGCCGGCAATATTTTTAATTCGTTTACGTTTTGTCGCTCGGAACGTTGCTATAATCGCTTGCAAGCCGGTGTCAAGCAAGTCGGCTGAATTAAAAGCATGACGTAAATATGAAGTATGCGCCAAATAGATGCCGTATAGCTTGTTGGTTAGCTTGCGATCCTCTACGAAACTATTAACTAACGATTTAAAACGAGCGTAAGGCGATTCTGAACGACGCTGCTCGACAGCACTATACGTATTATTTAAATAACGATTTTTAAGATTAATAGAATGAGCGGTTTCTTTTTCCTCGTTTGTGCCTTCGTCCTTATTGTCGCAAGGCTTGTCCGATTGCTGGCGGTTGGACATTGACGCCTGGACATTAAGGTCCTTAGCGGGCTGTATAACGTAAATATTAGCGCCTTGACCGCCCGATTTTGGTCGGATAGTTTTGTGCTTCACAATAGCACCGATGTCAGCTAACGATTTCAGCGCTCTGTAAACCGTCTTTGTGCTTATTCCTAGCTCATCGGCAATAGTAGCAGCCTTTAGGTGGGCTGCGCCTGGGTATTTGACGGCATAGCGACTCAAGAACCACAAAACTCGAAATTCAGTGGCAGTTGTGTGATGGCGGTATTGCTCGACATGATAGTTTAATTCTTCGACACTCTCGAACGATTGGTATTCGCTTAGGTAATTCATTGTCTCGGCTCCCTTTCCGGCAGCCTCACCGCACATATGTTCGGTTGTGGGTACGCACTTAAACAAGCGTTGCATAACGCTATTTTTTTCGCTATAATTTAGATAGTTGGTTGTTTTGAAGTGCGTTCCGTTGTGCAGCGGGGCGCCTTTTTTATTTTTAAATTTCGTTGAATCCTTTTTCGATCGCTTCGTCTAAATCTTTTCCGTATATCTCCACATACCGTCGTAATACCTCAAGTGATCTGTGACCCATTAGACGCTGCAAAACAAAGATGTTTACCCCTGCCTCCACTTTTAGTCGGCAAAAGGTTCGTCTGAATGCGTGTGGGCTTACGGTTACTTCTTCACCAACCCCAGTGATGTTGCCGTAATACTTTAAACGGTCTTGTATCGTTCGAGCCGAAAGCGGCTGATTTTCAACGCTAATAAACAGA
>Ga0207865_101870_pt1 | contig 13997 bp, 15 predicted proteins | sample HigsolmetaAR204D_FD_184836 | JGI IMG/M metagenome (GOLD analysis project Ga0207865, IMG submission 184836) | Ionic liquid and high solid enriched microbial communities from the Joint BioEnergy Institute, USA - AR20-4-D (SPAdes) (version 2) ...
ACCTTCATCCCATGGGGAGGGACGTTTTGTAGCAAGCAAAGAGTGGATAGAAAAGTTATTCAAAAACGGTCAGGTGGCTACCCAATATGTTGACATAAACGGAAATCCGACCACCGATGACGAATATAATCCAAACGGTTCATATTACGCTATCGAGGGAATCATAAGCCCCGACGGCAGGGTTTTCGGTAAGATGACTCATTCCGAAAGAATAGGAGATCATGTAGCTATCAATATAAGCGGAAATCAAAACCAGCATATATTTGAGTCGGGAGTTGAATACTTCAAATAATTATAGGTTAAAGCAAAAAAAGTGTCATAGAACACCCTTTATATAGTAAATGGGGAGAAGAAGGACCGTATTAATAAGCGGCTTTCTTCTCCCCATTATTTTGATTTTTATCTTTGAATATTTTAATTCAAATCATATATTCAATTAGATTATTATAGTTACTTCTTTGCAACTGTTTCCGTATCAGTTTATAGATTACAGTTTATACAATAATGGGGGTATCTTCTTTCGGAACCAGGCTTCCGTCTCATGCTGTGTCTGTAAGGGCTATAACGCTGCCCAAATAATCCAGCTCATCGGTATTCATTCTGCTTCCTTTTTCCGTATCAAAAAAGGTATACAATTCACCGTCAACAAATATCGAAGGCGGCGGATCAGCTTCCAAGACATATTCTGTGGAAACTGAAGGTGTCGGTGTGCCTGTGAAAACATTGCTATAAGCTAATTCAAAGCTATGCATTTTTTACAGCAGAAGTGATTTTATAGGTGTTAAGTTTAATTTTATATATTAATCGTCTAAGTCCACTTTATTGGTAAATGACTATATAGTCATTTTTTCTTCCTGACACTCCAAAGGTTCTTTATCATCCCTAAAGCCTTTAAATACCGGCTGGCGTAGCATACCCTTTTCATTAGGCATAAACTGGACCACACATACAAGCTCTGGCTTAAGCCAAACGGCATTTTCATTGCCGGGGGGAACTTCGGCAAAAGGAGGGGAAGCCATGGTTTCGCATTTTAATAAATCTTTATGCCTTACTCCCATGGTTACATGGCCTTTGTATATCAGTTCATTTCCACGGTATTGGCCTAAAATTATGCTTGTTATCCCTTTTTCCTTTTCTATATAGCCGCAGACTACAAAATCCATATCCTTCAGGAATTTGAACTTAATCCAGTCTTTTGTCCGTTTATCAAAGTAATATTTGCTGTCTTTTTTCTTTGCGATTACACCTTCCAGATTCCTTTCTTTTGCTATTTCGAATAATTCTATGCCTTTTTCCGGAATGTATCTGCTTACGGCAAGTTTCGCAGATTCGGTAACAGTTTCGGACAAAATGACTTTTCGCTCCGTTAAGGGAAGATGGATAAGCTCTTTGTCTTTCAGGTAAAGAATATCAAAGGCTACGAAAGAAGCAGGGTATTTGTCCGATGAAAGCTTAATTTTAAAATTGTTGGAGGTTAAGGCCCTTTTTTGAATTTCAAAAAAATCAGGGGATCCGTTTTTTAAAATAACAAGTTCACCGTCAAGGATACAGCGATATTTAACATTTTTAAATATATCGCTAAGTTCCGGAAATTTGGGAAGAAGCCGTAAGTTTCTTTTGTTTCTTAGTTCTGTATCCTTATCAAGATAAGCTATACATCTAATTCCGTCAAATTTAAGTTCATATATCCAGTTAGGGTCGTTAAACGGCTCTGTCATTTCCGAAATCAGCATGGGTTTTATATTTTTTTCCGTAAAAAGGTCCATTATGCTATATCACTCTTTTTATTTTTTTGCATATCCAAAGTTTTTTGCAGAGCCTCCATAAGGTCAATAACGTTGCCCGGCTCACCTGTATCTGCGGCAACAATATCTTCTCCCCTGATTTTTTGCATTATGGCATTTCTTAGCCGTTCCTGATATTCATCCTTATATGCAGTGGCATCAAAAGGTTTTGTAAGTGAATTTATCAATGTTTTAGCCATAGTAATTTCCGCTTCGTTTAATTCTACTTTAGGAATTTGCTTAGGCACAGGAAGTATTTCGTCATGATAGAATAAGGTCTTTGCTATCATTCCTTCCTGCGTGGGATATAATACCAAGAGGTTTTCCTTTGTACCTATAACCGTTTTTGCAAGAGCTACCTTCCCTTCCGATAACATGGCGGTCCGAAGCAGCTCAAAGGCTTTTTCTGCTCCGGTTTCCGGAATTGCATAATAGTTTTTCTCATAATAAATCTGGTCTATTTCGGGCAGGTTTACAAACTGAATAATATGAATAGTCTTGTCTTTTTTGGTCTTTATTTTCTCCAGTTCTTCATCTGTCATAATAACATATTTGCCCGGCTCATATTCGTATCCTTTAATTATATCTTCAGATTTAATTTCCTTATTGCAACTGGGGCAATACTTTTTGTATTTGACCCTTTCCCTAGTATCTTTGCATAGTTGATTAAAATGAATATCATTGTCCCTGGTGGTATTATAAAGACCGACCGGTATATATAATAAGCCCAGTGATATGGCTCCTTTATGCGAAACACCCATAAAATCACCCCGTTTTTTAATATGTTTAACAGTTATTATTGCTGAAAACAGAAAAAAAATACCTTTTAAGCAAAACGGTATCCTTAAAACTTATAAATAAGCATACAATTTATAGGTTTATGATAAACGTTTCTGTAAATTTAATAAAAATTATATTGTAGTACTAGGTTTGATATTGTATATTGGTAAAAGAAATACTTATGAGTGCCATTAAAATTAAGAGGTGGTTTATATGTTTAAATTGCTGATTATAGCTGCGGTAGTGCAAATTTAATTTCAATTTTTGGACCGATATTCTTTAAATTTCAATTTAGCTGGTTGTTGCTTATAAACAGCGTCTTATCTGGCATTTTATTTATAGCTGTTGCTTTGTAATATCTAATCAGGAAAACATATTGGGAAGACTAGAAGACAGGAAGAAAAATTGAGTAAATTAATATCCGGCAACAAAAAAGTATGTAAAAGGTGTAATTATTCCTATGATTTGGATTACAAATCGTGCCCGAACTGTGGTAATATGGAGACATAATTAAAAGAGTAAAACAGCCATATTCTGATAATGGAAAGCGACAAATTCATTCTTTAAATTGATATAACTGACGGAAGACATAAACATATGGAAGGAGAAATTAATTATATGGAAGCAAAAGAATACATAATAAAAACCTTACAGACTTTGGTTAACATACCAAGCCCTTCAGGCTTTACAAAAAAGGCAATAGAATTTGTAAAAGGGGAAGCGGAGCGTTTCGCCTATGCCTGTGAAATAAATCAGAAGGGCGGCTTAATTATTACGATAGAAGGCAGAAGCAATGAAACCGTAGGCTTGACTGCCCATGTAGATACCCTGGGGGCTATGGTCCGTTCCATCAACAGTGACGGTACGTTACAATTTACTATGGTAGGCGGTTACACCATGCACAGTGTAGAAGGCAGCTATTGCAAAATTCATACCAGGGATGGCAGGGTATATACGGGGACAATTCTCATAAAGAGTTGCTCGGTTCACTACCATGATGATGCCAGAACAATGGAGCGGACGGAAAAAAACATGATTGTCCGTATAGATGAAATTGTTAACAGTAAAGAAGATGTCCTGGCTCTTGGCATAAACAGCGGAGATTATATAAGTTTTGATGCTGAATTTGAATATACCGAAAAAGGTTTTATAAAATCAAGACATCTGGACGATAAGGCTTCTGTGGCAGTTCTTTTGGGAGTATTGAAAGAAATGTCAGAAAATAAGCTGGTTCCGGGTAAAAGAACTAAAATATTAATAAGTAATTATGAGGAAGTCGGTTTCGGAGCCAGTTGGATACCGGAAGATATATCGGAACTGATTGCTGTAGATATGGGTGTCATAGGGGATGATTTAAACGGATCTGAATATAAAGTATCCATATGCGCAAAAGATTCATCCGGCCCGTATGATTATGAATTGACAGGAAAGCTTATTTCCCTTGCTAAGGAAAACAATATAGATTATGTGGTCGATATTTTTCCTCATTACGGATCGGATGTATCGGCTGCTTTAGGCGGAGGAAATAACATCAGAGGGGCTTTAATCGGCCAGGGAGTTCATGCTTCACATGGAATGGAAAGGACTCATATAAAAGGCATAGAAAATACTTTTAAGCTTGTAAAAGCTTACCTGGACTTAAGATAATACATGATATTATATAAATGTGCTATAATTTAGATTAAAAATCATATAAGGAATATTACAGATACACCTGTTGGATACTTGCTTTTGAAAGGATGTAAGATATATGCCTTGACAAAATGCCGGTATTACAACAGGTGTTTTTTATTATAAATTTATTTTTGAATTGGATTTAGTTATTGGTTTATATATAGGCGTCCTGTTTAATTATAGATTTGATTTATGTTTGATACAGCCTGTTTACTGTCAAAACATATAAATAGTTATTATAAATAGAGTTATTTTTACTTAGCAGAAATATAAATTTATTTAAATTTTTAAAATATATTGACAATAATGTGTTTAATTGCTATAGTGTATATAAACGATATATACAATATAACAGGAAGTGAGAATAATGGGATGAATATTATAATTAGTAATTCCAGTGATAAGCCCATATATGAGCAAATTACATCGCAAATCAAGCAAATGATTATAAGCGGAGACCTTCAGCCGGGTGACCAGCTTCCTTCTATGCGGATGCTTGCAAAGGAATTGAGGATTAGTGTGATAACCACAAAACGGGCATATGAGGATTTGGAACGGGACGGTTTTATTTACACGATTGTAGGAAAAGGCAGCTTTGTAGCCGATAAGAATATGGAATTTGTCAGAGAAGAACAGCTTCGCATAGTGGAGGAACACTTAAGTAAAGCCGTAGAAGGAGCCAAAGCCGGAGGAATAAGCCTGGAAGAATTACAGGACATAATCAGAATGATTTATGAGGAGGAATAGCATGAATGCCTTGGAATTGGTAAATGTAACAAAAAGATATAATAATTTTACTCTGGATAATATCAGCTTCAATGTACCTAAGGGCGCCATCATGGGATTTGTGGGTGAAAACGGAGCAGGAAAGACCACCACTATTAAAGCTATTTTAGACTTAATTCGTATAGACAGCGGAGAAATTCGTATTTGGGGGCATTCATCAAAAAAACTGCCGATGGACTTGAAAGCACAGATAGGAGTTGTTTTTGACGGAAGCAATTTGCATGAGAATTTGACTGCAAATAATATAGCCTTAATAATGAAGAATATTTATCCGAATTGGGATCAGAAGGTTTTTAGTGATTATTTAAGAAAATTTCAGCTTCCAAATGACAAAAAGTTTAAGGATTATTCCCGCGGAATGAAAATGAAGCTTTCCATAGCAATAGCTCTATCCCATAATTCTAAATTATTGATTTTAGATGAAGCCACAAGCGGGTTGGACCCTATGGTAAGGGACGAAATTTTGGATATTTTTCTTGATTTTATTCAGGAAGAGGATAACACCATCTTATTGTCCTCCCATATTATAAGTGATATTGAAAAAATTGCCGATTATGTGACTTTTATTCATGATGGGAAAATAGTTTTCAGTGAAAATAAGGATGAATTGGTTTACAAGTATGGGGTAATCAGGTGTCCGAAGGAAGACGTAAAAAAGATAGACAGAAACTTTGTGGTAGGAATCAGAGAAAACAGTTTTGGAGCTGAAGTAATGATAAATAATGTGGATTTGTTTAGAAGAAGAAACAGGGAATTTATTCCCGAGAGGACATCTATAGAAGAAATTATGCTTTTTATCAGCAGAGGTAAGGAGGCCAAGGCATGAAGGGTTTAATTATTAAAGATTTAATTAATATATTTAAAAATGTAAAAGTAATCTTGCTTTTATTAATTTTTTATGGGTTTATTTCTGTTATGACCGATAATCCGGGCAGTTTTATAGGGGTATTTAATTTATTATTTGCCATGTATTTTTTAAGTACTTACTCCTATGACGAATATGCCAATTGGGATAATTATGCCCTTACAATGCCTGTTACAAGAGAAAAAATAGTACTTGGGAAATACCTGTCTATGCTTTTAGTATCTTTGACCGGATTTATGATTAGCAGCGCATGGATTGTATTAATTAATTATATTAGCAAACAGGATAATATTTTTGAAGGTATTGTAATTAATGCTGCAATCATTGCGGCCGCAATCCTTTTCTTTTCCGTAATTATTCCTGTAATTAATAAATTCGGCATTATAAAAGCCAGAATCTATATAATAATCATATATATGGTACCCTTTCTTTTAGGCTCATATGTATTTGGAAAAGTTAAGGAGATTTACCCGACACCACCGGAGAAATTAATATCATTTATTGAAATAGTAATAAAATACGTTTATATTATTGTTCCATTGTTTTTATTGGTTGTTCTTGGAATATCATATGCATTATCGGTACGAATCTATCGGAAAAAGGAATTTTAGATACATCACCTTTTGGCATTATGTTCATAAAATATTATGTGAACATCGATGCAGAAAGAGGTATAATCATTGTATTATAACCAGGATAATAAAAAAACCGGGCAGGGACCGATAAGATATGAGCAGGTCTTTCCGGGATTTCCTCCGGGATCAGGACCCGGGCAAAGACCTGGAACCGGAACAGGACAGCAACCGGGACCGGGACCCGGACAAAGACCCGGGACAGGAACAGGGCAGCAGCCGGGAATAGGACCTGGGCAAAGGCCGCCGGGAATGGGACCGGGATTTGGGCCAGGACCGGTAAGACCCGGTGTTCAACCACCTTCATCTCCTCCCGATTTTACACCCCAACTGCCCCGTGAAGAACAGCAATTGCTTTCAGAGCCTTCTGGTTTTCGTGGACCTTTTGGCAGCAGGATAATAGATTTTCGCAGGCGCCCCAGGGATTTTGGAAGATGCTTAAATCGTTTTACCTATATATGGATGGTTAACGGCAATAATTTTTGGTTTTATCCGGTATCAATAGGCAGAAACAGCATTGAAGGATTCAGGTGGCGCAGAAACAGATGGGATTATGACAGGTTAAATATCAACAGAATTCTGTTCCATCTATGTTTCTAAAATAATTTTTATAAGCGAAAATTTCAAAGGACACAGGTATAACCAAACCGACAGGTAAGATCCATGTGGGTTGGTAAAACCTGTGTCCTTTATAATTTATATATTCTATTTAATATTTTTATTGCATTTTAAATAAAAAAGCAAAAAAATAACAAACAGTACATACAATACTTTACATAATATCTAAAATTATGTATAATTATATAAAAATAAGTTTGCTGCATGGTGTATTTTGGTTACATATTATACTATTTGGTGTTATATATTTGTAAGAAATATATAAAATTGATAAATTATGATTATAAAATATGTTGTTTACATATTATCAAAAAGGAAAATTTATAGGTAAAATTTGGCGTTTAGTTTAAAAATATTGACGAATTTTATTAATAATTTTATTTGAAGGAGAAAATCATGTACAGAGATATGGAAGTTCGAAATAATAATATCGGAACGGCTATTCAGTATTTCCGCGAATCTTTTCATATCTCACAAAGTAAGTTATGCAAGGGCATTTGCTCTGTATCCACCCTGTCCAGAATAGAAGCAGGGGAAAGAGACGTGGATGCTCTTATTTTAGAAACGCTCTTGGAACGGTTAGGGAAGGTTACGCATCATTTTGAACTGATACTTACAGATTTTGACTATAAGGCCTATATATGCCGGGAAGAAATAAAAAAGAAGATTAAAGATAAAGATATAGAAAAGGCAAGAAAACTAATTCATGAGTACGACAAGCTGACTATAGGCAAGGGTTCACCTCATAGGCAGTTTATCATGGTAAACCGGGCATATCTTAATGAATTGGAAGGTAAAGAGCCCAAAACCACCATTGATTTACTGATGGAAGCCATAACCTGTACGGTTCCTGATTTTAACACCAATGAAATTAGAGATTACTATTTAAGTGTAACGGAATTAAATATTATTCTTGAAATTTTGCAGAGAATGATAGCCCTGGGGATGGATGAAAAGGCTGAAAGAATTCTTAATCAAATAATCGGCTACCTCTATTGGCACGTACAGATGGCTTATGACCGAAAAATTTATCTTAAGGTAGCCGTTATAGCAGGTAAATTTTTTATGAAACATAATAAAATTGATAAGGCCTTGGAGATATGTGATATTACCCTCAAGATGTACAAGGGCAGCAAAAAGATGGATTACATAGGTGAAATTCTCTATATAAAAGCGCAATTGTTGGAAAGAAAATTTACCGGAAGTTCAGAATGGGAACAGGGTAAGAAAACAGAATGCCTGAAATTATATTTGCAGGCATATCATATTTTTGATTTTTGCGAAGAAAAATCGGAGGCTGAAAGTATACGCAAGCATTTGCGGGAGGTGTACCAATGGGAAGATATCGGTTAGGAGATATTATACGGATGACAAGAAAGTCTTTATCAATAACCCAGGAACAATTAAGCGAAGATATCTGTTCCGTGGAGACCTTATCGCGTATTGAAACCGGCAAGCAAAATCCCAGCCGGGATGTATACGAGCTTTTGATGGAGCGGATGGGAAGAGTCAGAAATCGGGCTTATTCCATACTTTCTGTTTCCGATTTTAAGGTTTTGGAAAAGATGCAGTTATTTGAAGAAGCAATTTTGTCTTATGATTATCACAGGGCTGAATATATATTGGAAGAAATAATGAAAAAACCCGGAAATACGAATTTGGATAAACAGTTTATGATACGGGCTAAAAGCTTAATTGATTACAGAATGGGCCGTATAAGCACCGATGAGTTTTTGGAAGAGCTTATAAAAGCAATCCGTATAACCATACCTAAATTTGGGGATATTTCATTGGTTAATTGGCCCCTAACCTATAATGAAACAAATATAATCCTCAATATATCTACAGCTTATGCCGAAAAGCAGGATTATCAAAAGGGGATTAATATTCTGGAAGAAGCGTACAGCGCTATCAAGAAGAGTTATATGGATGAGGAGTTTAGAATTACTATGCAGGTTATTATCCTTAATAACCTGTCTAAATGGTATGGCCTGCTGGGAGACCATCAGAAGGCAATTGATGTTATAAAACAGAGGCTTAAATTATGTAAGGAGTATAAAATAAGCAGTGTACTCCCTAATCTATTATATAATTATGTCTGGAACATGGAGCGGTTAATAGATAAGGGAGTACTGTCAAAGGAGAACAAGAGAGAATGTATTAACTTGTTAAAGCAAGCATATTATATATCATGTGCTGTGCAATATCCCTATTTGGAGCAATTTATAAGGAAGCATCTACAAGTTCAATATAATATAAATTTATTATAAATTATAACGGGAATGCAACAGAATCTGCAGGAGGTAAATTACTGCAAATTGTTATTTCCTGAGTATCTGCTTTTGCATTACCTGTTACAACAGGAACAACTAAGCCTAAAGCCATAAGCAAGCCACTGACAATAAGTAATTTTTTAAATTTCTTCATATAAATTCCTCCTTTTAAAAAGTTGTTGGTTTATGGGGATGCTTATTATATAGCCGGCTATATCGGGTTGTATTTTGTACAACCTCTATAAGCAATTTTATTATAATATGTATATATATAAAATAACATGGCGTATCTGGAAAATTTTTTATGAAATTTTTCCAAATACGACATGGTTTTTTTAAGCCCTGTCCACTATTATATAATTGGACAAAGCGACTAGACATCAAATACACTACCTCATGAAAGAGAAAATATATGGAGAAAACAACAAAGTCAGAAAGATACCATGATTATATGAATGTCTTATCGGTATCCGGGTTATATAAAAAGAGGTATAAGAACGTAAGCTATCGCCGATCAGATATTGTGAAAAAATTATAAAGGCTATAAAGAATAATGAGTTTACGCTGTTCTATCAGCCGGAATATGACCTGGAAACCGGAAAAATAGTCGGTGTAGAGGCTTTAGTAAGATGGATTTCTCCTGACAGTAATACCATAATACCTCCTGATGTTTTTATTCCGGTAGCTGAAAAAACCGGGCTGATATTTGAACTTGATCGATTGGTAATCCGAAAAGCATTAAATCAAAAAATGATATGGGAGAGTAACGGCTTAGGACATATAGAACTGTCAATAAATCTTTCAAGCAAAACTATTGAAAGTGAAGAGAATTTCAGATGTATTGAAGAAATAATAAAATCAATCAATGTTGATTATAATACGGTTATATTTGAGATTACTGAAACAATGGTTATCACAAATATAGATTTGACTATGGAGCGCTTAAACAGGCTCAGAGAATACGGTATTAGGTTTGCACTGGATGATTTTGGTACAGGTTACTCATCCTTAATCCATTTGGTAAAATTGCCAATTGATATTATAAAGATAGATAAAACATTTATAAAATCAATTCCGAATGGCAACGAAGAAACTGCAATTACAAAAAACATTCTTGCGATGGCGCATGATTTAAATTTTAAGGTTGTTGCAGAAGGAATTGAAACTGAGAAGCAATTAGAATATCTGCAAATCAACTCCTGTGAAGGAGGACAAGGTTTCTTGCTTTGTGTTCCACTGCCTTCTGATAAAGTTGTTGATATTATCAGGGGATCAGCATAAAAATCAATAATTAATGTCGAGAGTTTCTGCATTGCCACCTTGTTGGCAACAGGTATATGGGGATAATGGAAGGCTCGTCCCGCAAGGGATGGGCCTTTCCATTTAGTACGCCCGGCATGGGCCTAAGTTAACATAGTATTATAAGTATTTATGAAACAATTAATAATAAAATTAATAATCAAATTTTGGTAAATTACTTGAGAAAAAAAGAAGATTATGTAAAATCACATATAGGACAAGCAATTAATTGGCATTTCAATGATGATGGCGAATATATGCTTACATATTTAAAGAAAAAGAAATATCAAAATAAGGAGATATATTTAATTTGCTATTCTGGTAACAGAGCAGCCAAAGCTTTTAATTTACTGTATATATACGGTTTTAAAAATATTAATTATGTTAAATTTGGATACGATGAATTTGTTGAAAATGTGGGAAACGAATTTACACCGGTAACCGGTGAATGTAGCTGTAAATCTAATTAAATAAATTAAAGGAGGATTATAATGTCTCAATATGTATATTTACCGGCCAGAGTTAGAAGAACAGAATTTTATGAAGAATGGTATTACTATATTTCTAATGAAGAAAAATGTATCAGAGTTGATGAAATAATAATTTTTTTTAATAAAGATATAAATTATATCTTTTTATTAGCAAAATCAGATCAGAATTTTAATGATGAAGACTATTTTTCATGTGCCATGAATTTGGTACATGATATGATGGATGACAATGGCGATCATATAAATTTTAAATTTGAATATATACTGGTACCTGAAACATTAGATGATAATCAAAAGAAGAAGTTTATTTCAGATAAAAAAGAGGAGCTAAAAAATAATTATCTCAGAAAATAAAATGAAACGAATAAAACAGAAAACAGCATTTTATTTTACATATGACTGTCTGTTATATTTTGTTAGCGGTTAGTTTTAAATGTATCTTTATATGCATTATGGCAATAAAATTGATATGATTAAGTTTAGTATGATTTATACAGGCTTAAAATAGAAGAAGGGCATGCTGCAATCAATGATTATCTGTAACATGCCCTTTTACTTATGGAGTCAATGGGGCTCGAACCCATGGCCTTTCGCACGTCAAGCGAACGCTCGTCCCAGCTGAGCTATGACTCCACAGTATTTAAATTTACTTTATAAATGACAAATGGAGCATAGGGGATTTGAACCCCTGACCCCCACACTGCCAGTGTGGTGCGCTCCCGCTGCGCTAATGCCCCAGTACTACTAAGTATATCAAATCTTTTTGAAAAGTCAATCGGTTAATTTGAGGAATATTTTTACAGACATAGAAAATTGTAAATTCAGATTTGCTTTCTTAAAAAATTTGAATTTACAATTACATCATTTCAATATGAATTAACTTTTATTATTTGTTAAAGTGAATCGACTGCACCCCAACTATGTCCGGAAATATTAAACTTGTTGTCAGGTCTGTTTTGGATTGTTTGCAACATATTTATAACATGAATCATTATAACCTGATTAACGCATTTTCTAAGATCACGGTTCTGGCATTATCTTTTTAGACAAATTTTCTGTATTTGAGTTTTTTGATAATTCATGCATTATTTTAGCGTCCGGTATGTGTATAAATTATTACAGGGGTACTATATATCTGATAGTCCAGGAAAATTTTTATGAATTCATAATGAACTACCATTTTTGGCTGACTTTAATCAATATTTTTTGGAAGGTAGTTAGAATTAATATTATGATTTGATATAGATAATGGCTATAACTGATTATATAAATTTACTAATTTACAATAGCAAGCTTGAGTGTTATTCTACACATAACAAAGAAATTCCGGAACAATTACTGAATCATATAAAATTATAGATATCAGGTCAAGGAGGTTTGGTTATGAGCAAGAAATCATATTCCGAAAGGAAATTTAAATTTGAAACTTTACAACTTCATGTAGGACAGGAGAAACCCGATCCTGCTACAGACGCAAGGGCAGTACCTATTTATCAGACAACTTCGTATGTATTTAGAAACTGTGACCATGCATCGGCCAGATTTAGCCTTCAGGATGCAGGAAATATATACAGCAGGCTTACGAATCCCACTCAAGATGTATTTGAAAGAAGAGTAGCAGCCTTAGAAGGAGGTATAGCAGCTCTTGCACTTGCTTCCGGTGCGGCAGCAGTTACATATGCAATTCAAAATCTGGCACAAAACGGTGATCATATCGTTTCGGCTAAAAATATTTATGGCGGAACATATAATTTATTTGCCCATACGCTTCCTGCATACGGGATTACAACATCCTTTGTTGATCCTTTTAATTATGAGGAAGTTGAAGCGGCAATAAAAGACAACACAAAAGCAATCTTTATAGAAACTTTGGGTAATCCCAACTCTGACGTGGTTGATATTGAAAAATTCGCCGAGATAGCTCATAAACATAAAATACCGCTGATTGTAGACAATACTTTTGCAACGCCTTATCTGGTAAGGCCTATAGAACATGGAGCAGATATCGTAGTTCATTCGGCTACAAAGTTTATCGGAGGCCACGGCACTACTATCGGAGGAATTGTTGTAGACAGTGGAAAATTCGATTGGGAAGCCAGCGGAAAGTTTGAATCCATTACCGCTCCAAATCCCAGCTACCATGGCATAAGTTTTACAAAGGCTGCAGGACCGGCGGCATATATTACAAAAATGAGGGCTATATTGCTGCGTGATACAGGTGCTACTCTTTCTCCTTTCCATTCATTCCTGTTCCTGCAGGGGCTTGAAACTCTGTCGCTCAGGGTAGAAAGACATGTACAAAATGCTTTAAAAGTCGTAGAATATTTGAAAAATCATAAACAGGTAGAAAAAGTAAATCATCCTTCCGTTTCCGAAGATCCGCTTCAACAGCAGCTTTACAAAAAGTATTTCCCTAACGGCGGAGGAACAATTTTCACGTTTGAAATTAAAGGTGATGCTAAAAAAGCCAGGGATTTCATCGATAACCTTGAACTTTTCTCCCTGCTTGCCAACGTAGCTGATGTTAAGTCCCTTGTTATCCATCCGGCATCAACTACTCATTCGCAATTAACAGAAGAAGAATTGCTTGATCAGGGCATTAAACCTAATACCATCAGACTTTCCATCGGTACCGAGCATATTGATGATATTATAGAGGATTTAGAGGAAGCATTTAAGGCAGTATCAAAGTAGCATGTTAAATTATTTTCTATAAATCATTATAAAATTAAAATAATAGTATAAAGTAGTATTGTAATGCCTCCTGTCAGGTAGACAAAGAATGCTTGAAAACA
>Ga0207865_101875_pt1 | contig 13942 bp, 14 predicted proteins | sample HigsolmetaAR204D_FD_184836 | JGI IMG/M metagenome (GOLD analysis project Ga0207865, IMG submission 184836) | Ionic liquid and high solid enriched microbial communities from the Joint BioEnergy Institute, USA - AR20-4-D (SPAdes) (version 2) ...
TATTCACGAATCGATCAAGTTTCGATGGGAAATACCCTCATTTTTACAGTGTGTAAGAAGGTTCGATCGTAGGTACTAAAAGCTTTCGAAATTTCGGATAAATAAAGGTATAGAAAATTCCAGGAAAAGGTTGTATACGGATGAGAGAAATTAAAATGGAACCGATTCGCTCGGTTGAAAGGGTAATCAGCATATTGAACTGCTTCGGCTTTGAGCGACCTGAACTTTACATCGAAGATATTGTCAAGGAAACAGGACTGCCCAAGCCTACCGTATACCGCATGCTGTGGACGCTGGAGAAAAACGGATTAATACATTACGATTCCAAGGAAAACAAGTATCGACTGGGCCACAAGTTTTTGGAGTACGGCGGCATCGTGATGCACAAATTGGACATTCTTAAGGAATCAGAGGGGATTCTGAGGGATTTGCACAAGCGTTCCGGTCATACGGTGATATTGGCTGTTCGTCGGCAAAACCGCATGCAATACCTCCTGACCCTGGAAAGTGACGATGACTTTCAACCGCGGTCGTACGTGGGCAGGAGCCGGGTTTTGCACTACGGTGCACTGGGGATTGTGATTCTGTCCCACATGGAGCAGGATGAAGTGGAAGCATATCTGCAGGAAAATCCGTTGACAAAGTGGACGCCTTACACAGTCGTAGACAGGGATCTGTTTGTTCAGCGGCTGGCACAGGTCAAAAGCCAGGGGTATTATGTGGATGTTGATGAAACCTTCGTAGGTTTTTCCGCCATCTCTGCCCCCCTCTTTGGCAGTGAAGGAAAAGTCCTGGGGGCAATCGGGGTAGCCGGCGCCAGTCACAAGATGGAAGGCGAATACCGGGACAAACTGGTAGCTTGGACCCGTGAAGCGGGCATGAGCATCTCGCAGAGGCTTGGCTATTTTCAACACGTCAACAACAAATAGGAAGGGTGGCAAGGAGCGTACAAACAGGTTTGCCGTGTTCACGCTCCTTTTTGGCGTTTCGATCGCCTCTCGTAAAAAGCCGAAACTCGTCATGAAAAATTATGAAATTTTTTCAAACGGGTTCGGGCTGCTTTGCTTTGGCAAGTTTCCCGTGTTGACTTTTCTTTGGTTTCAGGCGAATATACTTACGAAACGACCGGCGTTGCTGCTGGCAGGTTTTCAGAGGATAGCCTGCCGCGGAGGAATTGATTGGGCGTTAGCGGCAAGAGATGCGAAAAAACTTGCGATTTGAGAGGAAATTGCGGATGAACATGACTGTCACAAAACCGGCGTTGGAATGGTTTCAGAGCGAATGGGGTTTTAAAAGCGGTGACTTTGTCCGGGTCTTTGTCCGATACGGCGGGAACAGCACGATTCACGCAGGGTTTTCGTTGGGGATTGCCAAGGGAGATCCTCAGGATATTGGCTTGTCTGTCACAATTGAAGGAATCACGTTCTATATGGAACAGGATGATATCTGGTATGTCAACGGCAGGCAACTGGTGATCGACTTTGAGCAGAAGACCGAGGAGATTCTCTTTTCGTTGGCTTGAATCCAGGGATTCCGCTCGGAAAAAGGAGAAACGGGCAAAAATGAAAAAGTCGGGCAATGGGAGGCTTACTGTCTTCCATGGGCTCGACTTTTTGTTTTTGCGCCAGCGTGTTCCATGTCCCTGCCAAACGCCCGATTCGGGCAAAGAGAGCGGATGAAGAAAAAGGGGAACCGTTCAGGAAAACCATACACTTTTTAATCCTTTTTGGATAGCCTATTTATTAATGAAGAAAACCCGTTCCGATCTTCATCGGAAAGGAAGGAAAGCGTGGAGAGGACGCCCTATTTTCGTAAAAAAGGAGAAACTCATGCAGATCAAAGGATTGAATCATTTGCTGTTTTCCGTTTCTGACTTGGAGAAGTCGATTGCCTTTTACCAAGACGTGTTTGGAGCGAAACTGCTCGTCAAGGGAAGGAGCACGGCCTATTTTGACCTGAACGGCATATGGCTTGCCCTCAACCTGGAAAAGGACATTCCGCGGAACGAAATCCACCGATCCTACACCCATATAGCGTTTACCGTTGACGAACAGGACTTTGACAGCTTATGCGAAAAACTGGAAAGGCTGCAGGTACAGATCCTCCCCGGGCGGGAGCGGGACGAGCGGGACAAGCGGTCTGTCTACTTTGCCGACCCGGACGGGCACAAGTTTGAATTTCACACCGGCACGCTGCAGGACAGGCTGGAGTATTACAGGCAGGATAAGCCGCACATGCAGTGTTTTCTCTAGGCGGGTCTTTTTTGTCCGAAGCTGCCGCAGACCGATCACTGTGGCAGCTCCGGGGATTTTATTGAGAGAATCCCATTCACCGCTGCTTCATTTGCGGTATAATAATAGTCACGTGTGAGGGCTTGCGCATGAGTAAGCGACGGCCGTTCCGTTCCGCGCAAGGCGGGCGGGAGAATTCTTGGAAAGTGAAAGAGAGTGGGACAAGATGGGTCGCAAGTGGAACAATATCAAGGAAAAGAAGGCGAACAGAGACGCAAATACAAGCCGAATTTACGCCAAATTTGGCAAGGAAATTTACGTGGCCGCCAAGCGGGGAGTGCCGGATCCGGAGTCGAACCGCGCGTTGAAAGTGGTGCTGGAGCGGGCGAAGACGTACAATGTGCCAAAGGCGATCATTGAACGGGCGATTGAAAAGGCAAAAGGCGGTTCCGACGAGAACTACGATGAATTGCGCTATGAGGGATTCGGTCCCAATGGTTCGATGATCATCGTGGACGCGCTGACCAACAACGTGAACCGCACGGCTTCGGAAGTGCGCGCCGCCTTTAACAAAAACGGCGGCAACATGGGCGTAAGCGGCTCGGTCGCCTACATGTTTGACGAGACGGCTGTCATCGGCCTGGAAGGGAAAACGGCGGATGAAGTGCTGGAAATCCTGATGGAAGCGGATGTGGACGTGCGCGACATCTCGGAAGAAGACGGCCAGGTGATCGTCTACGCCGAACCGGAGCAGTTCCACGCCGTGCAGGATGCGCTGAAGCAGGCAGGGGTAAGCGAATTTACCGTCGCCGAGCTGACCATGCTGCCGCAAAATGAAATCAAGCTGCCGGAAGAGGCGCAGGCCCAGTTTGAAAAGCTGATCGACGCGCTGGAAGATCTGGAAGATGTGCAGCACGTCTATCACAACGTGGATTTGGGCGACTGACAAAACACGAAGAACAAAGAACGGAAAAACGGCTCTGTCGTTGCGGGATTTTCCCTGCGGGCAGAGCCGTTTTTTGCGCATGAGCCTCCTGGGAAAGTCCTCGACAAGAGGGCTTTTTCACGTGCAGGAATTGACAGCCGGTAAGTTTGCAAAATCCACAAAAACGAGAAAACCTTCCATTGCAGCGCGGTTGCTTCACCTGAACTCTATGATCAGAGAGTTTTTTTGATCAAGGAGGTTCCTTTTGATAAGCGACGAAAGGTTTTCTAACAATAAACTTATTTTTTCTTTACAATTGTCAGATCAATCTCTATAATTTCAAAATATAAACGGTATCCTGTATACAGTATCCTGAATCTTGGCGGGAAGGGGGGTGCAACCAAAAAACGGATGTTGAACAAATTGCCACAAAATGAAACTCTTGCCGACCGCGCCTACAAGGAAATGAAAAAAGCCATTTTGCAAGGCGTTTTTATGCCGGGAGATCCTCTTCCGGAGGAATCGATTGCCTCCATGTTGGGCATCAGCCGTACCCCTTTGCGAAGGGCGATCAACCAACTGGCTTTTGACGGGCTGGTTGAGCTGGAAACAGGCAAGATGGCTCGTGTGGCAAGCTTTACGGAAAAGGATCTGGAACATTTTATCCAGCTGCGTGAACTGTTGGAGGTATTTGCGGCGGAAAAGGCAGCACCCCATGTAACGGTAGAGTTTCTGGAAGAGTTGGAAAAGACGTATTTCGGCCAAAAAGAAGCGATTCAGAAGGGTGACTATTACACCTACATCGAGTTGGATGCGCAATTCCATTTGCTGATCGCGGAAGCGACGCAGAATCCGAAACTGAAGGATTTCATCGAGCAGATCAGCAACCATCTTCTTCGTTTTCTCGTTTTGTCGCGCACAATTGAAGAAAGCGCAGACGAAGCGATCACGGAACACCGCGCCATCATTCAGGCATTGTCGAGCCGCGATCCGAAAGCAGCGGGAGAGGCAATGCGTAATCACATCAAAAACGTAGAGAAAAGAACAAAAATGAAACCAAGGGGGAAAAGCGAATGAAAAAAGGGAAAAAGCTTTTGGCATGCTTGAGTGTAGCCATGATGATGACGCTGACAGCTTGTGGCGGAGGAGGCGGCGGAGAAGCGCAAGGCGGTTCCTCGGCAGGCACGGGAGCTTCCGGCGATGAGAAAACTTACACGCTGCGCATCGCTCACCTGGTGCCGGAAGAACAATCGACGCACGTTGCTGCCCTCAAGATGAAGGAAACGATTGAATCCAAGTCAAACGGACGAATCAAAGTGGAAATTTATCCGAACGGCGCCCTCTTCCCATCCGACCGGGAAGCAATTGAAGCCGTTCAGCTTGGCAACGTGGAGATGACGATCCCGGCAATTGCTCCGCTGGCCGGCTTCAACAAAAAATTCATGGTGTTCGACCTGCCGTTTCTGTTCAAATCGCATGAGGCGGCCTACAAGGCGCTTGACGGTGAAGTTGGGCAAGAATTGTTGAAAGATTTGGAAGCGAACGGTCTTAAAGGATTGGTGTTCGCGGAAAACGGCTTCCGCCACATGTCCAACAACAACGGACCGATCACCAAGCCGGAAGATTTGAAAGGCTTGAAGTTCCGCACCCTGGAAAACCCTGTGCATACCGCAACGTTCAACGCTTTCGGCGCCAACGCTTCGCCGTTCGCGTTCGGCGAGCTGTACACCGCCCTGCAACAAAAGATGTACGACGCGATGGAATGCCCCATCTCCCTGTATTACACCAACAAGTTCTATGAAGTGCAAAAGTACCTGACGCTGAGCGGACACGTGTATGCCGCTACGATCCTGGTAGCCAACCTCGACTGGTACAATTCGCTGCCGGATGATCTGAAGAAAATTGTCGATGACGCTGCCGTCGAATACCGCGATTTCCAACGTCAACTGGCGCAACAACAAGACAAAGAGTGGCTTGAAAAACTGAAGGAAGGCGGCATGGAGGTAAACGAACTGACGCCGGAGCAAAAAGACGCGTTTATCAAGGCTGCCCAAGCTGTATACGATCAGTTCACTCCGGAAATCGGCGAAGAACTGGTGAAAAAGGCAATGGCCGCAAACGAATAAGGAATCGCTTGACCCATTCTGTTCCTTATGCCCTGCCGCGCATTCGGGCGGGGTATAAGGGACATTCATTTCTTGCGGAAAGAGGTGAGGCAGCGTGACGCTGAAAAAGCTGTTGGATGAAAAACTGGAAGAGTGGTTTCTGGCGGCGACGATGATCGTCATGGTTCTGCTGATTTTTGTCCAGGTCATCACGCGGTACATTTTTGAAAATTCCCTTACCTGGTCCGAAGAGCTGGCCCGTTACGTGCATGTCTGGCAGATCTGGATCGGTGCCAGTCTGGCGGTAAGGAAAAGGGAACACATCAGGGTAGAGGCTTTTAAAAAGCTGTTCAACGCAAAAGGTCAAAAAGTGATCGAATTGATCGCCATCCTCAGTTGGTTCGGGCTCGCTGTTTTCCTGGCAATCGCAGGCACGGACCTGGTGAATACGATCTTTACCCGAGGCCAAAACTCTCCGGCGATGCAAATGCCAATGTGGGTGGTCTATTCCGCAATCCCCCTCGGTGGACTGTTGATGGCAATCCGGTTGATCCAGCAAATCTACTTCCTGTTCAAGCCGGAAAAAGAAAAAGCATAAGAAAGGGGGATTGGGACAATGACAGTTCTCGTGTTGTTTGCCAGTTTGTTTCTGTTCATTGCCTTGAACGTGCCTGTGGCCTTTTCGCTGGGGTTGTCGGCACTCTTGACGATTGCGCTGACGACAAACCTGCCGATCGGCATTATCACGCAAAAGGCTTTTACCGCGCTTGACTCTTTTCCGCTGATGGCGATCCCTTTCTTTATGCTGGCCGGGATCATCATGGGAAAAGGCGGCGTCTCCAAGCGGCTGCTTGATCTGGCCACCGTCCTTGTCGGTTGGATGACAGGCGGACTGGCGATGGTAACGGTTGTAGCCTGCATGTTTTTCGCCGCGATTTCCGGGTCTGGCCCGGCGACGGTTGCGGCAATCGGTTCCTTCATGATTCCGTCGATGCGGGAGAAAAATTACGGTGCCGGCTTTTCGGCAGCGTTGACCGCAGCGGCTGGTTCCATCGGGGTCATCATTCCCCCCAGCATTCCCTTCGTTCTGTACGGGGTAGTGGCTGGCGTCTCGGTCGGCAGCCTGTTTTTGGCAGGGGTTCTTCCCGGAATTGTGATCGGGATTGGCCTGATGATCGTTTCCTACCTGATCGCCAAGAAGGAAGGCTACAAACCGGCTACGGTTGAGCGCATCACCTTCAAGAAAGTGCTGCAAGCGCTCAATGAGTCCAAATGGGCGCTGCTGATCCCCGTCATTATCCTCGGCGGTATTTACGGCGGGATCTTTTCCCCGACGGAGGCCGCTGTCGTGGCAGTCGTCTACGGGATCATCGTCGGAAAGTTTATTCACCGCGAGCTCAGCTGGAAAGATGTGTATAACTCGATTGTGGAAGCGTCGATTCTCAATGCGGCGACCAACATCATCATCGGGCTGTCCATTTCCTTCGCCTACATCATGACGTTGGAAAAGGTGCCCAACGCCATTGCCGGCTTCATCACTTCCCTCTCGGACAGCCAGTTTGTCATCTTGCTGGTCATCAACATCTTCCTGTTGATCGTCGGGATGTTCATCGATACGGTTTCCGCACTGGTGGTGCTGTCTCCGATCCTCTTGCCGATCGTAACCAGTGTGGGTGTCGATCCGGTTCACTTCGGGATTATCCTCGTTGCCAACCTGGCCATCGGCTTTATTACGCCGCCGCTGGGCGTTAACCTGTTTGTCGCATCCAGCGTAAGCAAAACGCCGTTGGAGACGATTATCAAGGGGATCTTGCCGTTCTTGCTGATGATGATCATTACGCTCATGGTAATCACCTATGTGCCTCCGCTTTCAACGTGGTTGCCGTCAGTTCTTGGTTAGGAGGATGCCGGGATGATAGTTTCCACTACGGATGAACTTTTGCACCGCCATGTGGAGTGGATCACCCGGGAGACAGGGGAAACGCCGCAGGTCTTTGCGGCCATGGAAGAAATTCCACAACACGTGGCGGATCAGACGGAAGTCCTGATTACGTTTGGGGACGATTTGAACGTTGAAAACCTGAGACGTTTTCCCAAGTTAAAGTGGATTCAAATCATTCGCGCCGGTCTGGACAACTTGCCGGCGCGCTACCTGCACGAAAAAGGCGTGCTGGTCACCAACGCCTCAGGCATTCACGTCGTGCCGATGAGCGAATACGTGATCCTTTGCCTGCTTCACTTTGAAAAGGAAATGGACCACTACCGCGCGCTCCGCACAGAAAGAAAATACGACCGAACCAGGCTGGTAGGCGAACTGATGGGCAGGGAAGCCCTGATTTACGGCACAGGTGTCATTGGCACGGCAGTCGCGCAGGCTCTTCGCTTTTTCCAGGTGAAGGTGTACGGCGTCAACACCAGCGGACGTCCAGTCGAGCCCTTTTTGCAAACCTTCAAGCTGGGGGAAGAAGGCGAGGTGTATGAACGGGCGGATTACGTCATTTCCATTCTGCCCTCCACGCCGCAGACGAGGGGACTCTTTACGGCCGAATACCTGGAGCGCATGAAGCCGGATGCCGTGTTTGTCAATATTGGACGGGGTGATGTCGTGGACGAAAATCACCTGGCGGAGATGCTGCGGAAGGGACGGTTGAAAGGGGCCGCGCTCGACGTGTTCCAGGAAGAGCCGCTGCCCAAGGATAGTCCGCTTTGGGATTTGGACAATCTCATCCTGACTCCGCACATGTCGGCCAAGTCGATTCGCTACATTGACCGCTGTGTCGAAATCTTTCTTCACAATTGGAAGGCACTTCGCGACCAGACGCCGCTGAAAAATGTAGTCGACACTTCGAAAGAGTACTAGTCCTTGCCATTCGCGAAGGGGGAGAGATGCTTGTATCAACAGATCAAAAACCTGCCGTTGAAAGAGCAGGTAGAGGCCATTACCACATCACTGGTGGCAACATTCAGCATCAACGGTACGGCCGGGGAAGTGGCAATTGCGGAAAAGGTGGAGCAAATCCTGCGCAGCTTCCCGTATTTCCAAAAGAATCCGGATTATGTCTGGACGCAGCCCCTGCCCGGTGATGCGCTGGGAAGAAAGAACGTGTTTGCCCGCATTAAGGGGAACGGAACTTCCAAACGGACCGTAGTGTTCCACTCCCATACGGATACGGTGGGCATTGAAGATTTTGGCCAGCAGAGCGAGATTGCCAACAATCCGGAAGCGCTCCGCCAATTTTTCAGCCAGTGGGACGGCAACCCGGAGGTGAAGGAACACGCCCTTTCCGGGGACTGGATGTTCGGGCGCGGCGCGCTGGATATGAAGAGCGGAGTGGCCGTTCACCTGGCCAACCTGCTTTACTTCAGCGAGCGGACCGATGAACTGGACGGACAGATCTTGTTCATGGCCAACCCCGTGGAGGAAAACCAGCATACGGGTGTGATCGCCGCAGTGGATGAACTGCTTCGCCTTCGCGAAGAAGAAGGGCTCCATTACGTGGTGGCGATCAACGACGACTACGTCGCGCCGCTCTATCCGGGCGATCCGTTGAAATACATTTACACCGGGGCTGTCGGCAAACTGCTCCCCTGCTTTTACGTGTACGGCCGGGAGACCCACGTAGGCCAGACGCTGGGGGGGCTTGACCCGACGCTGGTGACGGCGGAAATCAACCGGCGGATCAACAACAACATGGAGTTGACCGAACAGGTGGAAGGGGAAATGATCGTTCCGCCGTCCGCCCTCTACCACCGCGACTCGAAGGAATTTTACAATGTCCAGACGGCCGTGACGAGTTGTCTGTATTTCAACTACATGGTGCTGGAGGACTCGCCGCAGGACATCATCCGCAAGCTGAAGAAGGTGGCGGAAGAGGCCGCGGCCTGGACGCAGGAGTATTACACGAAGCAATACCGGAAGTTCGCCCAGGTCAACCAATTCCCGCTGGATATGCCGTCCTGGGAGCTTGAAGTGTATACCTATGAAGAATATTGCGCCAAACTTGCCGCGCAGGGAGTGGATGTCAAGCGGGTGACGGCCCAGGTGGCGGAAGAACACGCCGGCATGGAACAGCGGCAGCTCTGCTTTAAAATCGTCGATACGCTGCGGTCGCTGGATGTGACCGGAAAGCCGTGCATCATCATCTTTTACGCGCCTCCGTATTGCCCGCACAACTACCTGAAAGGCGACTCCGCGCGCGACAAGGAAGTGTTGGCGGTCATCGAGCAAACTGCTGCGAAATTCGCGCAACAGAACGGGGAAAAGTTCGCGGTCAAGCGCTTCTTCCCGTACTTGTCGGACAGCAGCTACCTTTCCCTGCATGACACCGACGAGGAAGTGGCGGCCCTGATCGACAACTTTCCGGAATGGGAGCGGATCTATCCGGTTCCGGTGAAGCGAATCCGGGAGTTGAACATACCGGCGATCAACGTCGGCGTGTACGGCCTGGATGCGCACCGCTGGACGGAACGCGTGTACAAACCGTATTCGTTTGAGACCGTTCCGAACATGATTCGGGACATGACCAAACAATGGCTGGCAAAGAAGTAAGACAACGAGGAGGAGAATCCATCATGACAACGGAAACCAAGAGCCTGTACGAACGTGCCAAAGCCGTCATGCCGCCTGTCGCATCCCGCGCGACGACGCTGGGGGTGGTCAAGGGAGAAGGATCGTATCTCTGGGGAGAAGACGGCCGGAAGTATCTGGACTTCGCCAGCGGTGTCGCCGTGACCAACATCGGCCACAACCATCCGCTGGTGGTGGAACGCGCCAAAGCGCAAATGGAACAGCTGATTCACGGCGGACACAACGTCGTCTACTATCCGGTGTACGTGGAGCTTGCGGAAAAGCTGAACGAACTGAACGGCGGCGGCTGCAAGGTGTACTTCTCCAACAGCGGCGCCGAGGTGAACGAAGGGGCGATCAAGCTGGCGAAAAAGGTGACCAAGCGCCCGGGCATCATCTCCTTCAAGCGCAGTTTCCACGGACGCACTCTGGCCACCACTACCCTGACCGCTTCCAACAGCGCCTATCGCAAGGATTACGAGGGATTGCTGCCGAGCGTTTACTATGCCGAATACCCTTATGCGCTGCGCAGCGGCCTGTCCGAAGAAGCGGAAGTGGAGCGTTGCCTGGCGCAGCTTGACGAGATTTTCCGCTTCCTGATCGCTCCGGATCAGGTGGCTGCGATCATCCTGGAGCCGGTGCAAGGGGAAGGCGGCTACATTGTTCCGCCGAAACGCTTCCTGCAAGCGCTCCGCGAGATTTGCGACAAGCATGGCATTTTGCTGATTTTCGATGAAATCCAGACCGGATTTGGCCGCACCGGCGAGATGTTTGCATGGCAGCATTTCGGCGTGAAGCCGGACATTCTGACGCTGGCTAAAGGCATCGCCAACGGCTTCCCGCTGAGCGCAATCGTCGCCAAGGCGGAACTGATGGACCAATGGACAGCCGGTACGCACGGCGGCACCTACGGCGGCAACCCGGTTGCTTGCGCCGCATCGCTGGCGGTGATTGAAGTGCTGCAGGGCGGCGCACTGGAAAACTGCAAACGGATGGGAGATTACTTCAAGCAGGAACTGCAGAAGCTGAAGGAAGAGTATCCGCAAATCGCTGAAATTCGCGGTCTGGGCCTGATGATCGGCATGGAGTGCCTGGACAAGGACGGCAAGCCCGATGCCAAAACCGTGAACGGATTGAAGGAAAAAGCGCTGGAAAAAGGGCTGATTCTGCTCACCTGCGGAACCGACAAGAACGTCATCCGCTTTATTCCGCCGACGACGGTAAGCAAGGAAGAGATCGACGAAGCGATGCGCATCATCCGCGAGTCGCTGGCCGAACTGAACTAGGAGGGATGCATCATGTTGTACATCAACGGCGAGTGGCGCGAAGCCGCATCCGGAAAAACGATGGACGTCATCAACCCGGCGACGGGGGAAGTAGTGGCAACGGTTGCCAAGGGAGGAAAGGAAGACACTCAGGTCGCCATTGACGCGGCACAGGCAGCCTTTCCTTCCTGGTCGCGCCTGACGGCAAAAGAGCGCTCGGCCTATCTGCGGAAAACGGCTGACATCCTGCGCTCCCGCACGGAAGAAATCGCGCAGCTGATTACGCGGGAAATGGGCAAGCCGCTGGCGGAAGCGCGCGGCGAGATCGGGCTGGCGCTCGACTACCTCGACTGGTACGCGGAAGAAGCGAAGCGGATTTACGGGGATACCATCCCGGCTTCGACGCCGAGCAAACGGCTCATCGTGCTGCGCCAGCCGGTAGGCGTGGTGGGCGCGATCACGCCGTGGAACTTCCCGATCGCGATGATTACCCGCAAGCTGGCTCCCGCACTGGCGGCGGGCTGCACCATTATTCTCAAGGCGGCTTCGGCTACGCCGCTTGCCGCAATCGAGGTGTTCAAGGCCCTGCATGAAGCGGGAGTGCCGAAGGGAGTCGCCAACCTGGTGAACGGTTCCGCATCGGAAGTGGTCGGCACGATGATGGCCAGCCCGGTTGTGCGGAAAATTACCTTTACCGGATCGACCGAAGTGGGAAAAGAACTGGTTCGTCAGGCCGCCGACACCATGAAGAAGGTCTCCATGGAATTGGGCGGACATGCTCCGTTCCTCGTCTTTGAAGACGCTGACCTGGAAAAGGCGGCAGAAGGGGCGGTGGCCAGCAAGTTCCGCAACGCCGGACAAACGTGCGTCTGCACCAACCGCATTTATGTGCAAAAGTCGGTGGCTGACCGTTTCGCCGAAATCATGGCGGAAAAAGTGAAACAGCTGGTTGTCGGCAACGGGCTGGAGAACGGTGTGAACGTCGGCCCGATGATTGACGAGGCTGCGCTGCAAAAGGCGCAGGAACACGTGGATGACGCCGTGGCCAAGGGCGCGAAGCTTCTCTGCGGCGGCACCCGGCTGACGGAAGGCGAGTACGCCAAAGGCACCTTCTTTGCCCCGACCGTGCTGGCCAACGCTACGCACGAGATGAAAATCGCCAATGAAGAAACCTTTGGGCCGGTCGCACCGATCTTTACCTTTGAGACGGAAGAAGAAGCGATTGCCTGCGCCAACAATACGGCGTACGGCCTGGCCGCGTACATTTACACCCGGGACGGCTCCCGCATGTTCCGCGTAGCCGAGCGGCTCGATTACGGCATCGTAGGAATCAACGACCCGATGCCGACGGTTGCCCAGGCGCCGTTTGGCGGCGTGAAAGAATCCGGCATCGGCCGGGAAGGCGGAAAATACGGGATCGAAGATTATCTCGACTACAAATTCCTGTCGCTGCAACTTGAAATGTAAACAGTTGAATGGTGAAAGAGCCTTGCCCTCGTCGGCAGGGCTCTGGTCGTTCGAGGAGTAAACGGCGTCTACGATGTGTTTTGGACCAGCGGAGCGGGGTTGCTTCCAGTTTGAGGTTTCCACTGTTATCATAGAGGAAAAAAGTGATAACCAAAAGGAGGCACCCGATGATGAGCAAATCCATTCCGACCACGCTGTCCCAGGAGCAGATCGCCTTTATCAATGACAAACCGCTGATTCTCCTGAGCACCGTTGATGCCGAGACGAATACGCCCAACACGTCCGCCATTTCCTGGGTGAAGGCTTACTCCGAGTCTGCCATCCGCTTCGCTGTGACCAGCAATTCCCGCACAGCTGCCAACGTGAAGGCAAACCCGCGCGTATCCTTGACCATGATCGGACTTGGCACTGTCACTTCGATCGTCGGCAACGCGAAGATCCTTGCCGAAAAAATGGAGGGCGTTGCCATGCCTTTGACGAAGATTGAAGTGGAGATTGAAGGAGTATTTGACTCGATGTTCTGGGGAGCGGCCATCACGCAAAACCCGGATTATGAAAAAACAACCAATGTGGAAAAGGCGAAAGCGCTCGACGAGCAGGTGTTTGCCGCGCTGCTTTCCTGAGATCCTGTATACGCGGCCTTTTCGCCTCGCTTTCCGCTTTTTTCTCCAGGTTGGAAAAAGCACATCCTTGTCAAGGGTGTGCTTTTCTCATTATGCGGCTGCTCCCTTGGGCAGTCTTTCGGCAAGGGGCTTTCCTGTGCATTGGCTGTCGTTGTTGCGCAAGACAACGATAGTATAGAAAAAACTGGCAATGCGAAAAATAGAAATGTACATCCCATACAGGAAAGGGGTTTTGGCCAATGCAGGTATCCATGGGGGCGGATGAAGTCATCAGCCGGATTCGGCAGCTTCAGTCCAGCGGAAGGCCGGTCAGCAAAAAACACGTAAAGCAAACAGATCCCGAGTTAATGCGCAGCGCGTTGTTTTATTTTCCCAGTTGGGAACATGCGCTGAAAAACGCGGAAAGCATGTCGAACGAATAGTGCGGCAGGTGAAGGGGCGCATCAGGAGTAACCGTTCGGAGAGGATACGTTGTCCATGGGCGGACGCGTATCCTCTTCGTTTTGCAGGAGCGCAAGCGGGGGAGATAAAAGAAGAGGCAACAGCTTGACAGGCAAAAAAGCGGTTGTTAGTATACCTGCATGGGTATTTTGCGCAAGGAGGATTCAGGGAGCATGCCGCAAATCGGCGCGGTTGTTTTGGCGGCCGGCATGTCCCGGCGCATGGGAACGGCGAAGCTGTTTTTGCCTCTGCGGGGAAAACCGCTGTTTCGTTACGCCGTGGAGCGGGCCCAAGCCAACGGACTTTTTCCCATCCTGC
>Ga0207865_101876_pt1 | contig 13940 bp, 12 predicted proteins | sample HigsolmetaAR204D_FD_184836 | JGI IMG/M metagenome (GOLD analysis project Ga0207865, IMG submission 184836) | Ionic liquid and high solid enriched microbial communities from the Joint BioEnergy Institute, USA - AR20-4-D (SPAdes) (version 2) ...
TACACCGGCTGGGCGATCGGCAATTCCGGCGTGAAGGACACCCCCGCTCAAGGGCTGTTTCAGAGAGCGATGCAGATCAAGCCGCACATCGAGATGGACCGCGAATTGTTCGGCGTGGAGCTTCCCTGGTATCGGCAGTGGATCACCAACGTCAGCCCGGAGGACGATTACTGGCGAAGCGGATTTTGGGCCGAGCTGAAAGAAATTCCGAAGCGCCTTCGAACGCCGGTTCTGATGCTGGACGGGTGGTTCGATCAGCATCTCGACGGTATGGTCAAAGATTTCGGCAAGCTGCCGGAAGCCGTCCGCAGGAGTAGCCGATTGATTCTCGGCCCCTGGACGCATGCGCTGGCTCCCGACGGAGACCTGGATTATCCGAATCACGACCGCGTCCGTCTGTTGAAGGAAGCGCTGCTCTGGTTCAACCACCATTTGAAAGGGGAGCCTTATCCCGGCCCGCTGGGGGAGCTGCAAGCCTACGTGATCCGGGATGGAGCCTGGAGGACTTGGCCCGGATCGCTCCCTGCGGAGAAAACGCATCGCTTTTATCTTGATAAGGACGAAGAGAGCGAAACGTTGGCATTGCAACCATCGGCGCCTTCCGGCTCCGGGAAAGCGACTTATATCTACGATCCCAGCTACCCCGTTCCGACCAAGGGAGGCGCGGCTCTGCTGCGTTATCTCGGAGGCGAGGCGGATGCGGCCAAAGCGGCCAGCGTCATTCAGGAGCCGCCGGGATATCGCGACGATGTGCTCTCCTTCGTATCCGCGCCGCTGGAGGAGGACCTGCGCATTGCCGGCAATATGATGATCCGCTTAAGCGTCAGCAGCGATGCGGAAGATACCGCTTTTACGGCCAATGTCATGGAGGTGCTTCCGGACGGGACGGCCTACAACATCCGGGACGGCATTGCCAGCTTGGCCTACCGGGGCGGAGCGGCGCGTCCCGTGCCGTATCGGCCGCACGATATCGTCCAACTCGACATCGAATGCTGGCCGATCGCGTGGACGATGAGGCGAGGGTCCCGGCTCCGCGTCGACATATCGTCGTCGAACTTCCCGGCCTATCACGCGCATCCGAACATTGCCGGACCGTGGGCCTTGCTGAAAGAGGTCAGGTTCGCCGAGCAGTCGGTGCATTGCGGAGGCTCCAGTCCATCCTATATCGAAATTCCGGCCGTTGACGAAAAGGAGGAGGTCTTGGATGCAGATAGATGATGTCGTGATCGTCAGCGCCGCAAGAACGCCGATCGGAAGCTTCGGCGGCACGTTCAAAGAGCTGTCCGCCGTGCAGCTCGGCGCCATCGCCATCGAGGCCGCAGTGAACCGCGCAGGGCTCGCACCGGACAGCGTCGATGAGGTGATCATGGGGAATGTCCTGCAGGCCGGACTCGGGCAGAACCCGGCCCGGCAAGCGGCGATGGCTGCCGGTTTGCCGCAGGACATTCCGGCAGCGACGGTCAACCAGGTGTGCGGCTCCGGCTTGAAAGCGGTTCAGCTGGCCTGGCAGTCGATCCGCTCCGGGGAAAGCGAGATTGTCGTCGCCGGAGGCATGGAGAGCATGACGCGCGCACCCTACTTGCTGACAGAGGCGCGGGCCGGCTACAGGATGGGCGATCAAAGCCTTGTGGACAGCATGATTCGCGACGGCTTATGGTGTGCATTCAACGATTATCACATGGGAATCACCGCGGAAAATGTATGCGGGCGGTATGCGCTGACCAGGGAGATGCTGGACCGCTTTGCGTACGAGAGCCAGCGGAAAGCAGAGGCGGCCCGGGCTGCGGGGAAATTCGACGAAGAAATCGTTCCCGTCGATGTTCCTCAGCGCAGGGGGGCAGCAATCCGCATGGAAGCGGACGAGTATCCTCGTCCCGACACAAGTCTGGAAGCGCTTGCGAAGCTTAAGCCGGCGTTCAAGAAGGACGGCATGGTCACCGCAGGCAACGCCTCCGGCCTGAACGACGGCGCCGCGGCGCTGGTTGTGGCGAGCGGGCGCAAGGCCGCGGCGCTGGGGCTGACGCCGCTCGCCGTCATCCGTTCGCACGGAACGGCCGGCATCGATCCGGCGGTCATGGGCCTCGGCCCGATCCCGGCCACCGAGCAGGCGCTGAAGAAGGCGGGGCTCGCTGCGGCCGATCTCGGGCTCGTCGAGGCGAATGAGGCGTTTGCCTCCCAGTCGCTCGCTTTTGCCGGCCATTTTGACTTCCATTCGGACATTGTTAATGTCAATGGCGGCGCCATTGCGCTGGGCCACCCGATCGGAGCGAGCGGTGCCCGCATTCTCGTCACGTTGCTGCATGAAATGCGCCGCCGCGGCGATGTGCGTTACGGACTGGCCGCGCTCTGTATAGGCGGCGGTCAAGGCATTGCAACGATTATCGAGCAGGCCTAAAGCTTGCCGAAAGGAGGCGCTTAACATAATGAAGCCCGTTTTTGACTCTTACGCGGATGCCGTTCAAGAGATTCGGGACGGAGCGACCCTGATGGTCGGGGGATTCGGTCTCGTTGGCATTCCGGAAAATCTGATCATGGCGTTGGCGGAGAAAGGCGTCAAGAATTTGACGGTTATTTCGAACAATTGCGGCGTCGACGACTGGGGGCTCGGACTGCTGCTGCGCAACAGGCAGATCCGGAAGATGATCGCTTCCTATGTCGGGGAAAATAAAGAATTCGAACGCCAAGTGCTTTCGGGCGAGCTGGAAGTGGAGCTTCTGCCGCAGGGGACGCTGGCTGAGAAAATCCGCGCGGGAGGAGCGGGAATTCCGGCCTTCTTCACCCCGGCGGGCGTCGGCACGCAGGCAGAGGAAGGGCGGGAAATACGCCGCTTCGGCGGCAAGGACTATTTGCTGGAAGAGGCGCTGACCGCCGATTTCAGCCTGATTCGCGCCGCAAGGGCGGATACGATGGGCAATCTGGTGTACAACAAGACCGCGCGCAATTTCAATCCGATGATGGCCGCCGCCGGCCGGGTGACGATCGCGGAGGCGGAGGAGCTGGTCGCTCCGGGCGAGCTGGACCCGGAGTCCATTCATACGCCCGGCATTTACGTACAGTCCTTAATCGTCGGCAAGCAGCGCAAACGCATCGAAAAACTGACAACCCGTTAGGAGGGGGGGCGCAAATGAGCGACGGGAAAACGTCCGTACGGGAGCGAATCGCCAGACGTGCGGAAAAAGAAATCAAATCCGGCGACTATGTCAACTTGGGCATCGGCATGCCGACCTTGGTCGCCGGCTGCATCTCGGCCGGCAAGCGGGTCGTCCTGCATTCGGAGAACGGCCTGCTCGGCATCGGGCCGTATCCTTCACCGGAGGAGGTCGATCCCGATCTGATCAATGCCGGCAAAGAAACGGTAACGGCCATCGCCGGGGCGGCCTATTTCAGCAGCGCCGAATCGTTCGCCATGATTCGCGGGGGACACATCGATCTGGCTATCCTGGGGGGAATGGAGGTGTCCACGTCGGGGGATTTGGCGAATTGGATGATTCCCGGCAAGATGATCAAAGGGATGGGCGGGGCGATGGATCTGGTGCACGGGGCGAAGCGGGTTGTCGTCGTCATGGACCACGTCAGCAAGGAAGGGCGGCCCAAAATATTGGAAAGCTGCACGCTGCCGTTGACCGGCAAGCGGGTCGTGAACCGGATCATCACCGATCTTGCCGTCATCGATGTAACGCCCGAAGGTTTGAGGCTGGCGGAGGTTGCCGGCGGTTATACCGTAAGCGATGTCCAAGGGGCAACCGGGGCCAGCCTCATGATCGACGAGCGCGTTTTGTTGGAAGCATATTGAATAAGGATATCGGGGAGGGGCAGCAATTGAAAGCGAATAAGACTATCACCTTCGTCTTGTCTCTTGTGCTCGGGTTATCTTTTGTCTTATATGGCTGCAGCGACCAGACCGGCGGCTCCGGGCAAAGCGACGGCAAAAAAGAAAGCGTATTCAGAGTAGCGCTCGGGACGAATCCGAAAATACTTGGCTATCCGGCCGAGGTGACCAATAACGGCCCGCTGCCGTTCCTGGACCCGGCCCTGCAGCAGCTTGCCAGGTTCGACGAGAAGGGGAATCTGGTGCCGCTGCTCGCGGAAAGCTGGGAAACGGATGCAGCGGCCAAAACGATCACCTTCAAGCTGAGGAAGGGCGTCAAATACAGCGACGATACGAGCTTTGACGCGGAGTCGGCGAAATGGAACATCGAAAGATACATTGAAAACAAAAGAAGCGAAACGAACAACATCGCCTCGATGGACGTGGTGGACGAACATACGCTTCGTCTCAACCTGAAAGAATGGAACTCGAGCACGCTGCAGGCGGTCGCCTTTTTTGTGCGGTACATTTCTCCGACAGCGTTCCAAGCCCACGACAAGGAATGGGCCTATAAAAACCCGGTCGGCACCGGACCGTATGTGCTCGATCAATGGCAGATCAACGTATCCGTCAGCTATGCCAAGAACCCGAATTACTGGGAATCCGGCAAGCCCCAGGTCGACCGCATCGAGATGCTGATCATCGAGGATGCGCAAACCGCCGCGTCGGCCCTGAGAGCCGGGGAGGTCGACGCCATCCGCGCAAGCAATATCGATATCGCCAAGGAGCTGATCGACTCCGGGCAGTACGATGTAGTCGTGCACAAGAACGGGATCGGAGCGGTCGGCACCGGCATCATTCCGGACAGCGTAACCAAGGGGTCGCCTTTCGCCGACGTGAAGGTCCGCCAAGCGCTGGCCTACGCCATCGACGAGAAAACGATAGCCGAAACGTTCGGCAAAGGATATTACGTGACGACGAACCAGTGGGGCTCTCCCGACGCCAATACGTACAACCCGGATGTCGTCGGTTATCCTTACAATCCGGACAAAGCGAAGCAGCTTCTCGCCGAAGCCGGATATCCCGGCGGCTTCAAGACCAAATTGTTTTCCGGCGCCGGGACGAAAGATATGTTTACCGCCGTCCAAAGCTATTTGGCCGCGGTCGGCATCGATGCCGAGCTGATCGTCGTCGATGAGGCGAAGGTGCAGGATCTGTACTTCAATACGTGGGAAGGCGGGTTAATGGGCCACTTCCATTCCGTGCAGCCGGATCTGGGGCTCTATATGTACCGGCATCTCGATCCGAACGGAGCCTTCTACGCCAAGGGCATTCCGCATCCCGAGGACGTGCTGGAGCTGCTGAGGCAGAACCAGCAGGCGCCAAGCGATGAGGTGAAGAAGGAGACGTCCATGCAGATTCAGAAGCTCGTGTACGATAAGTACAATATTTTCGGCAAGCCGCTCTTCATTCCGTCGACGATCTATCTCAAGCAAAAAAAGGTGAAGGACGACGGCTTCGGCATCACGCATAACGACAGCTGGACTCCGGGGAACGTTCGCTTGGAGGGGAATCTCGAATGACGTTATTTATCGTGCGGCGCTTCGTCCAGACGGCGGTTGTTCTGCTCATTGTGACGCTGCTCGTGTTCATGATCATGAGGTCCATGCCGGGCGATCCTGTCGTTATGTTTTTAGGCCCTGACGCTTCGCAGGAGCAGATCGATCACTATACGGCCGTCTTCGGACTCGATCAGCCGCTTGCGGTGCAGTACATGAAGTGGCTTGGCAATATCGCCACGGGGGAGTTCGGCAAGTCCATCGTGTACCGGCAAGACATCGGTCCGTTTATTTTGGAACGGCTGAAGGTGACGCTGACGATCGCGATTCCGGCTTTTCTCATTTCGGTCGTTGCCGGGGTGCTGCTCGGCGTGACGGCTGCCGTCCGGCGCGGGCGGCTGCTCGATTCGCTCATCACCGTAATGGCCAATCTGGGGATGGCCACGCCGATTTTTTGGCTCAGCATTTTGTGCGTGTATATCTTCAGCCTGAAATTAGGGTGGCTGCCGGTTCAAGGCTTCACGTGGCCGACGGAAAATTTCTCCCTCGCCATCCAAAAGATGATCATGCCTGTGCTGCTCTTGTCGCTCGGACCGCTTGCCTCCTATGCGAGACAGGCGCGCTCGGCCATGCTGGAGGTGATCCGGCAGGATTATATTCGGACAGGACGCTCCAAGGGGCTCGGCGAGAGGACGATCATTTTCAAGCATGCGCTGCGTAATGCCTTGATCCCGATCATTACGCTAATGGGTCTGCAGCTCGGCCACCTGATCGGCGGATCGGTATTGATCGAGCAGGTGTTTGTCATTCCCGGCATGGGCAATATGCTGATTACGGCGATTTTGAATAAAGATTACCAGCTCGTCCAAACCGGCGTCTTCGTGATCGCAGCAAGCGTATCGTTGTGCAATTTGCTCGTCGATATCGCTTACGGATATGTCGATCCGAGAATACGGATCAGTTGAAAAGGGGGAACAGCATGCAGATTGAAGCCAAACCGATTCACAACGCCGCCGCGCCGGAGGAGGCCGCCTTCAGCCCTCCCGAGACGAAAGCGTATGTACGCTTTTGGAGGACGCTGCTGGCGAGAAAGATCGTCGTCGCCGGTCTGGCCGTACTGGTGCTGGCAGTGCTGGCGGCGATTTTCGCCCCTTTGCTGGCCCCTTACGATCCGGTCGCGCAAAACTTGTCCAATTCGCTGCAGCCTCCGTCCTCCGAGCATTGGCTGGGCACGGATAAGCTGGGAAGAGACGTTCTTTCCCGCGTTATCTATGGCGCGCGCGTGTCGCTGGCGGTCGGGTTCGTCTCGGTGGCGATCGCCGGCAGCATCGGCATGCTGCTCGGTTTGATCGCAGGGTATGCCGGAGGGTGGATCGAGAGCGTCGTCATGCGCTGCATGGATGTGATGATGTCGATTCCGCTGATTATTTTGGCGCTGTTTATCGGCAGCGTGCTGGGCAAAGGGCTCGGCAACGTGATGCTGGCCATCGGGATCGGCATGATTCCGACCTATGCGCGGCTGACCCGCGGGCAAGTGAAAAGCATCAAGCAGCTGGATTACGTCACGGCAGGCACGCTGGGCGGCGCCAGCAAGCTGAAAAACGCCTTCGTTCATATTTTGCCGAACTGCATCTCCCCGAATATCGTGCTGATGACGATGAACCTCGGATCGGCCATCCTGATCGAGGCGGCGCTCAGCTTTCTGGGGCTCGGCATCAATCCGCCGATGGCCTCTTGGGGGGCCATGGTAAGCGACGGCTACAACCATCTTCGCACCTTGCCGCTGTTATCGATCGCCCCGGGCGTCGTCATTATGATCGTCGTGCTGGCCTTCAACATTGTCGGCGACGCCTTGCGGGATACGCTGGATCCGAGACTGCGCGGTTCGCTGTAAACAAGGAGGGGGATAGCGATGAAGCATCTGTTGGAAGTTAGCGGACTGGAGACGAGGTTCAAGCAGGAAGGCGGCCTGTTGAAGGCGGTCAACGGCGTTTCCTATTATGTCGATGAAGGGGAAATCGTCGCGTTCGTAGGGGAAAGCGGGAGCGGGAAATCGGTGACCCAATACTCCGGCCTGCAGCTCATCGAATCGCCGCCCGGCGAAATTTCCGCGGGGCAGGTGCGGTTTGCCGGCGACGATTTGTTAAAGCACGATCCCCGAGGCAAAAAGATGCAGGAAGTGCGCGGCGGTCAAATCGGCGTTGTCTTCCAGGAGCCGATGACCTCGCTCAATCCCGTAATGACCGTGGGCAAGCAGATCGAGGAATCCGTCATGCTCCACTTGAAAATGAACCGTCAGCAGGCCAGAAGCCGGGCCGTGGAGCTTATGAAGCAGGTCGGCATTCCCGACGCCGAGCAGAGGGTGAACTACTATCCGCACCAGTTCAGCGGAGGCATGAGACAGCGGATCATGATTGCCATGGCGCTTTCCTGCGATCCGAAAATATTGATTGCCGACGAAGCGACGACGGCGCTGGATGTAACGACGCAGGCGCAAATTCTCGAATTGCTGCGAGAGCTGGTCAGGAAGACGAAGACGGCGTTGGTGCTGGTGACGCATAACCTCAGCCTCGTCGCCCGCTATGCCGACCGGATCTATGTCATGTATGCGGGAGAAATCGTGGAGTCGGGCGCCTGCCGGGAGCTGTTCGCCAATCCGCGCCATCCCTATACGATCGGATTGTTAAAGGCCGTCCCGAGCCTCAACGATCCGAAGGACCGCAAGTTGGTGCCGATCGAAGGAATCACCCCCGACTTAAGAAACCGGAAGGACATTTGCCAATTTTTGCCCCGCTGCGCATTTGCGACGGAAGCCTGCGCAAGCAAGCCGGCGCCCAGGCTGAAGGAAATCGCTTCGGATGGGCAGCGTCATTTGGCGGCCTGCCATCTCGATATCGATAAAAGCTTAGCGCCGGCCGCCACCAGGGCGGAGACCGTCCGCGCCGTCAAAGAGGTCGTGCATGAGCCTAAGCGGGAGGACGTCATTCTTGACGTGCAGGACCTCAAGGTATCGTTCCCGATCGTCAAAGGGATTCTCCAGCGAAAAGTCGGAGAGCTGCGGGCGGTTGACCGGGTCAGCTTTCAAGTAAGAAAAGGCGAGACGTTTGGGCTTGTCGGGGAAAGCGGCTGCGGCAAGAGCACTTTGGCAAGAACGCTGCTCAGATTGAACGAGCCTTCCGGCGGAAAAATGATCTTTAACGGAATCGATTACGCCGCGATGCCCGAGCATAAGCTGGGGGCGGTTCGGAGAAGGATGTCGATGATCTTTCAGGATCCTTACGGTTCCCTGGACCCGAGACAGCGGGCGGGAGATATCGTCGGAGAGCCTTTGAAAAATTACAAGCTGGTCCACAATGAGCGGGAGTATCGCGACCGGGTCTCCGAGCTGTTTCGGCTGGTCGGTCTCAATCCCGCGCTGCAGGATCGTGTGCCGCACGAATTCAGCGGGGGCCAGCGCCAGCGCATCGGCATTGCCCGGGCGATCGCCAGCAATCCGGATTTCATCGTATGCGATGAAGCCATATCCGCGCTGGATGTATCGATTCAGGCGCAAATTATAAATCTGCTGGAGGATTTGCAGGAGCAGCTCGGCCTCACTTATTTGTTCATCGCTCATGATTTGACCGTTGTCAGGCATATCAGCGATCGGATCGCCGTCATGTATCTCGGGCAGATCGTGGAAATCGCCGACTGGAAGTCGCTGTACGATCATCCGCTGCATCCGTACACGCAAGCGCTGCTCGATGCCGTCCCGGTTCCCGATCCGGCCCTGAAGGCGCAGCGGGAACGCACCATCATCAGGGGCGAGGTGCCGAGCTTAATGAACAAGCCGGCAGGCTGCGCCTTTTCCAACCGATGTCCGTTCGTTACCGAGGAATGCAGGCGGGAAGCTCCGCCGCTGCGGTATGTGAAGGAAGGGCACGGCGCGGCCTGCTTCAAGGTGTAGAGGCGATGAATTGACCTTTAAAGGATGGAGAGAGATGGAGCATGCAGCGCGGCGCAAGCAATGTCTTGTGAAGATGCGGGATGGCGCAAGGCTGTCTACGCATGTCAGGCTGCCGAAGGACGGCGGGCCTTGGCCGGTAATATTCGGACGCTCACCCTATCCGGGGGCGCTGCCGGCTTGGCTGGAGAGAGCGGAATATTGGGCGGAGCAGGGCTACGCTTTTGTGTATCAGGAGTGCAGAGGCACCGGGCAATCGGAAGGGGATTGGATTCCCTTCGTGCATGAAAGGCAGGACGGGCTCGACAGTCTGGAATGGATCATCAGGCAGGAATGGTCGGACGGGAATATCGGGACCTACGGGGCCTCCTATTCCGGAACGCTGCAGTGGAGTATGGCCGGGCAGCTGCCTGCGGAAGTCAAGACGATGTTTATTTCCGTGGCCGGAATCGAGCGCTACAAGCAGAATTACATGAACGGCATGTTCAGACACGATATTTATACGGTGTGGGCGCTGCGCAATGCCGGGCATAAGCCGGTTCGGGGAGCAGAGAGGCTGTACGAGGAAGCGCTCTCGGTCCGGCCGCCTATTGACATGGATCACCGCCTGTTCGGTCAGACCTTGCCCTGGTACCGGGATTGGGTGACCCGGGTCGACGAGGACAGCGAATACTGGCGCACGGGATTATGGGCGGAGCTGAAGGACGCTCCGACCAAGTGCAAGGTGCCGGTCATGATGGTGGCCGGCTGGTTCGACCATAATCTGGAGGCTTCGACCATCAGTTACGGCAAGCTTCCTGAAGAGATGAGACGGCAAAGCTGCCTGATCATCGGGCCGTGGGTGCATACGCTGGATGTATCCGGCGATTTGGCATATCCCGGCCACGACGTCTGGGGCCCGCGGCAGGACCGGGCCGCGCTTGCCTGGTTCGATCATCATTTGAAGGGCAAAGCCTCGGAGGGCCTCAAAGGAACCGTGCAGGCTTATAACATTGGCGAAGGGAAATGGAGAGCGTGGAACGGCTGGATTCAGCCAAGCGGCAGCGTGCGGCATTATTTGACGGCTTCTCCGCGGCATGGCGCGCACGGCTTGTCATCGGAAAAGCCGGCGCGGCAGGAACGGATTTCGTTCGAATACGACCCTGACCGTCCCGTGCGCACTCGAGGCGGGGCGGCGCTTATGGCTTATTTGAGCAGCGAGCCGGGCGCCTCTCCTCCCGCCAGCGTCGTTCAGGACGCGCCCGGTTCCCGGGACGATGTGATCTCCTTCGTGTCGGAACCGTGCGCGGAAGAGATGCGGATCGCCGGCCGCATCCAAGCCCGTTTGTTCGTGAGCTCGGATGCCGAGGATACCTCTTTTACGGTGTGCCTCATGGAGCAGTTGGCCGACGGCGCATCCTATAATATCCGCGACGGCATAACGAGCCTGCGCTACCGCAATAACGCCCCGTCGCCTCGCGCCTATGCGCCGAACAGCATCGTCGAGGTCGAGATCGACTTGTGGCCCATCACGTGGACCGTACGCAAAGGCTCGAGGCTGCGAGTGGATGTCTCCTCCTCCAACTTTCCGGCATACCACGCTCATCCCAACGTGGCCGGACCTTGGGCGCTTCAGACGGAGGTCCGCGTCGCAAGGCAAACCGTATATGTCGGGGGAGATTGCGCGTCGTGGATTGAAATACCGACTACGGATTGATTTGAATATTTTGCATCGATCGAGGCGCCTCTGGAACTGCCATTATCCCGCAGCTGATGGAGCGGGACCCGTCTTTCGACAAATCGGACTATTTCGTCAATGTTCTGGACAATTTGCAGTCCGCCGTCCTCTGCAAAATGTCCATAAAATTAACAAATTTACCTTTTATTTAAAATTAAAAGCAGCCCGACTAAGTCCGTATTAGCCCTTGCAGCTGATTCTACGGCAGCACATTGCCCGCCGCACGGTATATCTCGTACCATTCCTCGCGCGTCAGACGAATGTCGCTTGCCTTGATGCAATCCTTCAATCGGGATAGGTTCATCGTTCCGATGACCGGCTGCATATTCGCGGGATGGCGCAACAGCCACGCTAACGCGATGGTCGTGTTACGGACTTCATATTTCTCCGCAATTTCGTCAATCTCCGGTTCAATTCCGGAAATTTTTCGTTTCCGAGAAACACGCCTTCGAAGAAACCGTACTGGAAGGGCGACCAAGGCTGAATCGTAATATCGTGCAATCTGCAGAAATCGAGGACGCTGTCATCCCGGTTGACGGCGGAGGCATTCTCCATATTGACATTGATGCCGCTGGAGATCATGGTGGCGTTGGTAACGCTAAGCTGCAGCTGATTGGTGATGATCGGCTGCTTCACCGACTTCTTCAGAAGCTGAATCTGCATCGGATTATGGTTGGACACTCCGAAATGGCGCACCTTGCCCGAGCTTTCGAGCTTGTCGAATGCGTCCGCCACTTCGTCCGGCTCTGCCAGCGCATCCGGACGATGCAGAAGCAGAATGTCCAAATAATCGGTCTTCAGCCGCTTCAGAATGCCGTCGACCGACGAAAGAATATGCTCCTTGGAAAAGTCATACATCCCTTTCCGAATGCCGCACTTGGATTGCAAAATGATACTCTCGCGAATATCGTCGTTCATCCGAATGGCGTCCGCGAAGATTTCCTCGCAGGTACCGCCGCCATAAAAATCTGCATGATCGAAAAAGTTCGCGCCATTCTCCAGCGCCGTATGGACGAAGCGCTCCGCCTCATTCTTATCCAAAGAATGAATGCGAAAACAGCCGACTGCAACGACAGGTACTTCCAAAGTGCTGGTTCCAAGTTTCAAAGTTCGCATGAACGGTTTCCTCCATGGTCATGTTATCACCAGATTCAAGAATCTTTTTTTATATCGCGGGCTTTGTCCAAACGTTCCCAAGGCAGGTCAAGATCCGGTTTACCGAAGTGTCCGTAGGCCGCGGTCTGTTTGTAAATTGGAAATCTGGCCGCAGATTTTGTCTGCAGATTTTGTCTGGATGGACTTCGGATACAGATTTTGAAGTAAAAGCGGTCATTGAGTTTTAAATACGCGAAGAAGCTTTTGTGGCTCAACGGAGAGGAACCTTGCAGCCCAAAGCTTTGCTCCATCAAGATCATGTTCTCTGTAATTGCCGCATGCTTTTTCGGAGCACCCTGGAACAGCATCAGCAGAAAGGATACCGCTAAGGGTGTTCGTGAAGAGGTATCGGATCTGTTCAGTTGTGTAGTCGCCTGCCATGATGAGATAAAATCCTGTACGACACCCCATTGGCGAGAAATCAATCACGTTGGAGGTTTGATCTCTCATGTATTCGGCAACGAGATGTTCGAGTGAATGGAGCGCATCGTTCGGGATGAACTTCTCGTTGGGCTGGGTAAATCGAACGTCAAACTTCGTGATAATAACGTCGTCATTTCCTGCGGGTTCTCCGGGTTCAGGTATTCGCCTGCCCAAGTTCTTCCTGCTGACCAGCCTGATGTACGGTGCCTCGACGGCTTCATGATCCAGATTAAAGGACTCGTTATTGTAGTGCTTCATTCAAGCACCTTCCTTCTTCAATTGTGGTGAGGTTATATCAATAACAAGTCTCTTTACCAATTCTGCGGCGTTGAGACTGGCCTCTTTCAGAAATTCGTTAAAGTTGGTCGGCGCCTTACCGTCTGCATCATCAGAGATCGACCTAATGGCCAGGAACTTGATCTTGAAGTTGTAGCAGACTTGGGCGAAAGCCGCGGATTCCATTTCCACACATCGTGCGTCTGGCTTATTCAAGTTGATCCTCTCTTTCCCGATATGGGAATGGATGAACTGATCTCCGGTAGCGATAGGACCTGCATAGACTCTGACGTTCATACCTTCGGAGAGTTCAAGCGTTCTACGAACAAGTTCAGGATTGGCTTTGTAACTTGCCGGCATTCCCGGAACTTGGAACTTCTCATATCCGAAGCCGGTTGCGTCCACATCGTGATGAAAACATTCAGTTCCAAGAACGATGTCTCCGATGTTTTGGTCCCGGCTCAGATTGCCGGCAACGCCTGTGTTGATGACAAGATCTACGGTAGATATCATCTTCTCCTTAATGACTGCATCAGCGAGATGTTGTGCTGCGTTTACTTTGCCGATACCCGACTTGCAGATAATGACCCTTTGACCATTGAAGCTATGATCCCCTGATTCCTTATCCCATTCGAGGACAGACTGAATGGCGTCGTATTCTTCCTGCATTGCTGTAATGATAATGATCGACATTGGCCTCTCTCCTTCCTTGTTCATCATTCATAAGCGGACGCGCCATGGGCTATTCTCTGGCTCATATTGTTCAACTCCAGAATTGTTTTCATGAAGTCGATCTTGCGAATAAAGCCAAGCAGGCAGCTTTCCGCCTCTTGAAAATATGTATATTTTTCCTTCGTGACCTTGAAATCGAAGGGATAGAGCCATATCAATAGCCGTTAAGCCCGAACCGATAATTCCTACAGTATCTTTTTGGCTCTATACCAAACATAGTGCTTGACAACATGTAGAGCCAAAATTGAAAAACATCTGTACATTCCATAAGATGGTTGTGCGACCAATCCAACTCGAGGAATGACAGATGCACAACCAGTATACTGA
>Ga0207865_101878_pt1 | contig 13927 bp, 17 predicted proteins | sample HigsolmetaAR204D_FD_184836 | JGI IMG/M metagenome (GOLD analysis project Ga0207865, IMG submission 184836) | Ionic liquid and high solid enriched microbial communities from the Joint BioEnergy Institute, USA - AR20-4-D (SPAdes) (version 2) ...
GAAGAGCCGCCCGCCGCAATTCATCGCCTATTTCTTCTGGGCCGCGAGGCTTGCCTGCGCGGCCGCCAGCCGGGCGATCGGCACCCGGTAGGGAGAGCAGCTGACATAGTCGAGGCCGACCCGCTCGCAGAAATCGATCGAGGCCGGATCGCCCCCATGCTCTCCGCAGATGCCGAGCTTGATGTTCGGACGGACCGCCCGGCCGCGTTCGACGCCGATGCGGACCAGTTCGCCGACGCCCTCCTGGTCCAGGGTGACGAAGGGATCCTGCTCGATGATGCCCTGGGCCTGGTAGGCCGGCAGGAACGACGCCGCGTCGTCGCGGCTGATGCCGAAGGTGGTCTGGGTCAGGTCGTTGGTGCCGAACGAGAAGAACTCGGCCGTCTCTGCCAATTCGCCGGCCTTCAGCGCGGCGCGCGGCAGCTCGACCATGGTGCCGACCAGATAGTTCAGCTTGATGCCGGTCGCCTGCTCGACCTCGCCGGCGACCCGGTCGATCACCTTCTTCAGGATATCCAGCTCGGCCTTCGAGAAGGCCAGCGGGATCATGATCTCGGGCTCGACGGTCGAACCGTCCTCGCGCTGGACCTGGGCCACGGCCTCGAAGATCGCCCGGACCTGCATTTCCGAGATTTCGGGATAGGCGATCCCCAGGCGGCAGCCCCGATGGCCCAGCATCGGATTCGATTCCTGAAGCTGGATCGCCCGGTGGCGGATCTTCAGGGGATCGACGCCGGCCGCCTTGGCGACCTCGGCGAAGTCCTCCTCCGACCGGGGCAGGAATTCGTGCAGCGGCGGGTCCAGCAAGCGGATCGTGACCGGCAGTCCCCGCATGATCCGGAACAGCTCGACGAAGTCCTGCCGCTGCATCGGCAGCAGCTCGTTCAGCGCCGCGCGCCGCTCCTCCTCGGTTTCGGCGACGATCATGCGCCGGACGGCGACGATGCGGTCCGCCTCGAAGAACATGTGCTCGGTCCGCGACAGGCCGATGCCTTCGGCGCCGAACTTGACGGCGGTGCGGGCGTCGGCCGGGGTTTCGGCATTCGCCCGGATCTTCATCCGGCGGATCTTGTCGGCCCAGCCCATCAGCACGGCAAAGTCGCCCGACAGCTCCGGCTGGATCGTCGGAACCTCACCCAGCATCACCTCGCCGGTCGAACCGTCGAGCGTGATGATGTCGCCCGCCTTCAGGGTCACGCCGCGCACGAAGATCGATCGGGTCTTGTGGTCGATGCGGATGTCGCCCGCACCGGAGACGCAGCACCGCCCCATGCCGCGCGCCACCACGGCGGCGTGGCTGGTCATGCCGCCGCGGGTGGTGAGGATGCCGGCCGCGGCGTGCATGCCGTGGATGTCCTCGGGGCTCGTCTCCTCGCGGACGAGGATGACCCGATTGCCAAGCTGCGCCTGGGTTTCGGCCTCGTCGGCGGTCAACACGATCTTGCCGGAAGCGGCGCCGGGAGAGGCCGGCAGGCCCCGGGCCAGGACGTTGCGCTCGGCCTTCGGGTCCAGGGTCGGGTGAAGCAGCTGGTCCAGCGAGGCCGGTTGGATCCGGCGCACGGCCTCGGCCTCGTCGATCAGGCCCTCGCGGCACATGTCGACCGCGATCTTGAGCGCCGCCGCGGCCGTCCGCTTGCCGCTGCGGGTCTGCAGGATATAGAGGCGACCCTGCTGGATCGTGAACTCGATATCCTGCATGTCCTTGTAATGGCGCTCTAGGCGCTCGCGGATTTCGCAGAGCTGCCGGTACGTCTCCGGCATGAGTTCCTCGAGCGACGGCAGGTCGATTTCGCCCTCCTTGCGCGCCGCGATCGTGAGCGGCTGGGGCGTGCGGATGCCGGCGACCACGTCCTCGCCCTGGGCGTTGATCAGGTATTCGCCGTAGAAGAGGTTCTCGCCGGTCGAGGGATTGCGGGTGAAGGCGACGCCCGTCGCGCAATCGTCGCCCATGTTGCCGAACACCATGGCCTGGATGTTGACGGCGGTGCCCCAGCTTGCCGGGATCTCGTGAAGCCGACGATAGGTGATCGCCCGCTGGTTCATCCAGGATCCGAACACGGCGCCGATCGCGCCCCAGAGCTGCGCCTGCGGGTCCTGCGGGAAGGGCTGGCCGAGCTGGTCCTGGATCACCTGCTTGTAGCCGTCGATGACCTCCTTCCAGTCCTCCGCGGTCAGTTCCGGATCGGTCGAAAGGTTGCGGTCACGCTTGACGCCGTCCAGCACATCCTCGAACCGGTAATGGTCGACGCCCAGCACGACGTCGCCATACATCTGGATGAAACGGCGGTAGCTGTCATAAGCGAACCGCGCATCGCCCGTCTTCCGGGCCAGACCTTCCACCGTCTCGTCGTTGAGACCGAGATTGAGAACCGTGTCCATCATGCCCGGCATGGAGGCCCGGGCGCCCGAACGGACCGAGACAAGGAGGGGATTCGCCGGATCCCCGAACTTCATACCGGTCTGTTCTTCGACGACCGCCATCGCGTGGGCCACATGGTCCTTCAGATCCGGCGGGTACTGCTTGCCATGATCGTAGAAGTAGGTGCAGACGTCGGTGGTGATCGTAAATCCGGGCGGTACCGGAAGGCCCAGGCGGCTCATCTCCGCCAGGTTGGCGCCTTTTCCGCCTAGAAGGTTCTTCATGTCGGCGCGGCCTTCGGCCGTGCCGGCGCCGAACGCATACACCCATTTGTTCATGGTCACGGTCATCGATGCTCTCCCCAGCATCGCCGTCCGCTGCCGGACGGCCTCACAGGCCATGGCCCCACATCCGGGATAGGATCGGGGACCGGGAACGGAGTAGACGCCCCCGGCACCTGCACAAGGCCAGGGATTCGGCGGCCCTTTGCATTGGCGAGCGGCAGGGACGAGGGAGTCATTCTCCAGAGATTGCTCCAGTCGCGGCTCATCCCTCCACGTGGGAGAAATCCGCAACCGAGTTCATTGTTCCGACGATCCTGGACAGGAGCGCCAGTCGGTTCGTCCGCAATGCGGGATCGTCGGCGTTGACCGTCACACGGTCGAAAAAGGCATCGACGGGCGCGCGCAGCCCGGCCAGTACGCCCATGGCGTCGGCGAAGCGCTCGGCGCCCAGAAGAGGCTGAAGCTCGGCCCGGACCGCCTCGAGGGCCGCGTGAAGCGCCTGCTCCTCCGGCGCGTCCAGGCGGGCCGCGTCGACCTCCCCATATTCCTCGATGCCGTCCTTCTTGGCCTCGATCCGGACGATGTTGCCGGCGCGGCGATAGGCGGTCAGAAGATTTGCGCCGTCATCGGTGCCGAGGAACCCGGTCAGCGCCTCGACCCGGGCGAGCAGGCGCACGAGATCGTCCTCTCCACCGAGCGCGAAGACCGCGTCGATCAGGTCGTGACGGACGCCCTGCTCCCGCAGCGCGACCTTCAGCCGGTCGGCGAAGAAGGCCATGAGATCGGCCTGCACGGTCTCCCGCGGCTGCAGCTTCCGGCCCTGGGTGAGGTAGAGCTGGTGCGCTGCGCCGACGAGGCGTCCGAGCGGAACCCGGTGGCCGTTCTCGCGGATCAGCCTGATGATGCCGAGAGCGGCCCGGCGCAGCGCGAACGGATCCCGGCTTCCGGTCGGCTTCTCGTCGATGGCGAAGAAGCCGACGAGCGTGTCGAGCTTGTCGGCGAGCGCGACCCGCACCGCGAGCGGCGCGGACGGGCACCGGTCGTTGGGGCCGGCCGGCCTGTAGTGCTCGGCGATCGCCTGGACGACGGCTTCGTCCTCGCCCTGAGCGGCCGCGTAATAGCCGCCCATAAGTCCCTGCAGTTCGGGGAATTCGCCGACCATCCCGGTGACGAGATCGGCCTTGGCCAGAAGCGCCGCCCGGGTCGCGCGGTCGGAATCGCCGCCGAGGTCCGCCAGGTCGCCGACCAGAGCGATCATCCGGTCGACCTTCTCGGCCATGGTACCCAGCTTCTCGTGGAAGGTGATCTTGCCGAGCGCGGCCACCCGGTCGGCCAGCGGCACCTTCCGGTCCTGATCCCAGAAGAACCGCGCATCGGAAAGCCGGGCGCGCAACACCTTCTCGTTGCCGGCGACGACGGTCGCGCCGCCGTCCCGGGTCGTCGTGTTCGCGACCACGGCGAAGCGTGGCGCGAGCGATCCGTCGGCACGCTCGAGCGCGAAATATTTCTGGTGCGTGCGCATCGAGGTGGTCAGCACCTCGGCCGGCAGGCTCATGAAGCTGTCGTCGATCCGGCCAAGAAGCACGACCGGGTATTCGACCAGGCCGGCGACCTCCTCCAGAAGGCCCGGATCCTCCTTGAGCCGCAGCCCTTCCGCGGCGGCAAGCCTGGAGATCTCTTGGACGATCAGGCGCTTGCGCTCCTCTCGGTCGAGAACGACCGAGGCGCGCGCCAGTTTTTCGCGATAATCGTCGAAGGACGTGACCCGGACGGGTGCGGGCGCAAGGAACCTGTGGCCGCGTGTCTCGTCCGTGAAGTCGAACCGGACGCCGCCGTTGAGGTCGAGCCCGCCCGGCAGAACCTTTCCGTCGAATAAGGCCAGGACGTGGTGGAGCGGACGCACCCAGCGGAATCCGCTTTCGCCCCACCGCATGCTCTTCGGCCAGACGAAGGCGCCGATGGCCGAGCCTACGATCTCGGCCAGAACCTCCGCCGTCGGGCGCCCCGGACGGCGCACCACCGCGAACCAGACCGGCCCCTTGGGCGTGTCGCGCTGTTCGCACTGGTCCAGCGTCAGCCCGGTCGAGCGGAGAAACCCGTCGATCGCGGGCTGGGGCGCATCGACCTTCGGGCCCTTCCGTTCTTCGACCACGTCGGGCTGCTTGACCGGCAGACCGTCGGCGACGAGGGCGAGGCGACGCGGCGTCACATGGGCATCGAGCCGGGCAAAGGCGAGGCCGGCGTCCTTCAGCCCCTTCTCGATGAGGGCCTTCAGATCCTCAGCCGCCCGCGCCTGCATGCGCGCCGGGATCTCCTCGCAATAGAGCTCAAGCAGGAATTCGGCCATGGTCACGAACCGATGTTGGCCGGCCGCGCTGGCGCCCCTCCGTCCTGCCGACTCCGGTCCGGAACCGGCCGAGGGGACACCCCGCGCGAACGCGGCAGATGGGATAACGAACTACGCAGCGTCCAGCCACATCTCGCAGCAAGCCTTTGCCAGGGCGCGAACGCGGCCGATATAGGCTGCGCGTTCGACAACGCTGATGACGCCGCGCGCATCCAGCAGATTGAAGAGATGACTGGCCTTGATGGCCTGGTCATAGGCCGGCAGGGCAAGCCGCTTGGCGATCAGGGCCTGGCATTCGGCCTCGGCATCGCGGAAATGGCGCAGCAGGGCGTCGGTGTCCGCGTATTCGAAGTTGTACGCCGACTGTTCCCGCTCGTTGCGCAGGAACACGTCGCCATAGGTCTTGGCGCCCGGCGCGTCCGGGTCGTTGAACGGCATGTCGTAGACGTTGTCCTTGCCGAGAAGGTACATCGCCAGCCGTTCGAGCCCGTAGGTCAGTTCGACCGGAACGGGATCGCATTCGATGCCGCCGACCTGCTGGAAATAGGTGAACTGGGTGACTTCCATGCCGTCGCACCAGACCTCCCATCCGAGACCCCAGGCGCCGAGGGTCGGGCTTTCCCAGTCGTCCTCGACGAAGCGGATGTCGTGCATCGACGGGTCGATGCCGAGGGCATAGAGGCTTTCCAGATAGAGTTCCTGGCTATTGGCCGGTGACGGCTTCAGGAGCACCTGGAACTGGTAGTAGTGCTGCAGCCGGTTCGGATTCTCGCCGTAGCGGCCGTCGGTCGGCCGGCGCGAGGGCTGTACATAGGCGCAGTTCCATTGCCGTTCGGGGCCAAGCGCGCGCAGCGTCGTCGCGGGATGGAAGGTGCCGGCCCCGACCTGCATGTCGTAGGGCTGCAGGATCACGCAGCCGCGGGACGCCCAAAAGGTCTGGAGGCGCAGGATGATTTCTTGGAAGGATCGCGGCGGATCGCTGACCTTGACCATCGAAGGACGCTATGTCTCGTGGGCGGTTATGATGCGGCGCACCATAGTGGGCGGATTGCACACGATCAAGCGGCCGCAGGCGAACGTAGCAGGACAATTTTTGTGAACGCCGCCGCGCCCGTCCGAAGGGGCGTCCGGCGGAAAGGGATGGTGCGGTCGCTCAACGATCATAGGGGCAGTCGCCCCGCCGGCAGCCGCTGCCTTCCGGCGTCACGTAGGATTTGCATTTCTCGCAGAGGACAAGGTCCTGCGCCGGTATTGTGCGGCGCGACGAACGCGCGCCGCGGACCTTGGTTCCGTCCCCCTCCTTCTCGCGGGCGGCCTGAATCTGCGCGAACATCCGGAAGCCGTACCAGACGGCGCCGATGACCGCGAGCAGAAGGAGCAGCTTGGGCAGGCTGAGCATAGCGCTGTTTAGAGCCTGCCGGCGGATGGGGTCAAGCGGCCGCCGGCCCTATCGCAGAAAAGCCGCATCCGGATGGACGCTAGAGCCCGAAGCGCTGCCAAAGCGCCCTCTCCTCCACCGCGGCCAGGGCCTCGCCGGCCCAGCCTTCGACGAGGCTTCCTCCGGAACTTCCGGTGAAGCTGAACCGCCGCCGAAGCCATGCCCGTTCCTGGCCGACGAGCCGAAGCTTCACCCGATCCCCGAACTTCTCCCGGAGTATCGGCCGCATGTGCCCGATCCCGTCGACCAGCCCCAGCGACTGCGCCGTCCGGCCGGTCCAGAACTCGCCCTCGAACAGCACGCCGTCCTCGGCCTTCAGCTTCGCCCCGCGCCGTTCGCGGACTTGAGCCTTGAAGTTCTCGTGTATCTCGGCCTGCAACGCCTTCAGCTTCTCGACGTCTTCCGCCTTCTCCGGCTGGAAGGGATCCAGGATCACCTTGGAGCGGCCGGCCGTATAGACCCTCCGCTCGACGCCGAAACGGGAGATCAGCCCCGGAAAACCGAAGCCCGCGGAAACCACCCCGATCGATCCGACGATCGAGTTCGGGTCGGCATAGATCTCGTCGGCGGCGAGCGCCAGCCAGTACCCTCCGGAGGCCGCCACATCCTCCACGAAGGCGTAGACCTTCTTGTTCTTCTCCTGTGCAAGCTCGCGGATGCGCGCCGCGATCAGGGCGGATTGGACCGCCGAACCGCCCGGAGAATTGATGGCGAGGGCGACGGCCGGCGCGCGCTGGAAGGCGAAGGCCCGGTCGATCGTCCCCGCGAGATGGGAGAGCGTCAGCCCCTGCCGGAATGCCGCGACCTGCCCGATCACCCCGGCAAGCCGGATCACCGGGATGACCAGCGGCGGGTTCCGGAAGCGCTGGACGGGAAGCCGCGAAAGAAGGTCTTGCATGTTCCACATGTGGAAGAGATGGGTTCGATCCTGGCGTTCAACTACCCGGCAGCGCGGCCGCATCGCGCAGGACGGCCTCGGCCTCGGCCGTGAAGCGCCCATCCGGACCGTGCAGCACGATCCCCGGCAGCAGGCTTGCGGCCGTCCTGACATCCCGCCGCGCCCGCACGATCGCCCGCCTTGCCGGGCGCCCCGCACGCGGCCACAGAGGCACGATCTCGACCCCGCCGAAGCGGGGGCGAAGCAAGCCGCACAGAAGGTCGACCCGGTCCGCCCTGTGGATGATCGTCAGCCTGCCCTTCGGCACGAGGAATCGCCAGGCGGCGTCGATCCAGGCGGCAAGCCCGATCCCGGATTCCTGGTTGGCAAGCGCCTTCGACCGGTTCGGGGCGGCGGTGAAGCCCCCCTCCGGCAGATAGGGGGGATTGATCATCACGTGGTCGAACCGGCATCCGTCCAGCGGCGCAGGCGGTGCCGCCACGTCGCCTTCGACGATGTCGAGACGATCGGCCACGCCGTTCGCCTCCGCATTGTCCCGGGCAAGGAGGGCCAAGCCGCTCTGAAGTTCCAGCCCGACCACCCGCACGCCGCCCACCCGGGCCAGAAGGCAGAGCGAAGCCGCCCCGACCCCGCAGCCGAGATCGAGGACCGTCTCACCGGCCCCGGCCGGCACGGCCGCCGCCAGCAGAACGGGATCGATCGCCGCCCTGTATCCTTCGGCCGGCTGCCGCAACAGTACCCTGCCGCCCAACAGGCGGTCTTCCGTCACCGTGGCCGCGGCAGGCACCGGCTCGACGGCATTGCCGGAAGGGTCAGCCATGGGGCAGGCTTTCACCGGCCTCCTCCAGCAGTCGCCGCGCCCTCTCCCAGTCCGCATCTGGGACCATGAGGCGGCGCGGGATGGCACCGATGGAGCCCTCGAGGACCGAGGTATGCGTGTCGAATACCAGCGCCTCGATCCCGGCATCGGCCAGATAGGCGGCAAGCCAGGACAGGCGAACCGGATCGGTCGAACGGAGAAGTTCTTTCATGACGACGGTTTCTCGTCTATTGAACGCGGGCGAACGCTCGCCGGACCGTTCCGGAATGGGGGGCACGCTTGACCCGTTGGGGCCCGTGCCTATGCTGGCCGCGCGCCTCTCGGGCGTCAATCCAGTCGGAGTTCCTTGAAAGTGACGGTTGCCGCCGGAAAACCCGTGGAAACCCCGAAAGAGGCCGGATCGGCCCTCGACCGTTTGATCGCGCTGGTCGCGGACGACCTGGCGGCCGTCAACCGGACGATCGTCCAGCGGATGGACAGCCCGGTCGAGCTGATCCCGCAGCTGGCCGGCTATATCGTCGCCTCGGGGGGCAAGCGGCTCCGCCCGGTCCTGACCCTGGCCATCGCCCGGATGTGCGGCCACGAAAGCCCCCGTCCCGCCGGCCTGGCCGCGGCGGTCGAATTCATCCACACCGCCACCCTGCTGCACGACGACGTGGTCGACGAAAGCGACCTGCGGCGCGGGCAGGCGTCGGCGAACGAAGTTTTCGGCAACAAGCCGAGCGTCCTGGTCGGCGACTTCCTGTTCGCCCGGGCCTTTCAGCTGATGGTCGAGGACGGGTCGCTCGACGTGCTGCGGATCCTCTCCGAGGCCTCAGCCGTCATTTCCGAGGGCGAGGTGCTGCAGCTTGCGGCGGCGAACGACACGACGACGACTGAGGCGACCTATCTCGCCGTCATCGAATCCAAGACCGCCGCCCTCTTCGGCGCGGCCTGCGAGGTCGGCGCCGTCGTCGCGGACGTCGATCCGGCGATCCGGAATGCGGCCCGCACCTACGGCATGAAGCTTGGCATGGCCTTCCAGCTGGTCGACGACGTGCTCGACTATTCGGCGCTGCAGGCCAAGCTGGGCAAGGCCATCGGCGACGATTTCCGCGAGGGCAAGCTGACGCTGCCGGTGGTCCTCGCCTTCGCCCGCGGAGACGAGGAGGAGCGTTCGTTCTGGCGGCGCACGATCGAGGATCTGGACCAGCGGGACGGCGACCTGGAGCACGCGATCGCGCTCCTGAACCGCCACGGCGCCCTGGCCGAAACGATCGAGCGGGCCCGCTTCTACGGCCGCCAGGCCCAGGCCGCGCTCGAGCCCTGCCCCGCCGGCCCCTTGCGCCGGGCGCTCCTGGACGTGGTCGATTTCTGCGTCGAGCGGGATTACTGAGGGGTCTTCATTTTTTCCGCAGCGGGCGCTTGATGTGGCGCGTCACCCGCGCTATAAGCCCCGCACCAGCGCGGTCGGAGTGTAGCTCAGCCTGGTAGAGCACTGTCTTCGGGAGGCAGGGGCCGGTGGTTCGAATCCACTCACTCCGACCAATTTTCTCAATGACTTAGCTGGCCCGACCTTCAAGAACTTCCCCGTTAACTTCCCCGTTACGCGAGAATCGACCGCGATTGACGGCGCCGATCCTGTCTACCTACCATGAGAACAGACGGAGAACGCGGGGACGCCCATGGACAGTCGCGCCGACCTTGAGATGACCATCCGCTTCGTCCTGCGGGGCATAGGCGGCCACCCCAGCCGCCGCAGCAAGCCCCTCATGGACGAGGGGCGCGCCGCTCGCGTCACTGACGAGCTGCTGGAGGCGCTTGCGCGAGCGGGCTATACGATCACCGACCGGGACGGCCGGGTAGTCGTCCAGGGGCGGCCGCCGGGCGAGCCTCACTCCATCTCTATGTAGGCGACATGCAGTCGATGATTTGCGCGGCGATTGCCGCTGTTCTCGTCCTTGCCTCCCCCGCCTTTGCGGATGTCAGCGGCCAAGCGTCGGTGATCGACGGCGACACGCTCGAAATTCACGGCAAGCGAATCCGGCTGCACGGCGTGGACGCGCCAGAGAGCAGGCAGATGTGCGCTACCGCCGACGGCGATGCCTGGCGCTGCGGCCAGCAGGCGGCCCTCGCTCTTGCCGACAAGATCGGACGGCAGACCGTGCACTGTGTTGAGCGCGACGTGGATCGCTACGGCCGCATAGTGGCGGTGTGCTCGACCGGCGGGATCGACCTCAATGGCTGGATGGTGCGCTCCGGTCTGGCTGTCGCCTACCGCCAGTACAGCCAGGACTATGTGCCTGCCGAGGATGCAGCCCGCGCAGCGGGCGTCGGGATCTGGGCCGGATCATTCGATATGCCGTGGGACTGGCGCCGCGGCCAACGCTCGGGCCATGTCCAGCCAGCCAGCGCCGATGCGCCCGGCGAATGCGCCATCAAGGGCAACATCAACTCGAAGGGCGATCGCATCTATCACTCACCCGGGCAGATGAACTACGACCGCACGCAGATCAATGAGAGCAAGGGCGAGCGGTGGTTTTGTTCGGCTGAGGAAGCCCGAGCGGCGGGGTGGCGGCCGGCGCGGCGGTAGGATGCGGTAAAGCTCTCGTCGCCTTACTAAGGGCTTCGCCAAGCCCAAACACAAAGGGGCAGCCCGACATGGACGGCCCCTTTGTGTTACCGTATTTCAGGCGTGCCGAAGCAGTTTGAACAGTACGTTCGATATCCTCAGGTAACAGAACAGCGCCAAAAGTCCGCAGCCCAGCCACACAGCCGCGAACACGTCAACGTTGCCAAATCGGCCGAGGCTCACCACACCATTTAATGCGAAGAAGCCAAGCGTCGACACACAGATGAAGACCAGCGAGGTGGTCACGCCAGCCTTGAGATAGTCAAATAGCGGATCGATGAACCCGGTTGTCTCCAACTGGCGGAACAGCCGTGATCCCTTCAAGCCAAGAATGATCGCCTTTGAGGTCCCGAGAAACCCACCCAGCACGGCCGCCACAGTCACTGCCGCAGCCATTAACGGCTCGCGGTTGCCGGGGAACGGAGCATCAAAATACCACCAGAGCACAACCAGTACCGCCGCAGCCACATAAGGCCACCAGCGCTCCACGGTGATCTCGGTCATAATTCACCTCCCCCATGTCAGACTGGAAGGTCACCGCTTTCTCTCCAACGATCATAGGCGGTATGTAGACGGTTCCAACGTTCTTGTCGGGGATAACGGCGATCGGGCCCTGGCGTGATCCTGAGATCAACTTGAAGCCGATCTTCCAACAAATCGATCTCCTCAGCCTTAGCGGCTTCCGCACTCCTGGCTTTTACTCGAAGATGACTGACCTCACCGCCCAACCGGCGCAAGTCATTGACTAGGTGCATCACAGTGTCGCGATCCAAGCTTGCATCACGTGTTCGGCGAGCCCTCATCGACACAGTTATCGTCTCAAGTCCTTCCGGGAGCGGTGCGTCTAGAACAGAGCTTAATGACCGGCCTCGCGCTCGATCGGAGGCCCTAGCCCCAGGAACGCTGATCGTGAACTCAAGCGATTTCATGATTTCCTTTTCTCTCAGCCGGTCATATGCGTCCGGCTTCATGACAACGCCGAGATTAAAGCCGTGGAAATTATCGCCGGAGTCGTCTTCCTCCTGCTCCGCCGGCGCCCGCTCCAGGCCATCCATGGCTAAGGCGTAGCGATAAAAGTAGCTACCCAGAGCCCCCGCCCTCGGACCATTGTGATTATACTGGACGATTAGGTAATTTGAAGAAGAGTCGAAAAGGGCGGCTGTCTCCTCGCCAAAACCCTCATCCTCGCCCAATTCAAAGCCGGTGGTCGGCGCAGTTCGTGAAGATTTCCCTGGGCCATGATCGTAGCGAATCTTCGTGAAGTCCAGGAAGTGCAACTGCTGGAACGAACTCTTCGCTTCCATCCGAATGTCGTTCCCGGCAATTCGTCTGATCCGGTTTTCGAACGGGATAGAGTCGATGTAATTGATCACATCGGCTAACGATCGATTGCCGCGCGGGACAACGCGATAGGCATGGATCTTCATTACCTCCCCCTAGCTCATTTTGGTCCAAGGCAGGAGTAGACGATGAAGATGGGAGGTTAATAAAGTTTTACGGAATTCCTTGGGAAGTACGGGAGACCAGTAGTTCCTTCACCATTCCCAGCTTCGCCCGGCAGTCCTGGCCGGCGGCCTCGAGGTCGAGGACATAGAGCGCGATGTCTCGCTGGCTGGCCGCCTCGCCCGGCACCACCGGTGCCGGGGCGCACTCCAGAAGCTGCCCCGGGATCTCAGGGGGCAGCATCGGCCCCGGCCTGCCGGCGCAGGCGCTCAAGAGTGCGAGCCAGCACAGGAGCAACGGGACCGTCGTCAGTCTCAAGCGCACGGATCACCTCCTCACGGTTCGCTTGCAGTTCCCGGCCCGCAGCTTCGGCCCGGGCGCGGTCGGCATCGGCTGCGGCCATGGCTTGGCGCTGCAGGATGATGAGCCGGTCCCGCATGTGCAGATCCGCCTCGAGCGCCGCGGCCCGCGTCCGCAGCTCGTCGCGTTCCGCGATGACGGAGCGCAGCCAGACCCCGCCGGTCGTGACCGCGATCAGCACCGCACCGGCCGCGAGCCACCGCCAAGAGGGCAGCAGCCGGCCGGCGATCGAGATCAGCGCAGCCATAGCCACATGCCGAGCGCCGCTATGCCCGCCAGCCCCCCGCCGCACAGGGCGAAGGCGAGGCTGACGTGGGCGACAAGCCAGACCAGAGCGCCCATCGCCATCCCGACCAGCACGAAAAGGAGCACCAGCAAGCCCAGCAGCAGGCAGACGTGGAGATCAGTCATCCCGTCCATGTCATCAGCCCTCCCACTCGCGTTCAGGCCCGACATCCACATGGACGAAGGTCCGATATCGACCGATCCCGGTGAAGCCGACAGCCCGGGCGGCGCCGATCAGCTCGTCGTGAGACAGGCCGTCTCGGAGAGCAATGTCGAAGGCCTTTCCGACCAGATGCTGAGACCGGTCGGCCCCGCCCACCTTCCGGTTGTACCAGGGCGAACGATAGCCGCTGTTGATGATCAGCGGCCGCGCCAGGCGCTCGCGCAGCTCCTCAAGCCGGTGCATGGCCTCGTCCTGCACCAGGATCGCGCCATCGCCCTTGCAGGCGATCTCGACCGGCCTGAAATACCGCCACGGCCAATGCACGGCCGGGATCTCGGAATAGTGGTCGTAGTAGCGCCCCATCATGGCCGCACCTCGTTCCTCTGCTTCGGTGATTGGTCAGTCTTTGGCCGACGCCATCAGCGCCCAGCCGAGCAGCTCATGAGCCATCGTCGTGGCCTTGCGCGGGGTGAGCCGGACCAGATCCACGTCCCTTTCCCCGCGGCGCCAGATCATCAGCTCGATGCCGTGCATATGGTCGTAGCGTACTGCGACGTGTGGCGCGTCGTCGGGGATGCGCTCGATCAGCACCGAGTATTTCCCGTGATGGCTAGGCGCCTGATCAGCGATCCGCCAGCCCTCGGGGATGGGCTTCCCGACCGGGTGATGCTTCAGCTCGGAGATCATGCGGCCCTCTTGCCGAGCCGGTATTCGAGCTCGCGGAATGTGCGGAAGGTGGCGGACTGGATGTGCCCGTCGAAGATGACGAGCTCGCAAATGCCGTAGCTGATCGCGGTCGGTAGCCCCTCGGCATAGTCCGCCACATACCCAGGCGGCATGCTGGTGCCGACGTTCACCACCGTGACGCCGTGGTTGTAGCCGTACTTGGCCCGTCTCACCGTGTTGAAGCGGTGCGTGT